>Ga0255765_1002886_pt1 | contig 19048 bp, 18 predicted proteins | sample 041ome_8_FD_179965 | JGI IMG/M metagenome (GOLD analysis project Ga0255765, IMG submission 179965) | Coastal salt marsh microbial communities from the Groves Creek Marsh, Skidaway Island, Georgia - 041407BS metaG (version 2) | ecosystem: Environmental > Aquatic > Marine > Intertidal zone > Salt...
CAGTTGGTGGCCCAGCACGGCAGACAGGTCCCAATTTTTATAAAAATTGCCCCCGACCTCGATGACAAGCAAATTCAGGTCATCGCCAGCATTCTGAAGCGTTACGGCTGTGATACCAGCGGTAAGGCCACCGGTGAGTGGGGCCTGATCGCCACCAACACCACGCTGGCGCGCGATGCTGTAAAAACCCTGCCCCACGGTGATGAAGCCGGCGGACTCAGTGGTGCTCCCGTTTTTGAGGCCAGCAACCGCGTGGTCTCTGCAATGCGAGACGCGCTTGGTGTTGGCTTTCCAATCGTCGGTGTCGGCGGTGTTATGAGCGGGGCCGATGCGGTCGCGAAAATGAACGCTGGCGCCGATATGGTTCAAATCTATACCGGACTGATCTACCGAGGCCCCGGACTGGTGTTGGAGGCAGCTCGGGCGATCGCGAGACAAGCAAATAAAGGCTAGACCGGTAAAACCTAGGTCGGCTTCAGCAAGCTCACCACGTGATCAGCCAACGCCATCGAGCTGGTCAGACCCGGGGATTCAATACCGAGCAAGTTGACCCAACCGGGCACTCCGTGTTGTGCGGGCCCATCCACCCGAAAATCAGGCGCAGGCTCGTGGGCACCATGTATTTTGGGCCTTATGCCGGTGTAAGTTGGGTGTAACGCGCCATCAGGCAAACTCGGCCAGTAGGCACGTACTGATTCTTCAAAAGCAGGCACGATGCCGGGCGTGGCATCGTAGTTGAGATCCGCCGAGTCTGTGGTGTCCAGCCAGTGAATGTCGGGGCCAAATCGGGCTTGACCCGCTAAATCAAGGGTGAGGTGTACCCCCAGCCACGCGTCTTTCGGCGCGGGATAAATCAGGTGTTTGAAAGGTGCTTTACCTGTGAGCGCACAGTAATTACCTTTTGCGAACCGCGCCACAGGAAGCCTAAAGACCGAGGACCCCTCGAACGAAGCCGCCACCGAGACCGCCGATAACGCGGCCGCGTTGACCACCACATCGAAAGTCCATTCACTGGTATCGTCGCCGCCAATGCGGACCACATGCGGCGCACCGGCTTGTCCCAGAATCCCCCCAACTACGGGCGATGCAAAGGCGACTTGACCGCCTGCCGCCTCTAAATCAGCTTGAAGCGCCAACATCAGGCTGTGGGAATCGACGATACCTGTATCGGGCGAGTGCAGCGCCGCGACGCAATTCAGGGCTGGCTCAAGGGCCTGCGCCTCCTGCGCCGTGAGCCACGCCGTGCGCACACCGTTGGCGGTTGCCTTCTCTTCAAGGGAACGCAACGCCGGTACTTGATCCTCGGCCGTAGCGACCACCAATTTGCCGCACAACGCGTACGGCACCGAACGCGCCTCGCAATAAGTCACCAATTGAGCTCGCCCTGCCACACAAACCCGCGCTTTCAAAGAACCCGGTTTGTAATACAGGCCGGCGTGTAACACCTCACTGTTGCGGGAGCTGACGCCACTGCCAATTTGCCCAGTAGCCTCTGCGACGAGCACCTGATCCCCTGCCAAAGCGAGCGCGCGGGCGACAGCCAATCCAACCACCCCAGCTCCAATTACCAAAACGTCACGCGCCATCTAAATCCCCGCAAAAGCAGCGGCACATAACCCGCTGATGGCCAGCAGGATAACGCATCAAAGCAGACCGCGCTGTCGAAACAGCAGCGTTCGTTCGTGCCACGGAGATGGGGCACAATACGGGGTTAAGTTTTTCATTAAAAAAGTATTGCATGCCAAAGTCTTCAGCGCCCAAGCAACCCAAATTTTCACTCCTCCAAATCATGAGCACCCTGGCAATTCTGGGGGTTCTTGCATGGGCATTCATCCAGTTCGTGTTGATTGAAGCGCAACCCAAACCCATGATTGTTAAGGTGACCCTTGACAACCGGTGCGGCATCGTCGAAAGCGCTTTTATTGCCGTTGCCGATAATGGCGTTAGCGTTCCCTTTGACGGCGGTGTTGCTGTATTGCCGACTTATTCGAACGCGCGAATCGCTGTGAAGAATAGCAGCAAGTTCAGTGGCTTCTCTTACGAGACAGCCACGGTGCCGGCTGCCCCCAATGTGACGATCACCGCTGAGTGTCAACCAGCTGGTACAGCGGAAAAAAGCTTGAAACTGTTCAATGAACAGTTCAAGAGTAACGTTCGGTAATCAACCTCTTTGCAGCGGCACCGCTTGTAATTCTTTCGCCGCTTTGCGCAGGATTTTGTAGATATCCGGATCGAATTGCGGTCTCGCCGTCTCGAGCAAGTCGGCGCACTCGCCCTCTTGCGTGGCGGTTCCCAAGTAACACCAACGATCCACGACGTGGATTGCTGTCTGCGTTTTATCCTTAGACCGCTCAACGAAACCAACGGGGCCAGCGAAAGGCCAAGTGGCCACCTTGCGGTCAACCATGGCAGCGAGCAGCCGCAAGTCGTGTAGGTTGGGAGCCTCCTCACCGACGCAAACCCCTTTGCATTGTCGCAATTGACGACCAAAGCATGGCTGTTTTGGTTTGACCTTCTCTAGGCCCAATCGCCCTTTGCACAATTGATGAGTCTCGGCTAACGTCGTGAGCCAAGTTTGGGCATGACGCTGGCTGGTAAACAAGCCATACAAATCGTCTTGCGCTCCAGCGTCTAAATCCTGCGTCCAAACCAAGCTCGGTGGCGCATTGGTTTCGGTCGAAAAACGCCAAGCGCACAGCGACTTGTTTCGCCGTAAACGCACATTGTGGCTCGGAGCGAGTTGTTTAACCAGTGACGCCTCCAAGAGCAAGGCGCCGATTTCGCCGGGTGTTTCGTGCCACTCGATCTGGCGCACCTGCATGGACAAACTCAGCTCTTTGCCGTGCGCATGGTCACCAGAAAAGTGTGACAGGACACGTTGGCGCAGATGCTTGCTCTTACCCACGTACAACGTAAAGCGCTTCTCGCCATAGAAAATGTAGACACCCGGCGTGTCCGGCATTTCATCTAAAGCATCGGCGTCGAGGTGCGAGGGCCAACTGGACTGGCTGATTAAAGACTTGGCGGCATCCAATACCTTTTGTGGGCCGAATCGCTGCTGCAAGTCCAACCAAAACTGATAAATCAAGTCAGCATCAGTCAAGGCACGGTGACGACTGTCTGCTTGCAACTGGTGACGCGCCATCACCGCATCCAAGTTGTGTCGCTTCTCCGCTGGAAAAAATAACCGCGATAACTTCACCGAACATAACACTGGCGCGCGCACGCTTTGCCCGATACGTTTGAACTCGTTTTTGATAAAACCGTAGTCAAAGCGCGCGTTGTGTGCCACAAAAACAGCCCCGTCCATCGCGGCGGCTAAGCGTGGCGCGATGGCAGAAAAACGAGGGGCATCGGCCACCATGTCATCGGTGATGCCGGTTAACTGCTGAATGAACGCCGGAATGCGCGCGTCGGGATTCACCAGATGGCTCTCTTTGGTGACCTGACCGGTCTCACCGTCGAGTAGGACCCAAGCGACCTCGGTTACCCGGTCACGGGTGGCCGTCGACCCTGTGGTTTCGACGTCTAAAAACAGCCAGCGTTGTCCCATTAGCGGTCACTTCAACACGATGGGCTCGATGGTCACCATGCCTTGCGCACTGTTAAGGGTTAACGCACCCTCTTGTATGGTCGCCTGTAACTGCATCGAACGAGCTGCCAACGCCATCAGGGCTTGCGACGCATCGGTAGGAATACGCCACACGCGCAATTTATCCATGCGAGTCAGCTTATTCTGGATACCGGCCCACCAAATATCTGCGGCATGATTAAACGCATAGACCGCAACCGCGTCTGCCTTGCTGCACGCTTTGGACAGTGGCTTGTCTTCCGGTTGACCGACCTCGATCCATAGGCGCTTGCGACCCGTGAAGTCGGTCAGCGAAACATCGGGGTCCTCTGGATCTGACAATCCGGCACCGAACTTTAGATGGGCATCACCGTTGCAAACGTCATCCAGATCATGGGCGTGCAACGCCAGGGCGACCAGACGAATCATCATTCGTTCATCGGTCTCGCTGGGGTGGCGGGCCAAGGTCAACGCATGGTCAGCGTAATAACCATGATCGATGTCTGCAATTTGCAGATTCGCCTTAAATATCGTGGACTTGATGGCCATAAATGCTTTCTGAAGTAACCCTCGATTATGCGCATGTTCAGGGCGACTTATCTCCCTAGAATACGGGGATGAACGCACCACTACAGCCTTGGCTTACACAACTGTTGCCGCTCGTCGCACGCGCGAGCGATGCGGTTATGGCGGTTTACAACACCGAATTCAAGGTGACACAAAAAGCGGATGCCTCGCCTGTTACCGAGGCAGATGTGATGGCCGAAGCCATCATCACCGAAGGACTTCGATCACTGACACCCAACATCCCCGTTATCGGTGAGGAGGCGACTGCCAACGGGTCACAGGCAGTGGCAGCCGACACGTTTTGGCTGATCGATCCCGTGGATGGGACCCGCGAATTTCTCGATCGAAACGGTGAGTTCACCGTCAACATTGCGCTGGTCCACCAAGGCAAACCGTGCTTGGGTATCGTGGCCGCGCCCGCTCTGGGAGAAGTTTTTTGGGGTCTGAACACGCCAATGGAACGCGCTGCCTATTGGCAGGCAACGCCGCAGACTAGCCCCGCGCGCATTTTGTGCACGCAGCCACCAGCAGCCGGGCTGCGGGTCCTACGCAGCCGCAACCATGGCGACTCCGAGGCCTTGGATGCATTCTTGACTGATTTTTCGGTATCCGAGGCGTTAGCGGTGGGCTCATCGCTTAAATTCTGCCGGATGGCGCAGGGGCTTGCCGATCTATACCCGCGCTTCGGTCCCACCATGGCGTGGGATACGGCCGCCGCGCACGCGGTTTTGGCTGCTGCCGGTGGGCGCATTTGCACGCTCAGTGGTGAAGACCTGCGATACGACCCCCTGCGCTTGAAGAACCCCCATTTCATTGCCTGGGGGCAGCTAGAACCCTCAGCGCGCCGCTAACTCCCGTTGAATCGCTTTCTCGACTTCGCCGCCGAGGGGCTTACGCAGCGACACAAAAGACTCCACGCGCTTACCATCAGCGCTGATCAGGTACTTGTGGAAATTCCACATAGGCTTTGCACCCGATGCGGCTATGAGGTCTTTGTAAAACGGATTCGCATCTTGGCCGGACACCACCGTTTTCGCCAACATAGGAAATTTGATGCCATAGGTGTTGAAGCAAAAATCAGCGATCGCTTTCGAGTCTCCTGGCTCTTGTTTGCCAAAGTCGTTTGAAGGGAAGCCCAAAATGACCAAACCCTTGTCGCTGTACTTGGCATAGAGCGCTTCAAGACCTTCGTACTGGCCCGTAAACCCACAGTAGCTCGCGGTATTTACAACCAGAATCACCTTGCCAGCGTATTGGCAAAGCGACTGAGGCGCGCCGTCTTGCAGGCGCTCAAACTGGTGGTTGAGGATGGGCGGGCAGGCAGAGGCGGCCTGTGCGGGTGCAACTGTTGACATGAGGATCCCCAATGTAAAAATCAATCGAAAAAGCATCGTTTCGTTCCTACCGGTTTGCGAACGTTTACTGTACGATGAAGCGCGAATTAACAACGTCACCGCCTCTGAAAGCCCTCACATGCTCGATCCTGATGCCCGCGCTCTCCTTGACTTGATGCTGGAAAAGCAGATTCCCCCAGTTCATACCGTCAACCCGGTTGAGGCACGTGCAGCCTATGTGGCGCGTCGGTACGCCACGCAACGTGATCCTACCCCCGTAGCGTCGGTGCGTAACGAGACGCTGTCTTATACCGAGCGATCGGGCGCGCGGGTCGATGTCCCGCTCCGCGTCTACCGGCCCGCGCAGGCCGATGCAACCCGGGCGGCGGCGTTGGTTTACTTCCACGGTGGTGGCTGGGTCATTGGTGACCTCGACACACACGACGGCGTGTGCCGTGACTTGGCTGACCAAAGCGGGTGCGTGGTGATCGCAGTCGACTACCGCCTCGCCCCTGAGGCCCCCTTTCCTGCCGCGCTGAATGACTGCATTGCAGCCTTTGATTGGGCCGCAGATCAGGCGAGCACCCTGGGCATAGACCCCAAAAAAATCGCTGTCGGTGGCGACAGTGCTGGCGGCTGTCTGGCTGCAGTCGTGTCGCTGCATCAACGTGAGGCCCGTCGGGCATCGGCGACCGCTCCTGTACCCTGCTTCCAGTTGCTCATTTATCCCGTAACCGACAAGCGCGCTCTGGCGCCATCTCATCAAACCAACGGACAGGGTTACCTGCTCACCACGGAGAGCATGCACTACTTCAGAGGACACTACTTGCCAAACCCCGCTGATTGGCTCGATTGGCGGGCCTCACCGCTGCTCGCCAGCGACCACGGCGACCTGCCGCCAGCCTTGGTGCTAACGGCGGGCTATGACCCCCTGCGGGATGAAGGTCGCCAATATGCCGATGCCTTGTCTGCCGCAGGCACACGCTGCCAGTATGTGTGTTTTGAGCGGCAGATCCACGGGTTCTTACCGATGAACAAGGCGATCGGCGAGGCCGACACGGCGCTCGCACTGTGCGCGCGCGCCCTCAAATCAGCTGTGCTCTAGAGCTGGTCTTTGATGCGCTCGTTGGCAGGAAACATGTAGCGCTTGGCTGCGTCGTCCATCTCCGCTTTGAAAGCGTGTCGGGTTTTCAGCGCCTCGGCGCGCACTGCTGCGGGGCGGGCACTGACCGTATCCAAGAACCGCTTCACCGCGGGATATTTGTCCCACGTGTCGGTGCCACCTAACACGTAGGGCAGCATGCGTGCCCACCCCCACAGGGCGATGTCCACGATGCTGTAGTCGTCGCCGAGCATGAACCGCTGATTGTGCAGACGATGCTCGATGATGCGCCAATGGCGATTCGCCTCAAAGTCATAGCGATTGAGGGCATACAACTTGGGCTCGGGTGCGACATGACGAAAGTGCACAGACTGGCCAGAAAAGGGACCCAGCCCAGTCGCAATAAACATCAACCACGACAACATCTCGCCACGCTTGACTGCATCAGCCGGTCCGGGCACCAGCTTCTGTGCGCGATCGGCGAGGTACAACAAAATCGCGTTGCTGTCGAAGACGGTCACGTCGCCATCGACGATTGCAGGCAGCTTCGCATTGGGGTTCACGGCCAAAAATGACAGCGCAAACTGCTCGCCCTTGCGAGTGTCCACAGGAATAGGCTCGTAGGGTAATTCCAACTCTTCGAGTAGCAGCGCAATCTTCATTGGATTGGGCGCGGCGTTGTAATAGAACTTGAGCATGGTGATCTTTCAGTGCGAGTGATGGGAGGTGACTAAATTAGACTCAAAGCAAGCCGATTGAGTGGGCTACCGGTGTTGACGAGCTCATCCAAAATGGAGAAGTGGTTCGCGCCAGGAATACTGATCGCTGATGGTACCGCCTTAGCGCCCCAACGCTGCTGAAGCAGCTGGTTTTGCCTTATGAATTCATCACTTTCGTCACCACCCACGACGCAGTGGAGTTTCGGGGCACCATCGCCACGTTTCGGCGCTGCGAAGTTCACGGGACTCGCGCGTAAAACCTGCGTCGCGTCCAAGCGCAAATCCCCTTGCAAGATCGGCGCTTGCTGCAACGGTGCTAAATCGTATAGACCCGATATCGCCAAAGCCGACTTAACCAGGTCTTTGGGAAGCTTGGCATCGACCGCTGACCAATCACAACGGGCCAACATGGCCGTCAGGTGTCCACCGGCAGAATGCCCCACCAACGTGATGCGAGAAGGGTCGCCGCCCCAATCGGAGATATGGCTATGCACCCACTGCAGTGCTCGGGTCAAAGTTTGGGCAATTGCCGGTATCGTGGTGCTCGGACACAACGGGTAGTTGGGAATCACCACACAGGCGTTCGCCGCGAGGAATGGTGCCGCGACAAAACTGTGCTCACTTTTGCTTAAGCTGCGCCAATAGCCACCGTGGATGTAGACGACCACGGGACGCCCCCGAGCAGATCCCCTGCCAGCGTTATCAGGCGTTTGCGGCGCGAAGACATCCAGTGTTTCGCGTTCGCCACGGCCATAAGGCAGGCTGACCGCGCAGCCGGGTTGCTCGCGCAACGCAACCGAGGCAATGGTCCACCTGGCAAAGTAGTCGGCATAGTCGGGCACCAGTGCGCGGTTGTTGTACTGGGCGCTCAAATAGTCATTGTCTGCGGTCACCATGGCAATCCCCTTTGCGCTTAACGCATCCCAATTCGAACATCACCAAAAATATGCCGCGCATGAGAAGGCAACGATCGGATGAACTGCGGGCTCCCCCGTAACGTACCACCTAGCTGTGCGGCGACTTCCCACAACCAGCGCGGGTTGTACAACACCGCGCGCGCCACAGCGACGACATCGACTAAACCGTCGGCAACCGCTGACTCCGCCATCTTGGCCTCGGTGATCAGGCCAACACCGATGGTGGGCATACCAGTGGCCGCCTTGACCATCTGCGCGAACGGCAACTGGAAGCCCGGCGCCGCCGGTATTTTTTGCAGAGGCGAAACGCCAGCGGTTGAGATGTGCGCAAAATCGGCTCCTGCAGCCTGAGCCCGCTTGCAAAAATCCACCGTTTCCTCGGGCGTCCAACCACCCTCGACCCAATCCGTCGCTGAGATTCGGAAACCGACCGGACCATCAAAGACTGCCCGAACGGCCGCGATCGCTTCTAGCGGGAACCGAATACGGCCCTCAAAATCACCCCCATAGGCGTCCGTGCGCTGATTCGACAATGGCGACAAGAATTGATGCAACAGATAGCCGTGGGCCGCATGCAGCTCAATGGCGTCGATCCCAATGGCTTTTGCGCGTTTAGCCGCATCGGCAAAGGCCTTTACAAGCGCCGCTATCTCGTCGAGCGACAAGGCCTTTGGTGGACGCTCACCATCGCTATGCGGCAACGCAGAGGGCGCGCGCGTCTCCCATCCGCCATTGTCTAGATCAAGCAATGCACCACCCTGCCAAGGCGCCGCGCTGCTGCCCTTGCGGCCGGCGTGGGCCAGCTGAATACAAATGGGTGTGTGGGGGGCCTGTGCCCGGGCACGCGCCAAGTTAGCACCCAGCGCCTGCGCTCGGGTGTCATCCCAAATGCCCAAACAGCCGGGGCTGATGCGGCCATCCGCTGTGACCGCGGTCGCCTCAAGAAATACCATTGCCGTACCCCCATTCAACAGGCCAGCCCAGTGGGTGAGGTGCCAGTCATTTGCCAGCCCGTCGGTGCAGGCGTACTGACACATAGGGGCCACAACGACGCGGTTTTCAAGGGTCAGGCCACCATTGGGCGAAGGAATGTGAAGGGCAGTAAACAAAGGGCTCATGACGATTTTTTGAGGGCAAATTGGTTGCGGGGCGACTGTGCTCGAGGGTTGAATGGTAATGAACTTTGTACCATGCCGCTGGCGCTTGGGAGATAGCCCGCCAGCGACATCAATTCGAATCATTTTTGCGTAAACTTGGGCGTTCGCGTGGTTGCACATGACCTCGGTGGTATTCGCAAAGGAAAACAGCATGTTAGAGACGAAATTTGGCAGCGGTAAAGCGGTTCAACGTGTTGAGGATGATCGCTTGCTCAGAGGCCAAGGCCTGTACGTTGACGACGCTACAGCTGCTGGCACCAAGCATGTCTGCTTTGTTCGATCTCCCTATGCCAGCGCTGACATCGTGTCGGTCGACACATCGACAGCGCAGCAAGCGGCAGGTGTTCACCTGGTGCTGACCGGGGCCGACCTGTTGGCTGCCGGCGTACCCGCGATGGCGAAGCCGATTAATTTCAAACGGCCCGACGGATCCCCCCTTCAAACGCCCGAGCGACACCTCCTGGCGACGACCCGAGTGCGCTTTGTGGGCGAGCCTGTCGCCGTCGTCGTTGCAGATAGCGTTGCCCAGGCCCAAGCGGCCGCTGAGCTGGTCGAGGTTTCCTACGAACCAAGGCCTCTGGCGGCTGACATGGCACAAGCACTCGCATCGGACGCCCCCTTATTGGCTGATGGCCCCGATAACATTTGTGCGCAAACGCATTTCGGCGATACCGCCGCCGTCAACGAAGCGTTTGCCAAAGCCGCGCATGTCACCTCTCTAGACATCCAGCACCAACGCCTCGCGGCGATCACCATCGAACCGCGTAACTCGATTGCGACGATGCGCGACAACCGCCTCGAATTCCGCGCGACCAGTCAAGCGCCGACGCAAATGCGCGCCGCTCTCTCCCATCACTTGGGTCTACCCGTCGAGGCGATTCGCGTGGTGGTGGGCGATGTGGGTGGTGGCTTTGGTATGAAAACCGCGACTTATGCAGAGGACCTGCTAACCGCCTACTGTGCCCACCGACTTGGCGGCGCGGTCAAATGGGTATCCACCCGCAGCGAGGATTTTCTGACGTCTTCACACGGACGCGGGGTCGACACCAAAATTGATATCGCATTGGACGCCGAGGGAAAGATACTGGCGCTGCGATTCCATAATCACGCCGACGTGGGTGCATACCCGACGATGGCAGGCGTTGCGATTCAGGTACTCATCGGGCCATGGGTGTCTACGAGCATCTACGATATCCCCTTAATCGATGCGACGCTTACGGCAGTTTTAACCAACCGGGCTCCAACGGGTGCTTATCGGGGTGCTGGTCGACCAGAGGCCATCTTGTCGATCGAGCGTGCCCTCGATGAAGCGGCGCGGGCTCATGGCTTCGACCGCCTTGAGCTGCGTCGGCTCAACATAATTCCCGAGTCAAAGATGCCGTATACCAACGCGATGGGGCAAACCTACGATACCGGTGCATTTGGTCGTATTTTTGAACGGGGTCTCGCTCTTGCAAAAGTCGACGACTTCGAGTCGCGTATGGCGACCAGTGCAGAGCGCGGCATGTGGCGAGGGCTCGGTGTTGCGAGCTTTCTGGAATGGACCAGCGGTAACTCATTCACGGAGGAAGTGAACATACAAATTTTGGCCGACGGGTCTGTTGAAGTTTTCACGGCTGTGCTTCCGATGGGACAGGGTATTCAAACCTCCCTAACCCAGTTAGTCGCCGACGTTTTTGATTTACCGGCAGAAAAGATCCGTGTTGTGATGGGTGACACCGACCGCGGCAACGGGTTCGGCTCGGCTGGTTCAAGGTCAATTTTTACCGGTGGAGGCGCCGTGAGCGAAGGCTCAGCCAAAGCCCTTGAACTTGCCCGATCGCTGGCGGCCGAGGCTCTAGAGACGGCCGTTGAAGACCTCGACTACGCACAGGCACGCTTCACGGTCAAGGGAACGGATGTAGCCATTGAATTAGGAGAGGTCGCCAAATTACAAGCTGATCAACGCATCGTTGTTGAATCCAGTACCACGGCCGGCGCGCCTACTTGGCCCAATGGTTGTCACGTCTGTGAGGTCGAGATCAACCCCGAAACTGGTGAATGTGAAGTCGTTGCCTACAGCTCAGTCAACGATGTGGGCCGGGTGATCAGTCCGACCATTGTTCGAGGCCAGTTAGATGGCGGCGCGGTCCAGGGTATCGGTCAGGCGCTCTACGAAAACCTCATTTACGAGACGCATGGCGCGCAGCTGATCTCCGGGAGCTTGATGGATTACGCGGTACCACACGCAGACGTGATGCAGGTTGATTTCGTGACCGAGATGGATGAATCCATCCCCTGTAAAACCAACGTGTTGGGCGTGAAAGGCGTTGGCGAACTGGGTACGATCGGCGCGACGCCGGCAGTGGTTAACGCCATTGCTGATGCGTTGGCACGAAACGGGCATGGCCACAAGACACCGCAGCTGCAAATGCCGTTGACGCCCCTGAACGTGTGGCGGACCATTCACGAGCAGTGAAAACCGGATCAGGCGTACTCTGAGATTTCAATCAAGTTCAGATCGGGGTCACGCACATAGACCGAACGGATCGCGCGGGTTGCACCCGTGCGCATCACGGGTCCCTCAATGATCGGCCAATCGGCGGCGTTTAATCGGTCGATCACTTCGGCGAGCGGCACGCTGGCGATGAAACACCAATCCTGAGATCCCGGTACGGGCAGGTGGGCCTTCGGCTCGAACTCAGAGCCCTTGACGTGCAGATTGATTTTTTGCGCGCCAAACAAAAACGCACGACGAGGCATTGGTGGCGATCCAGCCTGAAAAACCTCAAGCCGCATCCCCAGGACGCGGGTATAGAAGTCGATACAAGCAACCTCATCGTCGGTGGTGAGAACCAAATGATCCAAATGGTCAATCATGACTCACCCCTGTAGCGGCGCAGGATGGCAGTCGGTCACCAGACCCGCTTTGATCAATTGCCCAGGTACGTCGTGCCCAACAATGTGCGGTAGCGTGCGGGCTACGGCCAATAGTTTCACGATGTCTATGCCCGTCTCAAACCCCATCAATGACAGCATGTTAATGGTGTCCTCTGAGCAAATATTGCCACTGGCACCCGGTGCGTAGGGGCATCCGCCAAGTCCCCCAAGTGACCCATCAAAACGCTCGATACCGCTTTGTGCTGCGGCGAGCACATTCGCTAGGCCCATCCCGCGGGTGTTGTGAAAGTGGAGCGTCAACGGCACCGTCGAAACGCGTTGCGCCAGCAGCCCAATTAAACGCTGCACCTGCGCCGGATGAGCCATCCCCGTGGTGTCACAAATCGTGAGACCTTGAACACCAAGGTCTGCAAATCGCCAAGCCCAATCTGCCACCGTCGCTGCAGGGACATCACCTTCCATGGGACAACCGAAGCAGGTGGATAAGGAAACGGTAATGGGTCGGCGCCCATCAACAAAGCGAATGACCTCGCGCAGTGCCGCAAAGCTGTCGTCACGCGCCATGCGCAGATTCGCACGGTTGTGGGTTTCTGAAGTCGACATGACCAAGTTCAACTCGTCCGCATTGACATCAAGGGCACGCTCTGCGCCGCGCAAGTTGGGTACCAAAACGGTGTAGACCACATCCGGGTGACGGGTGATCTGTCCCATGACTATCTCGGCATCGCGCAGCATCGGAATCGCCTTGGGCGATGTGAAAGATGTGACTTCAATTTTTGCAAACCCACAGGCACTCAGTGCATTGATCAGCGCTACTTTATCTTCTGTGGGAATGAAATTTGGCTCGATTTGAAACCCATCGCGCGTGACGACCTCATTGAAATACAAACGTTTACTCACGACACGATTCCTTTTTCTCTGAGTGCTGCGATTTGATCGTCGCTCAAGCCAATTGACTGCAGCACAGCCATCGTGTCTTGACCGATATGCGGTGCATTCCGGTCATGTGCGCCCGGCGTGCGTGAGAGCTTCGGAACGATACCTGGGATCGTTAATTCATCCCCATCATCCATCTGGATACGATGGAGCATGCCCCGCGCTTCATAGTGCGGATCGGCTGCAATATCTGCGACGGTGTAGATGCGTCCGGCAGGTACCGAGACTGCCTCAAGGCTCGACAAAACCTCCTCGACCGCACGACTAGACGTCCAAGCCTCGATCGCAGCGTCAATCTCCATAACCCGTGCGACGCGCCCGGTGTTATCCGCAAGCGTTGGATCCGCCGCAAGGTCTGGGCGACCAATGGCACCCATCAAGCGCCTAAAAATGCTGTCGCCATTACCTGCCACCAGAACATAGGCGCCACCGGCACAGCGGTAAGCGTTGCTGGGGGCGATACCGGGCAGCGCGCTACCCGCTGCCTCTCGCACGGCACCAAACGCGCTGTATTCAGGCAGCAGGCTCTCCATGCAGTTGAATACGGCCTCGTAAAGCGCTACATCAACCACCTGCCCTTTGCCACTGCGCTGACGTTCGTGCAGCGCCATCAAAATACCGATCACCCCATGAAGTGCCGCCAACGTGTCGCCAATGCTCACACCGACTCGTACGGGAACCCGCCCAGGTTCCGCGGTAAGGTGACGCAGGCCGCTCATGGCTTCAGCGACCACGCCGAAACCCGGGCGATCTTTGTAGGGGCCGGTCTGGCCATAACCACTCACCCGCAGCATGATCAGGCGCGGATTGATCGCCAGCAATGCATCGGGGCTAAGCCCCCATTGCTCCATCGATCCCGGGCGAAAATTCTCGATCAACACATCAGCTTCCGAGGCCAGTGTGCGCACCAACTGTTGACCCTCAGCGGACTTTAAATCAATCGCCACTGAGCGCTTGTTCCGAGATTGGATCTGCCACCAGACCGATGTCCCGTCTTTGAGGAGGCGCCACTTACGCAGCGGGTCACCAGCGCCGGGTGGCTCTACCTTGATCACGTCGGCACCAAAGTCCGCCAACGTTTTTGCCGCAAATGGGCCTGCGATAAGTTGACCTAATTCAATGACCTTTAGTCCCGCTAACGCACTCATGATGTGTCCACTGTGATGATCGACAGCCTGCTATCGTACCCATAAAAAAAGCCCCCCCGTGTCCCGCACGGGGAGGCTTCCGGTGACACCTAGGGTTGAATTACTTGGATTTTTCGCGGCTGGTGATGAAATCGACGATTGGCAAGACCATACCCATGATCAAAATTGCCAAGAGGTCGAACTGCTTGAGCTTCCAGATGTAGGGCAAGAAGAACAGACCCAACATACACAGCGCAATAAACTGAATCAAGCGATTGGTCATTTTGAGTTTTCCAGTCAATAAAAAAGATTTAAAGGGGCTAGTGGCCTCACGCCCCTAACACACGTTTTTCAAGCCAGTGCGCTGTCCGTAACAGACGCGCATCGGCATTTAAGTTACCAACCAACTGAACCCCAATCGGCAGGCCGTCAGCGGTCTCAAGCAGCGGCAGGGACACGCAGGGCAACCCGGCAAACGTCCATAAGGTCGACATGATGGGGTTGCCGGTCGAGCCGTGTCCCAATGGGGCAGGACCCAAAGCAGCAGGCGTCACGATGGCATCGAAATGGTCGAAATATTCGTCAAAGCCCGCAGCCGCATGGTGGCAACGGTCAAGGGCGAACAGGTAGTCGCTGGCCTTGATGTCAGCCCCCCGGGCCAAAAGTGCCTTGATTTCCTCGGAGCCGACACCACCCGCCTTTGCCACCACGGTCCCGACGTTGGCGTGCATTTCCGCTTCCATAACGGTTTTGAGCCAGCCGATCGCGTTGGTAACGGATTCGTGCAAAGGCACCTCCGTCATGCAGTCGCCCAACTCCTCAGCCAGCGCCTCGAAGGCCTCTCGGGCTTGCGGGTCCATGTCATTCCATTGCGCGGTTTTAACGAACATCAGCTTGGGCGGCATGGGGGGCTCTTGGGTCGCTAAGCCGCTCAGATTCATGGGGAAAATCGTACGACCCTGTGCGCTCTCGTGCCCACCGATCACGACTTCGCCCACTCGCGCCAAATCATCAACGCTCCGCGCAAACACACCGACTTGGTCTAGCGATGGTGCGCACTTCAGGACACCTCCGTTAAAGACCAAGCCACGGGTGGGCTTGTAGCCATGCACACCACAGAAGGATGCGGGTCGAATAACCGAGCCATTGGTCTGCGTTCCCACCGCGACAGGCACCATACCAGCCGCTACCGCTGCGGCAGAGCCGCTCGATGAGCCACCTGGCGTGTGCGCTAAATTACGTGGGTTCTTGGTCACTGGCGGGTTGAGGTAAGCCAGCTCCGCCGTACGGGTTTTACCCCACACGACAGCCCCTGCTGCACGCAAACGGTGCACCAGAAAAGCATCCACACTCGGCGTACGACCCGCCGCGCCCGCATAACCGAGCTCGGTAGGGTAGTCTGCCGTGTCAATGTTGTCTTTGATACCGACGGGTACACCATATAGCTGCGGCAAATCACCGCCGGCACGCGCCATGTCTTCAAGCACCCAACGTTGCGCCTCGACGACCTCGGAGGACTGATGGGCAAACGCCTGCACCTCCGGCTCAACGGCCGCGCCGTACTGCTGCAATGCGTCGTAAAACGCCTGCAACGACAGCGCACCCGAGCGAAACGCCTGCGTCAATTCAGACGCACCCATTTCATGACACAAACGTTCCTGCGACATTCAATCTCCCTGTAGCTTTATCAGCGCATCCGCGCCTTACTCTTTCTTGTCGGAACTGCCACCCATCAAGAAGGCAGGGTCCATCACACTGCCCTCTTCCTCTTCGGTTGGCGTCACATCTTCCATGCTGTGCTGGCTGTTATACATGAGGTCAGGCAACCAAGTCACGATCTTGGGCTGCACGTACACCAAAGCAATGGTTAGGAACACCATACCCAAGAACGGGAAGCACCCCTTGAAGATGGTCCAAAGCTCCACCTCCTTCGGCGCAATGCCCTTGAGGTAATACGCGGACATGGCCATCGGCGGGGTTAGGAAAGACGTCTGTAAGTTGATCGCAATCAAAATACCGAACAGCATCGGGTCAACGTTGAAGTGCTCCAGCAACGGCAAGAAGATCGGCACGAAGATGATGATGATCTCACTCCACTCCAGGGGCCAGCCCAAGATGAAGATGATCAGCTGCGTCAACAGCAGGAACTGCACGGTGCTGAGGTCCATTGACAGCATGAAGTCTTTCACCACGCTCTCACCACCCAAGTAGGAGAACACGCTGGAGAACGTCCATGAGCCCACGAACAGATAACACACCATAGCGGTGGTCTTGGCAGTCAGGAAGACGGCCTCTTTTAGGCGCTGCCACGTCATTGCGCGGTAAACCACGGCAAGTACCATGCCGCCCAAAGAGCCCATCGCAGCCGCTTCGCTTGGAGTCGCCAGGCCAAACAGGATGGAACCCAAAACAGTCATGATTAGGGCCGCCAACGGTAAGAAGGCAGTGACCAACAACTGCACGGCTTTCAAGAATCCAACTTCATCGACGTCTTTTGGCTTCGGCGCCAACTTGGGGTTGATCACGACGCGGCCAATCACGTACACCAAGTACAGACCTGCGAGCAACATCCCGGGGATCATTGCGGCGGCGTAGAGCTTGACGACGGACACGCCCGCGGTGGCAGCGTAGACGATCAGCATGATCGATGGTGGGATCAAGATACCCAAGGTACCACCTGCAGCTATTACGCCGGTGGCGAGCTTCTGGTCATAGCCCGCTTTCAACATGGAAGGCAGGGCCAACAAACCCATCAATGTCACCACGGCGCCAACGATACCCGTCGCGGTCGCAAACAGCGCACACGTAATCAAGGCGGCAACTGCCATAGAGCCAGGTATATGACGTAGCGATACCTGCAAGCTCTCAAACAAGCGATCCAAAATATTCGCCCGCTCGATGATGTAACCCATGAATAAGAACAGCGGGATGGAGATCAACACATCGTTGTTCATCACACTGAACGTGTTCTGTGTGAAAAGGTAGAAAATGTTGTTATCGAAAAGGTTCTGCCCCGGCGTATGGTACGCATAGGCGCCAAACATGATACCCATCGCCATCAAAGTGAAGGCGATTGGGAAACCCAGGAAAATAAAAACGATGAAGAGCCCCAGCATGACCAGGGCAATGATTGGATCGCTCATGCTTTGTGGCCTTCCTCTGATTTGCCAAATTGTTGTTGCAATGCGGTTTCGAGCTCGACAACATCGTCGCCGCGGTCCAACCATTCATTGTTTTGAATGCACAGAATACAACGGCACAGCTCGGCTAAGCCTTGTAAGACCAGCGTGATGCCCGCTACAAAAATAATCATCTTGAGTGGCCAAACCGGCACACCCACGGGGCTGTTCACACTGACCTCTTGGATACGCATCGCATCGGCGCCATAAAAGAAACCAGAAAAAACCAGCGCCAAAACACCAGGGAAGAAAAACAGCAGATACAACGCGAAATCCACTTTCGCCTGCGTACGCGGCTGCCACTTGCGGTACATGAAGTCACCACGCACGTGCCCACCCTTTGACAACGTGTAGGCGCCAGACATCAAAAATAATGTCCCGTAGAGCATGTAACTCATATCGAACGCCCAGTCGGTCGGGTCATTCATGACGTAGCGACGAAATACTTCGTAGCACGTGCTCGCCGTCAGGACCAAAACGGTCCAGCCGAAGGTCTTACCAATCGTCTCTGACAAATAATCAACTGTGCGTATAAATTTAATCATGATGATCCATCAATAAAAAAAAGCCGCTGCTGGTCAGCCAGCAGCGACTGTTTTTAGCCGACCAAATTACTTGGGTAACTTGGTCTTGAAAACGTGCTCGTAAGCCGTTTTGTAGTCGGCATCGTTGAAGAACGAGTAGTAGGCAACGCGACGTGCCCAATCCTTCTGTGACGCCAATACCTTCTTGAAGAAGGGATCTTCTGCTTCCAAGCGTGCCACCACTTTGTCCCAAGCAGCGATTTGCGCATCGAACACAGCCTTAGGTGTGCGTGACACCTTAACGCCGTCTTTGGTGATCAACTTCTGCAGGTCGCGTGAGTAGTTATCTTGTGCTGTCCAAGTGTTGGAAGAAGACACCGCTTCAGAAGCGTATTGCAGAATCGCCTTCAGGTCGGGTGACAGCGCGTTGTACTTGTCACCGTTGAAGATGATTTCAAAGAATTCCATCGCCTGGTGGTATGAACCCATTGAGTAGTACTTCGCCACGTCCTGTGCACCGAAGCGGCTGTCAGACGTTGGGTTGTTGAACTCGAACGCGTCAATCACGCCACGCTCCATCGCGGGAACGATTTCGCCGCCTGGCAACTGGGTCACTTTCATGCCCAACTCTTGCATCAGGTCAGCAGCCAAACCCACGGTACGGTACTTGAAACCGTTCAGTTCTGCGCCGGTCTTGGGAGGCGTCTTCTTGAACCAGCCCAGTGGTTGCGTCGGCATTGGGAAAGCAAAGAAACCTTTCAGGTTCAAACCCAAAGTCTTCTGCAGCTCTTCGTAGAAAGCGTAACCGCCACCACGCATCATCCAGCCGAGTGTTTGCTCAGCATTTGCACCCGTCACAGGGCCTGAGCCGAACAGTGAAGCCACCTTGGATTTACCGTACCAGTAGACCGCAACCGTGTGACCTGCATCCAGCACGCCCTTGCTAACGGCGTCGGTCACCTCGAAAGGCTTCACAACCGCGCCAGCAGTCAGATACTCAATGCGCAAACGGCCACCGGCCATTTCGTTGACGCG
>Ga0255765_1002907_pt1 | contig 18957 bp, 11 predicted proteins | sample 041ome_8_FD_179965 | JGI IMG/M metagenome (GOLD analysis project Ga0255765, IMG submission 179965) | Coastal salt marsh microbial communities from the Groves Creek Marsh, Skidaway Island, Georgia - 041407BS metaG (version 2) | ecosystem: Environmental > Aquatic > Marine > Intertidal zone > Salt...
AGCACAAATCGCACTGCGTAAAACTGCAGTTACTAACGCAATCACAAACAACGATTACTTCGGTGAGATTGCAAACCAAGGTGATACAGTTCGCATCATGAAAGAGCCTGACGTAACAGTCAACGCTCTGCAGCGTAACACTTCTATCACAGCACAAGAGTTGGCAGACAATGACTTCCAACTGACCATCGACAAAGCTAACTACTTTGCATTCAAAATGGACGACATCGAAGAGAAATTCTCTCACATCGACTTCGTTCGTTTGGCTTCTGATCGTGCAGCCTATAAAATGGCTGACAAGATGGACGAAGAAGTATTGGGTTACTTGTCAGGTTATGCTGGTGGCGCAGGTTCATGGGCAGTAAACACAACTGTTTCAGGTACTAAAGCAGACTCAGCAGCAGGTTCTGACGAACTGTTGGCAGCTAACAAGCTGGACGCAACAGACTTCGGCAACTTGACGATCTCTGCTACTGCAACTGCTGGCGACTCTATCCCATTGGCACCACGTCTGCCAGGCGCAACTGCCCTGTCAGCTTCAACTGTTTCTCCTTTGACTGTCGTAGCTCGTATGGCTCGTAAGTTGGACGTGAACAATGTTGACTCACGTGGTCGTTGGATCTGTGTTGACCCAGTATTCATTGAGATGCTGAAAGACGAAGACTCACGTGTATTGAACGCTGACTTCGGTGGCTCAGGCTTGATGAATGGCTTGGTATTGAACAACTTGCACGGCTTCCGTGTATACGTTTCAAACAACCTGCCATACTTGGGTACAGGTGCTGGTACTTCTGGTACAACTGCACAAAACGACAACTACGGTGTTATCGTTGCTGGTCATGACAATGCAGTAGCTTCTGCAGAACAGATCAACAAAGTTGAAACATACCGTGACCCAGACTCATTCGCAGACATCGTGCGTGGTATGCACATGTATGGTCGTAAGATCCTGCGTCCTGAATCTCTGGTTATTGCGAACTACAACGCAGCTTAATTTAAGTAATGCAAGGGGGCTGGTCTACTGGCCCTCTTGTATCTTTTGGAGAGTCCACTCATGACAACCTACGTACAGCTAGTCAATAAACTTTTAGTTCGACTAAATGAAGTCTCACTAGACATTGCAGGTGATGGCTTTGATACTGCACGTGGTCCACAGGCTCTAGCTAAAGCAGCCGTGAATAACGGTGTACGCCTTATTGTTCAAGAAGCACAAGAGTGGCCTTTCCTAAAGAATACAACAACACAAGTACTAACACCTGGTACTCGTGAGTATGATTATCCATCTGACTGGTCTTCATCTGACACTGACACATTTTACTTAAAGTATAATTCCTCATTAGAGAATGCACCTGGGGTACTAACGCCTCTGACTTATGAAGGTTATACTAAACAGTATCGTTACGCAGACGACACAGGACGCACAGGCGCACCTGAGTATGTTTATCAAACGTATGACTCTAAGTTCGGTGTTAGCCCTACTCCTGACCAAGCCTATGAAGTAGAGTATGTATATTGGTCTGTGCCTAATGACATGATTGCATATGACGACGAATGTATTATACCTTCAAGGTTTGATCATGTAGTAATAGATGGTGCCATGATTTATATGATGCGCTTTAGATCTAATGATCAGAGTGCTTCTATTCATCAGCAGAGCTTTAATGAGGGAGTTAAAGCAATGCGACGTATCCTATTTGATGATGTTCATACTTTGAGAAGCACAGTCATTCCTGGGAGAGCCTAATGCCTGACAATCTCAGAACTAATCTTACAGTGTGTCAGGGTGGGTTGATAACTAACGTAGACCCTCTCACACATGCCTCTCAATTAAGTGGCAGTGCTTTACGTATGATTAACTATGAACCATCACTATCTGGTGGTTATCGTCGTATTAGTGGTTATCAAAACACTTACGGTACGGTTCCAGGGTCTGGGCCTATATTAGGTGTACATGTAAATGGTAATATACACGATGGTGTTTTTGCTTGCAGAAAGACTACAACTGGGTATAACTATCTACATAAGTGGAATAACTCTACTGAGTCATGGGATGCAGTTACTGTAACTGGTACACCTGATATGACTAACGTAGATCGTGTTAGGTTTGTAAGCTATAACTGGTCAGGTGAAGTCCTACTTATTACTGATGGCGTAAACCCTGCTGCTACTTATGACGGTACTACATACACCCAGATTACACATAGCAACGCTCCTGTAGACCCTAAGTATGCTGAAGAGTTCTCCTCTCATATATTCTTGACTGGCTCCTCTAGTGAGCCTTACAACCTATACTTCAGTTCTCCTCTTGATCCTACAGACTTTGATCCAGCTAATGGCTCAGGTGTTATTAATGTAGGCTTTAAAGTTACTGCTATAAAGAAATTCCGTAATACGCTATTTATCTTTGGTGCTAACAATATCAAAAAACTTACTGGTAATAACGTTGCTAATTTCGTACTTGAAAATGTTACATCTAATTTAGGTTGTATTGCAACTGACTCTGTGGTAGAGTTTGGTGGTGATTTGCTTTTCTTAGGTCCAGATGGTATTCGTCCTATTTCAGGTACAGACCGCATTGGTGATATTGAATTAGCGCCAGTCTCTAAAGAAATCCAAGACATCTTTGATAACTACTACTTGTCAGAACAAGTAACAGATGTTAGTATTGTTGTTATACGCAAGAAGTCTCAATTTAGATTCTTCTTTAAGAATGACAGTTCATTATCCCTAATAGGATCTATTCGTAAGTCGCAAGGTAAGCAGAGTATATTTGAATATAGTCAGCTTATTGGTATTGAAGCTAACTGTGTGTCATCAGGTTATATTGGTCAGTATGAGATCGTTATTCATGGTGATGGTTCAGGTAGAGTGCACAAACAAGAACAAGGCACAAGCTTTAATGGCGAAGATATATTCAGTCTATATCAAACGCCTTATTTTTACATGGATGACCCAGAGTTACGTAAGATCATATATAAGGTTGATACTTACCTAAAGTCAGAAGGTAACACAGAAGTATTCGTTGGTGTGTACTACGACTATGATGACGTTTACTCATTAAACCCTGCTACCTATAGTTTTTCTACTGAAGGTGCAGCAGCTGTTTATGGTACAGCTATTTATGGCTCTGGTGACATCTACGATGGTAACCCATCACCAAAAGCTTTAACTAACGTAGACGGGACGGGTAAATCCGTTTCTATTAGTTACGTTACAAACAACACAAATGCAAGTCATACAATTCAAGCTATTGCTATGACATATGGTTTGGCAGACAGGAGATAAACCGTGGCAGGTTACGTAAGACAGTCTACAGCAGACATTATCCCTACCGCTACAGTACGTGCGGCACCTATTAACGCAGAGTACAATGCTATCCGTGATGCCTTTGCTGCATCAGGGGGTCACAAGCATGATGGTACTACGGGTGAGGGCGAATACGTTCCCCTGATTGCTGACCTAGATGCACTTAATAAAATAGTAGTAGACACTAGCAATAACCGCTTCGGTGTGTTTGTTGAAGTAGGTGCTACAGCTGTAGAACAAATACGCTTCCAGGATGGTGTTATTGTCCCTGTCACAGATAACGACATTGATCTTGGTACATCTGCTCTAGAGTTTAAGAACTTATACCTAGACGGTACAGCTAAGATTGATACTCTGACTGTAGACGAGAATGCTACAGTAGCAGGTACTCTTGGCGTAACAAGTAACACTACACTAGGTGGTACGCTGGGTGTAACTGGTGCAACCACTCTATCCTCTACATTGGGTGTAACAGGTAACACTACACTAGGGGGTACTCTAGGTGTCACTGGTGCTACAACCCTTAGCTCTACCCTAGCAGTCACAGGTTCAGCTACACTTAGCTCTACTCTTGCTGTATCTAGCAATACGACTATCGGTGGTACTCTAGGTGTCACAGGTGCAACTAACACTGTAGGTAACCTCTCAGTCAACACAAACAAGTTCACTGTAGCAGCAAGCACAGGTAACACTGCTGTAGCGGGTACACTAGGTGTAACTGGCAATACGACTGTTGGTGGTACTCTTGGCGTTACAGGTGCAACTACACTTAGCTCAACTGCAGCTATTGCTGGTAATACCACTATTGGTGGGACACTAGGTGTAACTGGTACGACTACTTACTCTACTCTTACAGGTTCTAACATTACTGCTACAGGCACGGTAAACTTTGCTGGTGCTACTGTGTCTAACTTGGGTACTATTACTACTGCTTCTATTGGTGGTGGTACTATTAACAATACTGTTATTGGCGGTTCTACTCCTGCAGCCATTACAGGTACAACTATTACAGCTAACTCAGGCTTCACTGGGAACGTAACAGGTAATGTAACGGGTAACGTCACAGGTAACTTGACTGGTAATGTTACAGCCTCTTCAGGTACAACTACACTGAACAACGTTACTATCAATGGTACACTAGATGTAACTAACACTACCATTGAGAACGTAGCTGATCCAACAACAGCACAACAGGCTGCTACTAAGGCTTATGTAGACAGTGAGATCACTAACCTTATCGGTGGTGCTCCTGCAGCCCTAGACACACTGAACGAACTAGCTGCAGCTATCAACGATGACGCTAACGTCTACACTACTCTGACCACAAGCATTGCTACTAAGCTACCTAAGGCTGGTGGTACAATGACTGGTGCTATTGAGATGAGTGGCAATAAGATCACTGGTCTTGGTACTCCTACTCTAAGCACAGATGCTACAACTAAGGCATATGTAGATCAGATTGAAACAGATGCTGAAGCACAGGCTACTGCTGCCGCTGCAAGTGCTGCCGCCGCTGCTGCTTCCTATGATGCCTTCGATGATCGTTACTTAGGTTCTAAAGCAAGTGACCCTGCCCTAGACAATGATGGTAATGCACTGCTAACAGGTGCCTTGTACTTTGACTCTACTAACGGGGTTATGAAAGTATATAACGGTAGTGAGTGGGTAAATGCGTCATCCTCTATTGAGGGTATTAAGGCTAACTTCTATTACACAGCTACGTCTGGTCAGACTGTATTCAGTGGTGCTGATGATAACACTAACACTCTTGTAGTTGACCAGGTTGATCTTGTAAACGTATACATGAATGGTGTCCGTCTACACGAGGACGACTACACAGTATCAGCTGCAGGTAACAGTGTTACACTAGCGACTGGTGCAGCTACAGGTGACTTGATCTACTTAGAAGTATTCGGTAACTTTGCTGGTCAGTCAGGCGCAGAAGTAGCTATCACTGGTGGCGCAATTGACGGCACAGTGATCGGCGGTAGTTCTGCTGCAGCGATTACAGGTACGACAATCACAGGTACGTCATTTGTATCGTCTGGTGATATGACCTTCGGCGACAACGACAAAGCCATCTTTGGCGCAGGGTCTGATTTGCAGATTTACCATGATGGGTCGAATAGTATTATTAAAGATAATGGCGCAGGTGATTTGCGGATTATGGGTTCGGATGATGTCCGAATTGTTGACGCTGTAAATGAAGATAATATGGCGAGGTTTAATAGGGATGGAGCAGTAACCCTTTATTATGACAACGCAGCTAAATTCGCCACCACAGCCACTGGGGTAGATATTACTGGTGTGCTAACTACAGATGGCATTTCTACTTCCGCAGACATCACCTTCGGTGACAACGACAAAGCCATCTTCGGCGCTGGGTCTGACCTTCAGATTTACCATGATAGTGCAAGTGGTCAAAGTATTATCCACGAGAGTGGCCCTAGTGTTCTAAAAATTCGTGCATCTGGCCTACGCCTATCTAACTCCGATAATACAGCGGATTATTTGTCTGCTAATGATGGAGCAGAGGTAAGCATTCGATATAATGGAGAAACCAAGCTCGCCACCACCGACACTGGGGTAGACATCACGGGGGTTTTATCAAGCGATGGGCTGACTTTGGGTGACAACTCTACAAGTGAAATACCTATATATTTCAACTCCTCTAGCACTGACTTTTCTATTGGTGCTAACGGCAATAACTTTATTTTAGCTCAAACTACAGGTGACTTAGACAGCAATCAGTTATTGACTGTGACAAGCAGCGGTAATGTAGGCATTGGTGATGGGGCTCCTTCTCAAAAGTTAAATGTTGATGGCAATATAATGCTAGAGGGGGCTAACCAATTTCTCTATCTAACAAATGTCGGCACAGGCAACAGCGGCATTTATGTAAGGGGTATCACAGCAGACTCGACACTTCGCAGTCATTCCACAGGTATTTTTACTTGGGAAGTGACTGGTAGTGAGAAGATGCGCATCGACAGCTCTGGTAATGTTGGTATTGGTTCTACAGTAACAACAGGAAAACTTAATGTATCTAAAAGTGGTGGAAACACTGTCAATCTAATTGATTCATCTGGTTCTTCTCCTGGAATTAGATTTGCAAATAGTTCAAACACTGCTCTTTCATTTATCGAAGCACCTGCGGGAAATGGATTGTCTTTCTTTTCTGGCAGCTCAGAAGCCATGCGCATCGACAGCGACGGATTCGTAGGCATTGGGACAGATTCGCCTAGTAGACAGCTTACCGTAAGCAATAGTGGTGCTGCTTTGTTGCTTTTAGAAAGTACAGGTAATGACAACGGTCAGCTTTTGTTTGGCGACAGTGCAAGTGGCACCGTTGGTAAAGTTGGGTATGCGCACAGCACAAATCATATGTTCTTCCATACCAACGGCTCAGAAGCCATGCGCATCGACAGCAGCGGTCACTTGCTGGTGGGAACTACTGATGCGGGTGTTTATGATGATAGCACAGATGAGGCGGGTCATAATTTTTTAGCTAACGGTCAGTATTTTAACTCTGCGGTTTCCGAGATCAATATGATCTTGAACAAGCAGAACAGTGATGGTGATATTCTTCAGTTCCGCAAAGACGGTGCCACTGTGGGGAGTATTGGGACTGCTTCTGGGTATATGTATCTCGGCGACGATAACGGTGCTACTGGTGCTGGCTTGCACTTTGTGGACACAGGTATCCGTCCATATGATGCTAAAAATAATAGCGCCTCAGATGCAGAAATAAATCTTGGTGTTTCGGGCGCTCGCTTCAAAGACCTCTACCTCTCTGGCGTAAATTATATTGGTAGTAGCTCTGACAGTGACGTTGGTATAGATATTAAACAAGCCAATTTAAGTGCTTTGATTACTCTAAATGGAAGGATGAATAATTCTGGAACAACCACTACTGCTATTCAGTTCAAAGATAGTTCAGCAGGTAGCAATGTAGGGTCAATCACAGTTACATCTGGTGGTACAGCTTACAACACTTCATCAGATTACCGTCTAAAAGAAAACGTGATTAGCCTCACAGGTGCAACAGATCGCCTCAAGCAAATACCTGTACATCGCTTTAACTTCATTTCTAATTCCGACACAACTGTTGATGGCTTTTTGGCGCATGAAGTTCAAGATATTGTTCCAGAGGCAGTCACTGGCACCAAAGACGCAATGCGTGAGGAAGAATATGAAGTAACGCCAGCGGTTCTTGATGACGATGGCAATGTCATTACCGAAGCAGTCATGGGAACACGTCAGGTGCCTGACTACCAAGGCATTGACCAATCCAAACTTGTCCCGCTGCTAACTGCCGCACTGCAGGAAGCACTAACTAAAATTGATGCACTTGAAACACGCATCTCAACCCTAGAAGGAAATTGATAATGTCAGCTACATGGACAATCGCACAACTAGAACGTAACACTGCTGATGGTGGCGTTACAGTCGCACACTGGAGAGCAACAATGGAAGACGGGGACTATAGTGCATCTGCCTATGGTACTTGTGGTTTTACACCTGATGCAACAGCAGAGGGTTTCGTACCTTTTGATCAGCTTACAGAGAACCAAGTGATCGTTTGGGTCTGGGGTCAAGTAGACAAACTTCAAACCGAAGAAGCACTGACTGCAAAGATTGAGGCAGATAAAGCCCCAACTACTGTTGTTGGAACTCCTTGGTAATACACGCATACAATAATACAAAGGCACTGGCATAATGACTAAAGCAAGAGAAATAGCAGAACTAGGGCAGAAGCTTACAGTTGATGCCAGTGGTAACATTGACGTAGCAGGTACAGGCACTTTCGATGGGCTGACTGTGGATGGGGATGCTGTATTTTCTAACGGAGATACTAGCATTTTGAGTGGCGATGATTTTGCCAAGATACAGTTAAAATCTATTGATGGCTCTACAAATTCTACAGGGGTTATGTCAGAAATTGCTGACGTTGCTCTTGCCAACTTTGATGGTGCCTCTAATAATCACGAATTAGTTATTCGCACAAACAATGGTTTAGCTGCAACAGGAACACTGACAGACAGGATTTCTATTGCCTCCAACGGCGATATCAGCTTCTACGAGGACACAGGCACCACGCCAAAGTTTGTGTGGAAGAGTGCTGACGAGCGGTTGGGCATTGGGACAGATTCGCCAAATACAGCTTTGCATGTTTCAACTGCAAGCACAACCAAATCAGTGGTAGAAACTACTGGCGCTGTTTCAGATGCGCTAATTGAGTTTACTCGTGGTCAAGGCACTGGGAACACTTGGTCTATTGGTCTTGATCAGAGCAACTCAAGCGCATTGTCTTTTGCCTACTTGTCCAACGGTTCCCCTAGCTTAACCTCGCACGGGGTAATGACCATCAATAGCTCAGGTAATGTTGGCATTGGGGCGAGTTCGCCATCTAGTCAGCTTGAGGTTTCATCTAGTGGGGATACCTCGCTAACGATTAACGCAGCTAATAACAGCGACTCAAAGCTGGTATTCTCGGAGGCAGGAGCAGCAGAATACTCTATCATTATGGATGGATTATCAGGCTCAACTCAGTCGTTGCAATTCTACAATAATAGAACCTCCACAGAAGCCATGCGGATCACCAGCGATGGATCGCTGCTGGTGGGGACTACTGATAGTTCTGTTTACAACAACGGATCAAATACTTCTGCCGACACAGGTATAAATCTGACCACTACCTATGCAGGTTTTTCACGTTATAACGGAACTCCTGTGTATATCAACCGCACTGGCATTGACGGTGATATTGTTACATTCAATAAAAGCGGCGCATCTGTGGGGAGTATTGGGACTGAAGGTGGACGCTTGCAGATTGGTAAAGGGGCTAGTGGGCTGTACTTTTATGATAGCGGCCCTAGCCTTCTACCTTGGAATGTATCAACAAATGCTGTTGGAAACGGAACCGTTGATTTAGGCTCATCAGGTGGCCGCTTCAAAGACCTCTACCTCTCTGGCGGTATTGAGATTGAGAAAGGCTCAGGCAATGTCGGCGTTGGTAAACAGGCGTTAAACTCTAATACCGCAAGCAACAACACGGCTGTTGGTTATCAAGCTGGGTATAGTAATAATACTGGTGAGATAACTTCTGTCGGTTATCAGGCTGGCTTCGCCAATACCACAGGCTTACGCAATACGTCATTAGGCGATAGGGCATTGCGATCAACCACAAGCGGCGCAGATAATACAGCATCAGGTATGACTGCCCTGTATAGCAATACAACTGGTAACTATAACACTGCCCTTGGAAGCAATGCTTTGTTCTATAACACCACCGCCAGCTACAACACAGCCGTTGGGTATCAGGCTGGGTATAGTCAAACAACAGCTGGCGGTGGATATAATACATATCTTGGTTATCACGCAGGCTATTCAGGCAATGGATACCAAAATGCCTTTGTAGGTTACAGGGCAGGTTATAATGCAACTAGCAACAACAACACCTTCATGGGCGTTGGGTCAGGGTCTGCTGTAACCACTGGAGCAGCAAACACCATCTTAGGCCGCTACAACGGCAACCAAGGCGGCTTGGACATCCGCATCTCAGACAACTACATCGTGCTGTCGGATGGGGATGGTAATCCGAGGGCGTTCGTTAATGAACTTGGTGCTTTAAAAGTGTCTGGGAATGCTGGTGCCTCTGATATAAGTAGCATAACAAGTCAGCAACATGAATTTGTTAATGAACTTGGTGCCGCCGATTATACATTGAGAATTAAAAACTCAGACGGTTCAGGTTCTGGTTATCCGCTTTCCGTATTTTACGGTAACAGTTTTAATGATACTAACAGTAGGTTTATTACCTGCCACGACACAACTGCAACTCGCTTTTTGGTTTACTCTAACGGTAATGTGCAAAACCAAAACAACAGTTATGGTGCAATCTCAGACCAAAAGTTAAAGCAGCAAATTACAGACGCTTCTTCTCAATGGGACGACATAAAGGCGTTACAAGTTCGTAAATATAAAATGAATGCTGACGTTGAGGAATACGGCGATAGCGATGACTTGTGGCGTTTAGGTGTTGTTGCGCAAGAAGTAGAGGCAGCGGGTATGAGTGGCCTAGTAACTGAAAGTTCAGATGCTACGCCTGAAAGCCCAGATGCAACAACAGTTACCAAATCTATAAAATACTCCATCCTCTACATGAAAGCAGTCAAGGCACTGCAAGAGGCAATGGATCGTATTGAAACCCTAGAGGCAAAAGTAACTGCCCTAGAAAATCCGTAAAAGTCAGAAAAGGAGAAAGACATGACTGACACACCAACTGCGGAACAGATCGCTCAGCACTACACCGCAATGGGCCACTCAGTCGATCTGCTGAACGCAGGCCAGCCAGAAGGTATGTCCGACGAAGACTGGGCGGACTGTGTGTCACGCAACGTCGAGCATCTGAAAATCATGGTGGCCAAAGACTTCTGGACGACGGAAGATATGACCAATGCAAACGCTGCTATTGCAGATAACGAATAACTATAGTATAATAATCTGGCACCTTGTGTGCAGTACGTAACTATAACAACAACAAAAAGGAAAATGTTATGGGAAATGACAAAAAGACCCCCATTACTATCAACGATAAAGAGTACATGGTAGAAGACCTAACTCCAGAGCAACAGACTATGTTGAACCACATCAATGACCTAGACCGTAAGTTGTCTAGCGCACGGTTTAACTTGGATCAACTTGCTATTGGTCGTGAGGCTTTCATTAACATGCTAGCTAAGTCTGTAGTTTCTGAAACTGAAGTAGAAGCTGAAGCATAATAAGTAGCGTAACCAGGTGGCCTTAGCTGCCTGGTACCACTTACCTTCTCCTTGTAGTGTAACTAGGCTCTCTAAGCCTACGCTTAATCCCTCGTAAATCTATACAATAAAGAAAGCCTCTAGGAGCTTAACATGGCTAGCGCATACACAGTATCTCGATCTTCATCTCTTTTTTATAAGGGCTATGAAGTTAAGAACCCATTAGGGCAAGTCGTATATAAGACTAATTCACAGTCTTCTGCACAGGATTATGCTGATAAAGCTAACGCTGCAGGTGGAGCTAAGGCTGCTGGGCTAAGTGGTGAAGAGGCTGATCTTAAAACACTATTAGATAAGCAACTAAAGACATACTTAGGCTTAAACGATGAGGGTGCTATCTCTGGTGATGGCTGGCGTGGTACTCTCAAGATGGCTGCATATAAAGCTATTCAAGAAGGTAAGACTTTAGATACGAGTGGATGGAAAGTTGTTGGTGGGCGTAACACTTATAAAGTCGTACTTAAAGACGGTACTCAACTGTCTCTTGGTGCTCTTAAAAAGTATGATGATGAAGGCCCACGTATTCAAGCTGTTCTTAATGCCATTAATGAGTATAATACAAATGCAAAAAACTTAAGCGAGTTTGAAACGACTGTATCTGATAAAAAAGCTGCAGATGAAGAGGCTAAAGCTGCTGCAGAGGCAGAGAAGCAGAAGCAATTAGAGGAAGAGGCTGCACGTAAGGAGGCTGCAGAAGAAGCTGCAAGAAAAGCTGAGGAAGAGAATGCTGCTGCAGAGGCTGAACGTAAGAAAGCTGTAGAAGAAGCATTAGCTCAGGCTCGTGCTGAACAAGAAGAGCTTATACGTGTTGAGGCTGAAGAACTTGCAGCTGCTAAAGCTAAGGAAGAGGAACAGCGTAGACTAACTGAAGAATTACGTAAAGCTGAGGAGATACGACTAGCTGAAGAGGGACGTAAGTCTGGTATTAGTGATCGCTTTGGTGCTTCTATTGAGAATCGTATGAAGACTGCCCCTGTAAGTTATACATCTGCAGTTAATGCCTCAGAGAGTGCTTTGCCTGATACTGTATCCTATCGTACAAGCTATGCAGGTACAGTAGGTAACATTGATTCTTCACTGGTGACTACTGCTCCAGGCTCAGGTGAATTCATTGGTACAGGCTATAAAGACGTACCCTATACTAACAAGTACGGAGCACAGATGATGATCACTGAGCTTAACGGCAAGCCTATCACAGCTGTGCCTCCAGGGTATAGTAGGGGTAAGGGTATCGCAACTAAACCGCTTAAAGGCGATAATACTCTGTATGAGCCTAAGTATAAAGTTAAGCCTACTGATGTTGACTTAGGGAGAGAGTTTTCTAAGCCTATTGACTTAGGGGGATCGTTTGCTGAGGGTGGTACTGTTAAGGGTGGTGACACTCAGACAGAGGCTCTCTTCACTATTGCTAAGATGAACGGCTACAAAGGTCCACAGTCTAGCACAGCACTGAAAGCCTTCTTCAATAGCAGTGACGCTCTAAAAGCTAAGGCTCGTGCTATTGGTGTAGCTCTTGCACGTGGTGGTATGGTAAGAGGAAACTTGGCGCAAGGCGGTGCTGTACTATATGCAGATGAGGGTGTAGACGTGTCAGTAAGCCCTGACTTTCAGGATCAATTCTTTGGACAAGCTCAGGACACTATCACTCAAACGATGACACCCCGTCAAGCTACTGTAAAAGGTATTATACCTACTGCTGGAGATTTCATCCCTGAAGATGCAGGTCAAGTATTACCCTTAGCTAATATGCAAGAGGCTTCTACTGTACCTATTACTGCTCAAGCACAGACAGTAGAAAAAGGTCCAACTATGATGTATGACGCTGCGCTGGGCCAGCCTCAAGTGTCTGAAGCTTTGTATGGCACCGAAAGAGACTACAAAAAGGTCTCAGCGGCAGATGCAGGGTTTACACCTCCACCCCGTGGAAGCATGGTCACCCAAGCTTTTGAGACTTTCCATAACCCAACCACAGGCGAGCAGGTATTAGTACCTAGTGGTGGCTATACCGCTCCAAAGGGGTGGGTTAAAGGTGCACCTCAGGGTAAGTTTAAAACAGAAGGTGTTACTGCCGCTCAGGGTGAGGTCTCTAAGGAAGCACAAGCGGTGGCTGCACAGGGTGAGTTATCGCCTGAGGCAAAGGCTGATGCTGCTGCGTTTGACCCTAACTATATAGATTCTGTATTTGCAGGACAGCGTAATGTTACAGCACAGGAACTAGCTCAGGCTCAGGGTCTAGACGAAGAAGCAGTAAAAGCTAACATTGCTCAAGCTAATGTACCTGAAAACATTAAAGCGGCACAGACTACAGTTAAACCAGAAGAGCTACCTAAACCTGCACAGATCGCTGAGTCAGAGATGGCCCAGGCTGAAGCTATTACTATGTCGGGTTTGACTACTGATGCTACAGCCACAGCTGCAAAGCTTGCTAAGTTCTCCCTAGATGAGGGTACTCTTGTAGCCTTTAAAGAGGGTAAGATTGAAGCGCAAGACACTGTTCAGGGTCAACTATCTCAGCTGATGAAAGACTTTGATGATGGTACTCCTGCTTGGGCTGCTGGTGCTATGCGAGCGGCTAACGCTGCCATGGCTGCACGTGGCTTAGGTGGTAGCTCTATGGCTGCAGCTGCTATTGTTCAGGCTACTATGGAATCAGCTATCCCTATTGCTGCAGCAGATGCAGAAGCTTTCCGTTCTATGAAGATGGATAATCTAAACCGTCAACAACAAGTAGCCCTTACGAATGCGGCTGCACAACAGGGTGTAGAACTAGCTAACTTCAATGCTGAGCAACAGGCTGCACTGCAGAACTCACAGAACGCTTTTGGTCTACAGTCTCAGAACTTGTCAAACATGCAACAGGCTGTACTTGCTAATGCACAGATTAAATCTGCTCTACAGGGTCAGAACTTAACTAATGAACAACAGTCTAACCTAGTGGTTGCTGCACGTTATGCTGAAGCGTCTAACTTAAACCTGTCTAATCTTCAACAGGCTGTACTACAGGGTAGTCAGAACAACCTGCAAGTAGACTTAGCTAACCTCTCATCTAAGCAACAGTCATACATTACGAATGCTCAGCTAGAGGCAGCGTTACAGGGTAAGACTATTGATAACCGCCAGCAAACAGCTATCACTAATGCTGCACGTTTTTCTGAGGCTAACAACTTAACGTTTACTGCACAGCAACAAGCCCAGCTTCATAACTCTGAATTGATGAAGACTGTTGGTCTTGCTAACTTAAACTCTAAGCAAGCATCTACACTACAGAACGCTGCACAGATTGCTGCTATGGATATGGCTAACCTGTCTAACAAACAACAGGTAGCGGTACAAAATGCTCAAGCCTTCCTGCAGATGGATATGTCTAACTTGACAAACGAACAGCAAGCTGCTATGTTTAAGGCTCAAGCTGTACAACAGTCTATACTGACTGACCAGGCAGCAGAGAATGCCTCACTACAGTTCAACGCTTCTAGTGAGAACCAAGCAGATCAATTCTTTGCTAACCTGGCTACACAGACAAGCACATTCAACGCAGCCCAACAGAACGCTATGGCTCAGTACAACACTGATAGCATTAACTCTATGCGTCAGTTTAATGCGGGACTACAAGAACAGCGTGATATGTTCAACGCTCAGAATGGTCTAGTCGTTGCTCAAGCCAATGCCAACTGGAGACAGAACATTGCTACGATCAACACAGCTGCACAGAACCAGTCTAACATGGAGTATGCTCGTACTATGAACAGCATGACTGCAGCTAACCTGGATCAGTATTGGCAGCGTGAGCGTGACATTATGAGCTTTGCGTTTACTTCAGCTGAGAATGCTGCAGACCGTATCGCTTCTGTATTGCTACAAGAGCTAAGTGCGGATCAACAGGCTGAGCTAGCAGACCAGATGGGTAAAGGTACACTCTTTGGTAAGCTCGTTGAGGGTGCTCTTGAATGGGGCTTAGGTAAGCTAGGGTAAGGTAAAACAAAATGGCAAATAAGAATGAACTAACTTTGGCTGATGCTATTGTGGCTGAAGCTACGGCTACACCTACAGCTGGTACAGCACGTCAGCGCACTAGAGGCATGATGGCTAAAGAGCAACAAATGATTACATCTAGACCTCTTGATCCTGTAGACTCCCTGCCAAGCTTTGTACGTGAACATTTAGACGCTATTCGTGAGTCACGCCCGAACTCAAGTGAACGTTTAAAAAGCGTTAGTGATGGTTCCGATATGTTTGATGCACAATTATCTCGTAATGAGATGGGGCAGCTGGGTGGCACAGAGACTGATTACATGGAGGGTATGGAACTTGGTATAACCAAGCCTAAGTATAAGCCAGGGCAGAAACCTCATCCTGACTACAAACTAAATTTACCTGAAGAAGTTAAGAAAGATAAAGCTTTCATGTCTAAGGTAGATACTCTTGCGTCTAAGCATGGCATTGACTCTGTAGAACTTCTTAAAGCTATTCAGTTTGAAACAGCTGGTTCATGGGATCCTGCACAGAAGTCTGGTACCTCTAGTGCAACAGGCTTAATTCAGTTTATGCCTGATACAGCTAAGGGTCTTGGTACTTCTACTAAAGCCTTGGCTAAGATGTCACGTGCAGATCAGATGGAATATGTAGATAAATACTTGTCTCGCTTTGAGGGTAAGATAAAAGACTTTGATGACCTTTATATGGCTATTCACTGGCCAGCTGCAGTAGGTCAAAGTGATGACTATGTAATGTACTCTAAGGGTAGTAAGCAATACCGTGCAAACAAAGGCTTAGACATTGATAATGACGGTACCGTTACCCGTGGTGAAGCTGTCTATAGAGCACGATCATAAAAGGATAACATAATGGCAAGCGTATTTGATGCACCTATCCCAGGGCAATCCCTAACAGATGAACCACGTAACCATCCTTGGGAACGTCCACCAGAGATTAGTGATCCTGAAGAAGCTATTGACTTCCACATTAACCACCTAAACAAAACTAACGTAATGGACAATCTTCTTCAAGTCCTACAGTTGGGTGTACCTCTAGCTCCACTAGCTAAGACTATCGTAACCAAAGCACAGATGGATGGTATTCACTCTGTAGACGTAGGTCTGATTGTCTTGCCTGTAGTACAGGAAGAACTTAAGGCTATTGCTGAGGACTCAGGTATCCCCTTCAAGATGGGTGATGGCGATGACGAAGAGACTAAACAACGTCAGCGTGAAGAGGAAGTCAAAGCTCTGGTACTAGAACGTATTAAGAAGCTTGAGGGTACTAAGGAAGACGATGAGGGTGTAGACTTGATGCGTGACGTAGCCTCTGGGCTAGGTGGCATGGAAGATGAAATGCCCATGATGGAAGAAGAGACAGAAGCTATGCCTATGGAAGGCGAAGCACCAATGGAAGAACAACAGCCACAGATGGAACAGGAAGCACCTGTACGTAGTGGTCTAATGGCACGAGGTTAAGGATATGGCAGGTTTCTGGGCTGGTTTTGGTACTACTCTAGCTAAGGGTATTGAAGAGCGTAAACAGTATGCACGTGATCGTGCAGCTAAGCGTCAAGAGTATCTACAAACGTATGGTACTAAAGCTATTGTTGATCGTGAAGAAAAAGCACAAGCAGCTTTAGGTATTGCTAATTCAGTTATGACCTATGGTATTGACAAAGCAGACGTTGCCTATGTGTTAAACACAAGTGGAATCCAAGGACTGGTGCAACTAAAGACTACTCTTGAGGATCGTGATGATCTTACAGCTGAAGACAAGAAAGCACTGATCAAGAAAGCTAAAGACTATGTAGCTGATAACCCTGATGTAGATCTTACCAAGGTTATCAATAAAGCTTATGGTCTATACAAGGGTGGTGACAATCCTGTGAAGCGTGAGAGCAATGCTCTTGCTGCTATCTTTGGCTTAGACAATGGTATGATGGAAGACGAAGTACTTGATGACATCTACATCAATGGCATGACAGGTCGTGACCTATATCGTGTTATGGGTACAGCGCCAAAGCTTACAGGAGGCCAAGCATTAGACTTGAACTTACCTGGTAAGCCAGCTACAGACTCCCAACAAAGATCTGCTGTTACTACTCTATCAGATGTGTTTGAATCAGGTATTGATGCTCGTATTCGTGCTGCAACCCTGAAACTGAACGAACTAGATCCCACAAACACAGAAGGTGTAGCTAAGTTAAAACAAGAGATTGAAGATCTAGAGACATTAAAAGGGAAATCTATTGCTGGTTTTGCTGAGTATGCGGCTATAGATCCTAGCTTCTTGAAGTATGCTGCATCTATGGAAGCAATTACTCCAGGTATCCTTACTCGTAATACGTATGCTCCTCAGTTTAATCCAGTACTTAAAGCTTATATGTCTGAGGACAAGGAAGAAACACCTGCAGTTATACAAACGCAAGAAGCGCTGGGCGAGGAGCCAACAGCACCGATAGCTCCAACAGCTCCGAGAACACCAAAGACACACATATTTGATACAGCAGCAGACTTTAATAAAGCCGTAGCTGATGGCACAGTACAGCCTAATGACACGGTTACAGTCGCTGGTAAAACATCTACGTATACTGGTCCCTCTGTTAAACCTCCTAAAGCTCCAGGATTGGCTGAGCGCTTTAAAGGAAGATTTGATCGTGAAGACATTAAAGAAGTAGTTAAAACACCAGAAGTACAAGAAGCCATTGATACCTTTAAGTCAGATCTACCAGAAGATCTACAAGATGAGTATGATGCTTTCATTAATAGTGACATGGGTGATGCTACTTTTGAGAGCTTGCTATCTAATACGCCACTACCAGTAGACATACAAGAAGAACTTAAAAAGTTTGAATCAGAGGAAGTCCCCTCTCTAGTTGACTACTTTAAAGGTGCTATAAATAGACTGTTTAATAATGATCAAACAGAAGCCACATCAGACGCAACAGCTGCTCTATATGGTAAAGCTCAAGATACAGAGACGGGAGGCGGTACATTCTCAGCTAAGAGGGCAGACACCGAAGTAGAATACATTGATACACCTCCTGCAATGGTAGACGGTGATATTGCAAGTGAAGTATCTGCTATGGTTCCAACGGGTGGTGATCGTGCACCAAACAATGCAGGGCTAATGTCACGCCCCTCTGAACCTACTAAGTCACGTCCAGACGCAAAGCCTGACGTTATGAGTGATATTGACTCTATCAAATCTATGGTTGATCGTCTACACGGTGCAGGTTCTACAGTAGCTAAATCTCTGGATCGCAGTGAAAGCATGACTGCAGCAGATGTAACCAAACTAATCAGCAAGACTAAGGATTTGCCTAAGACAGACTCTCGTGATACACTACTAGCATCTCTATATGAGCTTCGTGATAAACTGAATAACCGATAAGGCTGTGTCCAATGGAAGACTTTACAAAGTATCTTGTACCTGTAAACGAAGAAGAAACTCAGGAGGACGACACAGAGGATTATACTAAGTATCTAACTCCTGTAGAAGAAGACGGTGAAGACTTTACAAAGTACCTACAGCCTACTGATGACACAGAAGCTACTCCTGAAGGGGTGCGTGACCTTACACAAGACAAGATCTTTGCTAAGATTGCACCCTACATGAAGTCTCGCTTTGGTATGACGGAGGATAAGTTTGACCGTCAGAAGATTGTCGATGCTTATGTGAACAACATGCGTAAGTTTAACTTCGGTCAGTCTGTAGTTACACTGGGTGAGATGTCTTACTTGAAGAATGCCTCTGAAGTACAGAAGGCTGAGGCTGCTGCAGCTTATACTACCTTTGACGCTATGAAGGGTGCCTTCGCTGAGGGTACATCTGGCATGGAGAAGCTTGA
>Ga0255765_1002917_pt1 | contig 18915 bp, 14 predicted proteins | sample 041ome_8_FD_179965 | JGI IMG/M metagenome (GOLD analysis project Ga0255765, IMG submission 179965) | Coastal salt marsh microbial communities from the Groves Creek Marsh, Skidaway Island, Georgia - 041407BS metaG (version 2) | ecosystem: Environmental > Aquatic > Marine > Intertidal zone > Salt...
GCTACTAGTTTTAAATAACTTTTCAGTTTTAGTTGATGATCCTAATGCAAAATTATATGTTATAATATTTTCATAATTTTTAACATTCTCATTTAGCTTTTCCCATACGTCTTTTTGTGGTTCAAACAAATGTATGTTTTGTATATTCACGTTTTTATAAATTTGTACTTCTTGTCCAAGATGAGCACCCACATGTGCTAAATTTTTAATATGTTGAGAGTGTTTCCTGATTATTCTATCAAGTTCTTTGTTTATTTTTTGCATACTTTTAAATACTAGTGTCAAAATATAATCATCTACATCTATAATTAAGAAGGATTTATGGATAATTTTTTATATTGTTTTGACTCAAACTACAATAAACAAGGATTTTGCTCAATTATCTCTCTTTTAAATAATAGCCAGAGCACAAAAGATATTTATATAATTCATCAAGATCCAGATAGTTTTAATAAATTTTCAAAAATTATTATTGAGCATAAAAATTTAAATAACTTAAACATCTATAAATTTAATGAGGAAAACATTAGTTTTCCAAATTTAGAAAACAAACATGTTTCTGAAGCTACATACTACAGACTATTTATGAACAAATACTTACCGAAGGATATTGACTATATATTTTATATTGATGCAGATGCATTTTTAATTAAAAACTATGAAGAAAAACTGAAAAATGAAAAATTAAAATTGAAACGTTCAAAACATATAGTTTCAGCTCTCACTAGCAAGAGGGACAATCATCACCTGAGGTTAAATTTAAAGCATCCAAAATATCTAAATGCGGGAATAATGTTAATCAATTATAAAAAATGGCTAGAAACCAAAGCTTCGGAGTCGCTTTTAAAAATTCTTCATAAGCCAAATATTGAGCTAGAGTTTTGGGATCAGGATGTGTTAAATATTTATTTCAACGGTGAATATGAGGAGCTAGATACTTCCTTAAATTATAATGTCTATGGAGACCAGCAAAGATCTGAAGAAGTATTAAAAACAATAAAAAAACAAGCAATTATTGTTCACTATAGTGGCAAACACAAGCCGTGGTCGCCAAAAGGTATTTTTTCTATTGAGTCAAATTTTTATACTGAAATTTATCGAACATTATTTAATGAAAAATATCACATCGTCAATGTATGGTCATACAATACATTAAAGGTAATTTTAAAAAATTTACTAAATCTTAATATTTTTAAACTTGAATATCCTTTAAGCTACCTTTCAATTTCCCTTAAGTCGATACTTAAGAAAAATTAAATGTTTTAGTATATTTATATGAAAGAATACGCCCCCATAGTTATTTTTTGCTATAACCGAATAGACAAGTTAATGAAATTAGTAGATTCAATCAAATTAAATAAAGAAACTCTGCAAACAAAAATATATTTTTTCATTGATAAAGTTGATAACAATGAAAGCTTGACTGAGGAAATAAAAAAATATCTCAACAGTGTTAATGGTTTCATGGAAAAAAAGGTTATTGTAAATGAAGAAAACAAAGGATTAAAAAATAATATTTTGGACGGAATTGACTATGTACTACAAGAGAACGAAAGTGTTATCTGTTTAGAGGATGATTTAGTCGTTAGTAAATATTTTTTAAGCTATATGAATAATGCTCTTGAAAAGTATCAAAATGAAAAAAGAATTTGGCATATAAACGGGTGGGCGTATCCCCAATTACGACTAGATAGCTCAAAGATAATAATTGGTAAATTAATGAACTCATGGGGTTGGGCGACATGGAGAGATCGTTGGGAAATGCATACAGAGCGATCACTAAACTTAATTTCCGGTTTAGATTATAAAACCAAGAGAAACTTTAATTTTAGCAATCTAACAAACTGGGAACAGCAATTGATTGATAATGAAAATGAAAAAATATCAACATGGGCTATATTTTGGTATCAAACTATTTTTTTAAATAACGGTCTTACAGTTTACCCTACAAAATCATTAGTAATTAATAATGGTATGGATGGTTTTGGAACTAATAGTGGGAAGACCAAATTATTCAATACTAAATTGATAAAAGTTGAACCTAATAATTTTCCTAAAAATATTTATGTGAACAAAATTAATTCAATATTTACTATTTTGTTTTATCTAAAGTTAAATTTATTGAAAAAAATTAACTATTTTATTGATAAAATTTATAATGATTAAATTAATCTATCTAATAACTCCACCAATAATCTTTAATTTTCTAAAAAGAATTGAAGATTTATTTAGATCTAGAGTAAATAAAAAAAGAGAAATAAAAATATTTGACGGAGAATCAGAATTATTTGAAAGTTTACTAAAAAATTCAACTGTATATGGAGAATATGGAGTTGGGGATAGTACAGTCTTTGCATTAAATAACTCAAAAGTAAAAATTTATTCAGTTGATACTTCTGCTGAGTGGATAGATAATGTAAAAAAAAGTATTATAAAAAATAAAAATATAAATAATTTAACAATTAACCACATTGATCTCGGTAATTTAAGTGATTGGGGCCATCCAAGAAGCTATTCAAAGAGAGGAAAATTTGTTGATTATAGAGAATCAATATGGACTCATAATCTAAAACCTGATTTAGTTTTAATTGATGGAAGATTTAGAGTCGCATGCTTTCTCACTTGTTTAAAGCATGGAGATATAGGCACAAAAATTATTTTCGATGATTATTTAGAAAGAGAAAGATATCATATTGTTGAAATATTTTTAAAACCAGAAAAAATAGTTGGAAGGCAAGCTTTGTTTAAAATTGATAAAGAATTTGACACAGAAAAATTAGAAAACTTAATTTTAAAGTTTGAATATGTTTTTGATTAATAAAACCTTTTTGTTACTAATAGTAAGATTGGTTTTATGAAAATTTCAATTGTAGGAGGTCTAGGACACATTGGGCTACCTTTAAGTTGCTTGCTACAAGTAAATGGTAATAAGGTTATTATAATCGACCAAAATACTGAAATTTTTGATGATATTAGAAAAGGATTACCAAATTTTCACGAACCTGGTCTGAAGACACTACTAAAAAAAGCACTTGCCATTGGCTTAGAAGTGACTGATGACATGAACCACATATCAAAATCAGAGTATACAATAATAACAATTGGCACATCTAGTAATGAAAATGATAAGAAAAATTTTAAAAAGGTTGTAAACAAAGTAATTCAACTATCAAACAAAAATTCAAATATTATTTTGAGAAGCACAGTAGATTTTGAAACATGTAATAAAATTTTAAATAATAAAATATTTATCCAAAAAAAATTGAAACTAGCATATTGTCCTGAAAGAATAGCTGAGGGAAAAGCGTTACAAGAGTTAATAAAACTACCTCAAATTGTTGGTACTAATAATTCTGAGGATTTTAAAAAATTTAAACAGATCTTTGACTCGATGGGGACAAAATCTATAAATGTCTCCTATAAAGAAGCTGAATTTATAAAATTATTTTCAAATGTTTATAGGTATTCTGAATTTTCATTAATTAATGAATTTGCAAACATTGCTAACACAGTAAATCTTGATTTTTCAAAAATTTTAAATATAGCTTCAAAACAATATCCACGCTTAAAAAACATTCCTAATCCAGGTTTTGTTGGCGGCCCTTGTTTGCCTAAAGATACAAAAACATTTATTGAAAATTTTAATTTACAAGAAAGTGTAATTTCAAAGTTCATGGATACAAATGAAGAATTTGAATTAAATATAATTAAAAAAATTAAAAAAGAGTTTAAATCAAAAAAAATTATTTTCCTTGGAATAACTTTTAAGCCTGATTCTGATGATTTAAGGGGTTCAGTATCATACACTCTTGCTAAAAAATTAATTGAAACAGGTTATGAAATATATATTGTTGAACCAAACATAACAAAAAACAGCATCAATGAAGAAATTTATAATTTTGAAGAAATTTTTAACATTACAGAAAATGTTATAATTGGAACAAATCATAAAATTTTTAAATCTTTTGAATTAGATAATAAGAAAGTAATCAAAATTGGAAATAAATAAGTCTTTAATTATTCCTTGTAAAAATGAAGAAGATGGAATTGCTAAAATAATTCAAGATTTTTCAAATGCAATAAGTGATGATACAGAAATTTTAATTGTTGTTGATGATGAGAATGACCCAACTTTAAAGTCAATTCCTGAAAAGATTAAAAACCTTAAAATTTGCATAAATAATTTAGGAAAAGGACCTGCATATGCAATTAAATATGGAATAAACAACTCTAAAGGCTCTGCAATTTGTGTAGCTATGGGGGATGGAAGCGATGATCCTCGACAAGTAGAAGAATTATTCGCATTGATTAACAGAGGAGTCAGTGTTGCAGTGGCTACTCGTTATTCAAAAGGGGGTCAGTATGTTGGAAACTCTACAGTGAAATATCTATTGAGTAGATTAGCAGGTCTAGTTTTGTACTATATTTTCTTTATTAGAACTAAAGACCCAACTAATATGTTTAAAGCTTATAGTAAAGGTTTTCTTGATAGAGTAAATATTGAAAGTACAAATGGGTTTACATTAGGCTTGGAAATGATTATTAAAGCAAAATTACAAAAAGAAAAAATTGCTGAAATACCAACAATTTGGATTGATAGAACTCATGGTGAGACTAAATTTACAATTGCAAAATTTTTACCAAGCTATTTGTATTGGGTGTTTAGGCTAATTATAAGGAGAGGTAGTAGTCGTGTCTAAAGTACTTGTAACTGGATCAGAGGGGTTTATTGGAGGATATGTAGTCAAGCAGCTTTTAGATAACAATCATGAAGTAATTGGTATAGACAATTTTTCTAAGTATGGAAAAATTGAAAGAGATCATAGCAACCACAAAAAATTTACTCTAATCGAAGGAGACGTTAAAGACGCTGATTTAATGTATGACGCAATGAAAGATTGTGAATTTCTTATTGCTGGCGCGGCGATGATTGGAGGTATTTCATACTTTCACGAATTTGCTTATGATTTATTATCTGAAAATGAAAAGATAATATCAACAACAACAGACATTGCGATTAAAAAATATCTTGAAGGATCTTTAAAAAGGGTTGTCTTTTTAAGCTCTTCAATGGTGTTTGAGTCAACCAACACTTTTCCAACAAAAGAGAAAGATCTTTATAAAACTCCACCACCAATAAGTTCTTATGGTTTTCAAAAATTATCAGTTGAATATTTTGCTAGAGCTGCAAATAAACAATATGGACTAGAATACTCCATCGCAAGACCCTTTAATGCAGTGGGCATTGGTGAATTAAAAACAGTGTCAGATAAGAAACTGTCAAAAAATAGTCAAGATTTGTTACTTTCTCATGTTGTACCAGATTTAATTTTAAAAATATTAAGCTCTGATAAACCAGTTGAAATTTTAGGAAAAGGCAATCAAGTAAGACACTATACCTATGGTGGAGATCTAGCAAAAGGCATTGTACTGTTACTCACTCACCCTAATGCAAAAAATGATGACTTTAATATATCTACGGACGTATCTACGACAGTCTTGGAGCTTGCAGAAATAATATGGAACAAATTAAGACCTGAGAAAGAATTTAAATATACTACATTAGAATCTTTTGAATACGATGTGCAAAAAAGAATTCCCTCGGTTGATAAAGCTTTTAACCTCCTCAATTACAAAGCAGATACAACTTTAAGTCAAATGCTTGACAAAGTGATTCCTTGGATGATTAAAGCTAAAGAGCAAAAATTATATTGATGAACTTACTTAAAAGATATTTTAATAATTTGACAGTCTTTAATTTTCTAGTCACTCAAGTTTTAGTTCATGTAATCTTTGGTACATCTTTTACAAATACTATATTTCATGAATTTGAGATTTCAAAAGAAGTTAAAAATTTTGATATATTTTATAGTTCATATAATGTTGACACACCTGTTTTTCACATTTTGGGGTCTATCATTGGATTAGAAGATTTTCGATATTTTGCAGTTATGGTTTTTTTAGTAACTAATATTGTTCTCTATTTTATCTGTTATAACATAGCATTTTTAGATGAAAATTCTGTTGTATTTCTTTTTTCTGGATGGTTGGTAACTGTTTCTTGGTTTATGGGCTATGTTGACGTATTCACTGTTCTATTAACAGTCTTAATTTTTAAAAGTTTATTTTTAAAACATAGTAAACAAGAAACTATTTTTTATGCAGCCTTTTTAACTTTCAATCATTATGGAATAGCACTTTTTATAATACTTATATTTCTTGTATTAATTTTTGATACTGAATTAAAGAAATTTACAAAATTTTTAGTTTTTGGGTATTTATCTGGAAGAATAATTCTAGAAATCTACTTAACAATTGTGAATTACAATGGTAGAAGCAGGTTTAGATTTGTCTTCAACGATAACGTATTAGACCAAGTTTTTTACCTGTCTTCTTCAAACTCTCTCGATTTAATTCTTTCTGGATTTTTAGGAGTTTTAGTTTATTTGATTATTTACATTTATTATTCAAATTCTCTTTCAAAATCCAAAATTGTAGTTTCTTTAAGTATAGCTTTGATTGGTTGCTCTCTTGCTTTAGACACAAGCAGAGTCTTTTCAATGCTAGTTTTACCTTTAAATCTTTATTTACTGAAGAATTTTGAAAAAATTGTTAAATTCGAAAATTTGCAATTAAAAAAATTTCTTCCTTTTGTTGCTTTCATTTTTATGATTTTCATTGATGAAAGGCATTTGTTTGGCTCCGTTTTTACCGAATCTCCAAATTATGAAAATACAATATCAATTTATTCTCTTGTCACAGAATTTGTAAATAATTTTATGAAAAATACTTGGAAATGATTTTTTTTGAAAATTCTAAAGAATACTTAGCAACATCTTCATTTACTATCGTTTTTATTTTGAAGAATCTACCTTCTTACTCGTGCCTTATTTTAAAAAGAATGCAAATTAGCTTATCCCAAATTTATAATTTATCGATCCCATCATTTTCGTATTGGAAATTTTCCAACTCATATTACAAACTTTTAAATTTTAATTTGGATTAATGTCAATATTATGCAAAAAATTGTAATCACTGGTGGTTTAGGCTACATAGGCATGGAGCTAGCAAAAATCTATTCAGGAAAAACAAGAACCAACGAGGTTGTTGTACTTGATAAAGAATTCTATTCTTCAAGAGTAAGCCAGTTGAGAAGATGGGGGATTAAATATAATCAGTGTGACATTTTAGACATCCAAAAATTAAAAGAACACATTTCTGACGCAGAAATCATATTTCATCTTGCTGGTATAACAGACGTTCCAACCACAATAAAACAAGAAGAGTTGCATAAAAATCCATTGATAAGAAAAACTGGAGTTGAGGGAACAAAAAATATAATTAAATATTCAAATAAAAATGTTAAGATAATTTTTCCTTCTACTCATGTAATATTTGAAGGACTGGAGCAAGTGAAAAAAAATATTACAGAGAAAGATACACCAAATCCGGTTTTGGAGTATTCAAAAGGAAAATTTGAAAGTGAACTCGATTTAAGAAACTCAAATAAAAATTTTGTTATTCTGCGCCTGGGTTCTCTTTATGGTAAGTCGTATGATTCTACAAGATTAAATATAATGCCAAATCTATTCTCAAAAATGACTGCTTCTGAAACAAAAATTAAATTATTTTCTGAAGGGAAGCAGCTTAAAAGCTTAGTCTCAGTTGTTGATGTAGCAAGAGCCATGGAATTTGTTGCAAGTGAAAAACAAATTTCAAATGAAGTATTTAATATCGTTAATGAAAATTTGACAGTAAAGCAAGTTGCCAATATTTGTCAAAAAATTAATAAAAATTTGGAAGTAGTAAGCACTAATGATCCTGTTCCTAACGAAGGTTATACTTTGTCTAACAATAAAATCAAAAGTAAAGGTTTTAATTTTTTATACAAAATAGAAAATTCTATTGAAGAGATGGTCGATTCTTGGAGAGTAAAAGAGATTCAAAACAACAATGAAACCTTAGAAGTTGGTATAGATAATTATGAAGACGAAAGAGGAATAATTTCCAATTATTATATGGATGATTCAATTAATATGATTGGCTACGTTGAGTCAAAAAGCAGAACGATGAGAGGGAATCATTATCATCCAATTCAAACTCAGAAATGTTTATTAATAAAAGGTAGCTATATCAGCATTACAAAAGACTTATCACAAAAAAATTCTGTAGTCGAAACAAGACTTGTTAAAGAGGGGGAGCTTTCAACTATTCCGCCTTATGTTGCACATACAATGGTATTTTTGGAAGACTCTATTTTTTTGAATTTAGTAAATGGTGAAAGAGAGCATCAAAATTATGGAATCACACATACAATACCTTATCAGCTTGTAGATGAAAGGTTGTTTGATAATTTACTTGAAAGTTATGTAACAAATTGTAGAGTTTGTGGAGGAAACCTTGAACACTATTTATCCTTAGGCCTATCACCACTTGCTAACAATCTGATAAATGCAAAAGACTCTTCAATCGATTTTTATCCACTCGACTTAAATTTTTGTAATCAGTGTTACAACTCTCAATTAAGCGTTGTTGTTCCACCAGGTAAAATGTTTGATAATTATTTATACTTATCTTCAACATCTTCTGAGTTTAGGAAACATTTTGAAAATTTTGCAAAAGAATTGAAGTCTAATCTAAAACTTAAAAATAATTCTATTCTTGTCGACATAGGAAGCAACGATGGAATATTTTTAGATCCTATTAAAAAACTAGGAATCAACTGTGTTGGTGTCGAACCTGCAAAGAATGTTGCAAAGCTAGCCAACTCTAAAAAGTTAACAACGTTAACTGAATACTTTTCTGAAAAAACAGTAAATAAAATAATTAATAAATATGGAAGAGCGGACGTTGTTACCGCTTTTAATGTTTTTGCTCATAGTGATGGGTTAAAAAGCATTTTAAAAAATGTTGAAGTATTGTTAAATAAAAATGGAGAGTTCATTTTTGAAATACAGTATTTGCTTAGAACTTTAAAAGATTTAACTTTCGACAATATTTACCACGAACACGTAAATTACTGGTGTTTATTGTCTATTTTAAATTTTTTTGAAGATTCACAATTAAAAATTTATAAAGTAGAAGAAGTTGAAACACATGGAGGTTCACTTAGAATTTATACTACTAAAAATAAGAGTAAGAGAGTCCATAGGAGTGTAAATCAATTAGTTGCTTTAGAAAAGAAATTCAAACTTGATAAATATTCAACCTATTTAAAATTTTCAAAAAAAGTTGAGAAAACAAAAAAACAGTCACTCGAGATGATTAATAAAATAAAATCAGACGGAAATAAAATTATCGGATATGGTGCTCCAGCAAAAGCAACTACAATTTTAAATTATTTTGGTTTAAATGAAAATGATTTCCAATTTACAGTTGATGACAATTCATTAAAACAAAATAAATTTATACCTGGTACAAATATCCAAATTAAGAGCATAAATGATATTGATGCAAACCATTACAGCTATGTACTGGTTTTAGCTTGGAATTTTTTTGATGCAATAAAAAAGAGTAATAAAAAAGTTTTTCACAATAGTAAATTTATAAAATTAAAATAATCTCTTTCTCAAGATAGTAATTATAACAAGTAATGCGTGCCGAGCTCTTATCTTTTTACCTTCATCATAAGTTCTACCTGAATAAGATATAGGAACTTCATAAAATACATTTCCTTTTTTTACAATAGTACTTAAAATTTCAGCTTGTTGAGACCAACCTAATTGTTTTATTTTTTTTATATCAACAAGATTTCTTTTAAAACCTAAATAGCATGAATAAATATCTGTAAAAGTTGTATTAAATAATATATTAAATAAAAAAGTTATGAACTTATTTCCTATAGAGTGCCAAAAATAATGAACCCTCACATATTCTGGCGCTAAAAACCTGCTTCCAATAACCACATCAGCATTTAAATCTCTAAAAACATCAAATATTTTGTTATAGTCATTTGGGCTATATTCAAGATCACCATCTTGGAAAAGTATATAATCTCCAGTTGATACTTCAAGTCCATTTAGAACTGCGCCACCTTTACCCAAATTCTTTTCTAATTTGATAAATTTGTCTATCAAATTTATATTGTTTTGAACAATTTCAACAGTACTGTCAGTAGAGCAATCATCAATTACTATAACTTCAAGATTATTTTCTGCACTTCTTTGTTTATTTACTTTATTAAGCAGTTCTTCAATTGTTTGCTCTTCGTTAAAAACCGGTATTATGATCGATACCTTCATATCTTAAACACTAGCTTAAATTTGAATATTTATTTAGCTACTTTATCTATTATTCTAAGAACTAAAGAGGATAAAATTAGGTACAGAATTAAATACAATCTTGAGTATCCATAAATTCTAAAAATTATAAAAACAGTAGAAATGGATACAAGGTTTATTAAAAAATAAAAATAATTTTTTTGAAAATGTAATAAATATATTTCTATGAATGGATTAAAAATAATAATAAGCAAATCTGTAAGCAGAGAAACAAAAACACAAACGATTACTGTTATGCCTAGAGAATTAAAGAACCTACGTAATCTCAAATCCTCTAAATCATCTTTAAACTGTTCAATATCAATTTCTGGACTAAATTTAATAAGCAAATAATTTAGCAACAATAAAAAGATAAATCTTAAAATATGCTTATTCACGATTAATATTATAACAAACGCTTACTTTGTTTTAACCATTTAAAATTAGAACTAAGGATTTTTAAAAAACAAAATGAATTATTCAAAAATTTTAGTTATTACACCAACTCTAAATGAAGCAAGTAATATATCGGACCACATTAATTTAGTTGTTTCAAAAGGTTTGAATATTTTAATTGTTGATGATAACTCATCTGATGGAACATCTGAAATAGTAAAAAAAAACATAAATTATCAAAAAAGTTTATTTCTAATTACAAGGTATGAAGATCCTGGGTTAGGAAAGTCCTATGTTGCTGGATTCAATTGGGCTGTTAAAAATTCTTACAAATATGTTGTGGAAATGGACGCAGACTTTTCCCATAGAGTTGATGATTTGATAAAAATGCTTGAAGCAAAAATGGATTATGAAGTAGTTATAGGAAGTCGGTATATTAAAGATGGAAAAATTGTTGGTTGGTCATTCAGAAGAAAATTGTTATCTTATATAGCTAATTTGTTTGCAAGAATAGTATCAAAATCTGAAATCAAAGATATGACTAGCGGATTTAGACTTTACAATCTAGCAAGTTTAAAGAATACTCAATACTCTAAATCTACATGTAGTGGATATTCCTTTCAAATTGACATGACTATACGTTCAGAACGTTCAAAACTAAAAATTTTAGAATTTCCCATAACCTTTGTAGAGAGAACAGAAGGAAAATCAAAAATGAATTTAAATATAATCCTAGAGGCAATAAATTATTTACTGAAAGTCTTATTTAATAAAATTTAATTATTATGTGGGCGCTACAGGATTTGAACCTGTGACTTCTTCCTTGTAAGGGAAGCGCTCTGCCAGACTGAGCTAAGCGCCCCGAGATTATAATAATAATATAATTGATATAGTAAACTTATTTAATTTCTAACGTCAAAACGTTTTTGACTTTGATTAAAATATAAATCAATATTTTCATACACACAATCAATTTTTTCCCAACAGTGCTCAGAGTTAATTGGTCTAGTGCCCCAAGAGTCATCAATTTTTTGATATTCTATTTTTTCAGAATTGATCTCTTTTATTAGAAATCCAGATCTTACATTTACATAATCTGAAAGTCTTGGAATGAGTACGACAGAAAATATCGATATAAAAATAATAATGACAGGAACTATACTTTTAAAATAATTATTTCTGTATAACAATTCATCAACAGTTACAAAGTAAGTAATACCAATAAGTATAAGAAAAAGGTGAATGAAAAATCTATCTCCTGGAGCTGAGGTAATTAAAACTATAAAATTAATAAAAAGTGATATTGAAATGGTAAAAAATAAAGGAACCTTACCTGATCTTTTTTCAATAAAAATTAGTTTGAAAAATACTCTAATAATGAAAAAGGAAAGTAGAAAATTAAATACTATTTGTTTATTAACTGTATGGTTAAGGAAACTGTTTAGCCATTCAAAGAAATTTTCATTAAAACTGTATCCTTTATGAAAAACAAACAATTCATTTCTTTCCCTTTTTGCTAATTCAGCTCCATAAATATTTAATTTGTCAAAACAGGTAATCGATACAGGAAAAAACAAACATCCTGTAGAGATTAAGTTTTTTATTATCCAAAGTATCCCAATTATTATTTGAATAATTGTATATTTCCACATACTCAAAAAATTTAAGTTTTGATTTAATTTTATTAAATAAAAGATTAAAACAGGTATTAGAAATATTCCATATATTCTTAATTGAACAGCAAACAAGGAAAAGCTTATGATCCAGAAAAGTTCTTCATAAGAATATTGGTTGTATTTTATAGAATAGATAATAAATAAAAACACTAAATAAAAAACAATTGCAAATGCAACATCCTGTTTCCCAATACTTTCTATATAAATAAATCCATTTCTTCCTCCGGAGTATCCAAAATTATCTAAAAACGCATAAATTATAATTGCTAAAGAAGAATATTTTAGAAAAATATTTTTTTGAAAGAATATAAAATATATCATTATTGAAATAAATGAAGTTATAAAAACTAAATTAACAAAGTGTAAAAGTAAAAAATTTTCTCCCCACCAAAAATTAGATGAAATATAGTCATAAATAGATGAGTATCCATTTCTTGAATGTGTAAGAACTAAATTACCAATAATCTTGTAACTTTTAAGCCAATTTTGAAACTGTAAGTGATACAAACTTGCATCATAATGCAAATTTGCTCCATTACTTGAAAAGCTCATTAATAGCGGTAATAAGAAATTATAAATTAAAACATTTTTATCTAAATTTAATTTTTTATAAAGCAAATTAAGCAAAAGCAAACACAATATACAAATTAAAGTAACACTTTGACTGATTTTGATAAAGAAATTTATTAAAAATGTTATATTTCCGATTGCAAAAAGACCAATTAATGGAAAAAATAAATTGATATCTAAATTAAATATTTTTTTGTTTGGTCTTAAATAGTTTTTTGTTAAAAGCAAACAATAAAATCCTCTACCAATAAAGAAAAATAAATTATAAAAAGCAATAAAGATGATGTATGTCATATTATATTTAATAAATATAACAAAAAGTTTGAAGCTTTGTACATGAATAAATCAAATAATCTGCGATCTAAAGATAACATAAAAAAGTGAATCTTTTATTAGCAGCGCTTTTTTACTATCTTTCCTTTTTTCTTGGTAGATCATTTGTATTGATTACAAGACTAAATAAATATGAAAAAGTCAGAAATTTTAAAATATTTGAGAACAATATAGCTACCTTCTATCCAATTCTGGGAATGTTTTTTTTAGGCAACTTCCTCTTTTTAGCAAATTTTTTTGTTTCGGTAACTTCCAATTTAGTTCTAGCATTTTTAATATTAGGTTCAACATTTAATTTTCTAGATAAAAAGTTAAAAAAAGAACTTGTACTAAGTTTAAAATATTTATTCGTTCACTTAATTATTAGTGTTTCTATTTATTCGGCCAATTTTCAATATGATGCTGGATATTATCACTTAAATTATCAAAATTGGATTAGAGCAGAAAAAATTGTAATAGGATTATCAAATATTTTTTCACCTCTTGGACTTTCATCAATTTCTGATTTCTTAGCAGCAGCTTTTTGGCTAGATAATAACTTTATTCTGCTTCATCTAACATCTACTATATTTATTTCAACTTTAATGATTTTTTTATTTAGCAATTTATTGAATCAAGACAATAGTTTTTTGTTTTCTTCTTCATTGTTTTTAATTATTTTTAGTTTTCTAGATAATTTTGGAGCAAATGGTGGTTTAAATGGTTTTATTCAAATATCGGGAGTAGTCAAGCCAGATCAGGCATTTGCAGTTTTGTTCTTCTTTTTTTGTTTTCTTTTTTTGTTTTCTTTAAAAAGAAATAAAATTAACGAAAGTGAAATATTTTTTCTTTCCGTTATTCTTTTTTTTAGTTATCAATTTAGAATAATTTCAATTTATCTTGCAATACCCTTTATATGTTATATATATTTAAGTAAGACAAAATTTTCAAAATTTTTAAAAATAAGATTATCTTTACTTTTAATTTTAAATATTTTTTGGTCCATTAAATGGTTCTTAACTACAAGTTGTTTTATCTTCCCCTTGGAATTTACTTGTTTTAGTACACCATGGGGTAGTGGACAAAATGCCCTCACACTTACAGGACAAACAAGAAGTTTTAACAACAGCTATGTATTTGGAAACAACATTTATGAATGGTGGATAAGCTGGTTGGATTTCAACAATAATCAAGGAACTGTAATTAATTATTTTGTATCTTTATTATTGATTTTTATTATTAAGAAAATACTTTATAAAAAGATAGAAGATAAAAAAATATTTAATTTTGGAATAAATTTATTTTACACGTATGTGGTATTTTTTTATTTTTTGATTTGGATTTTTGGTTCACCAAATTTTAGATTTTTATATGGAGTCATTATGTTCTCTGTTTGTGTATTTAATATAAATATCGAATCTTATGAATTACGTCCACTGTTTCAATATAAAATTTTTAACCAGTCACTTATTATGCTTTTTTTTGTTTCAGCACTATTTATTCCTCGACTGGGTTCTTACACATCATTTACAAGCAGCCCATTCACATTCAGTAAATTAAAAACAGTTGAAATTGTTTATGAGATTGATGACTCGGGTTGGAATTACCCTTTAGAAGGAGACCAGTGCTGGATTAACATTGAATGTGTTCCCAGTAAGATTTCAATAAATAGAAAAATAAATTCCCATGGATATCTAATTTTTTATAGGGATTAGTATTAAAGTGTTTTGATGAGTTCTTTGACTGTATTAGTCCCTTTTTTTAACGAAGAAAGAACTTTGAAAGAATCTTTGAACCGTTTATTAGCTGTCAAAGAAGTTAGTTCAATTATTTTAATAGACGACTGTTCAACTGACTCCTCACAAAATATTGCAAAAGACTTTGCAAGTAATAATCAAATTATTAAATACCTGAGATTAGATGTTAATTCTGGAAAAGGAGCTGCGCTTAGTTTTGCCAAAGAATATATAGATTCAAAATATGTAATTGTCCATGATGCAGATTTAGAATATTTTCCAAATGATATAGTTCAAATGTATTCAAAAACAAATGGAAGTGAAGAGGCTTTAATTTTGGGAAGTAGATTTGTTGGCAAAAAAAAACGGAGAAATGTTTATATTCGAACTTATTTAGCTAATAAATTAATGTCTTTATTTTTTTCTTTAGTTTTTTTTCATAGGATAAGTGATGTGGCAACATGTTATAAGCTATTACCTTCAAGCTTTTTTAAAAATATAGATATAAAGGAACAAGGATTTTCAATAGAAATTGAAATACTTTCAAAATTTCTAAAGTACTCTAGAAATGTAATTGAAGTGCCAATCAAATATGAAGGTAGGTCTTACCAAGAAGGTAAGAAAATCAAGACTGTAGATGGCTTTTTTTACCTGTACAATACAATTAAATATAGATTTATAGATTAACTACAACCAAGCGAATTACCACAATTCAAACACTTATAACATGATCCGTTTCTAATTGTAATATGCCCACAGTCAGGACAAGCTGGAGCATCGCCCATCATATCTCCAAGAACTTCTTGTACAGTTGCAACTGAGTTTTCGGGCTGCTCAACAGCCACAGATTCTGCTGGTTGCACAGGTGCTGTTGGCTGTGGTTTGTCTTCAACAGCCACAGATTCTGCTGGTTGCACAGGTGCTGTTGGCTGTGGTTTGTCTTCAACAGCCACAGATTCTGTTGGCTGTTTATTTTTTGGTGGAACCTGAACAATATCTGTTCTATTTAAATACTCAAGACCAAGAGCCCTAAAAACATAGTCTATAATTGAATTACTCATTTTAATGTTTTCATGTCCTTCGACCATACCTCTTGGTTCAAATGTCTGGAAAGTAAATGTATCTACAAACTCTTCCAGTGGAACTCCATATTGAAGACCTTTTGAAACAGCTATTGCAAAGCATCCAAGCACTCCTTTCAGAGTTGCTCCTTCTTTAGCAATATCAATAAACACTTCTCCCAATGTTCCATCAGGGTATTCACCAGTTCTCAAATAAACCTTATGTCCAGCAACACGAGCTTCCTGTGTCCAGCCTTCTCTTCTCTCAGGTAGTAAGAATCTTGGTCTGTTCACTCCTGCATAAGCTCTAGTTGGGCTTGTGCCAGGTGCAAAGTTTCCTTGAACAAGCATTGCTTCTTCTTCAAGAATTTTATTTACTTCAGGATCACTTTCGTCAGAATCTCCTTCATCTGAAGAAGCTGAAAGTGGTTGAGAAGCTTTAGAGCCATCTCTATAAATGGCAATAGCTTTCACCCCGATTTTTGCAGATTCAAAATAACAGTCTTCTATATCTTGAACAGTAGCCTCGTTTGGCATATTAACTGTCTTAGAAATTGCACCAGAGATGAATGGTTGTGCTGCTGCCATCATTCTTACATGGCCCATGTAGTGAATAAATCTCTCACCATCTTTACCACACTTGTTAGCACAATCAAAGACTTCGAGATGTTCATCTTTGAGATGTGGAGCTCCTTCAATTTTTTGTGTTCCACAAATATCAAGATTTGCTTGCGCTATCTCATTTCTCGAAAAACCTAGTTTCTCCAAGAGATTGAAGTCAAAAGATGTATACTCCTCTTCTTCAATTCCAAGGTTTTTCAGAGTATCTTCACCTAGTACAAATACATTGAAAGCGTGTTGAATTTCAAAAGCTCCTGGAAGAGCATTTTCAATTTTCTCAATATCATTTACAGAAAGCCCTTTGTCCATAAGTGATTGTTTGTTTACATATGGGGAGTTTTCAAGAGACATGGAACCAATGACATATTGAATGATCTCATTTACTTGACTATCTTCATAACCAAGTGCTTGTAGTGCAGGACCTATTGATTGGTTTGCAATTTTCATGTAACCACCACCAGCAAGTTTTTTAAACTTCATTAAGGCAAAGTCTGGCTCAACTCCTGTGGTATCACAGTCCATTAAGAGACCTATAGTGCCTGTTGGAGCTAACACTGTTGCTTGAGCATTTCTGTAACCATTCTTCGTTCCAAGCTCAACAGCTTCATCCCAAGATAGTTGAGCTGCTTTCAGCAAGTCTGTAGGACATAATTCCTGGTTTATAGCAATTAAATCATGGCTTAAACCTTCATAATCGTTTGTATCATAGGCAGCTTTTCTGTGATTGTTCATAACTCTGAGCATATTTTCACTATTTTCTTTATATTTAGGGAATGGTCCAACAATTCCAGCCATTTCAGCAGAAGCTTTGTAAGCTTCTCCAGTAAGCATTGCTGTTAATGCCCCAGCAATTGCTCTTCCAAGATCAGAGTCATAAGCTATACCTTTTCTCATTAATAATGATCCAAGGTTTGCATAACCCAGTCCAAGTGTTCTGTAATCGTAAGACCCTTGTGCAATTTCTTTTGAGGGGAACTGAGCCATTTCAACTGAAATTTCAAGAACAATTGTCCAGATTCTAAGTGCATGCTTATATGAAGCAATATCAAAAACCTGTGTTTCGTCATTGTAAAACTTAACAAGGTTGAGGCTTGCTAAGTTACAAGCTGTGTTGTCTAAGAATAAGTACTCTGAGCAAGGATTTGATGCACGAATACGTCCACCTTCTGGGGAAGTGTGCCATTCATTTATAGTGGTGTCATATTGAACACCAGGATCTGCACATTTCCAAGCTGCATCTGCAATCTTATTCCATAAATCTCTTGCTTTAACGCTTCTAATGACAGAACCATCTGTTCTCGCAATAAGGTCCCAGTCTCCATCTTCTTCTACAGCTTTAATAAAATCTGTAGGAACTCGGACAGAGTTATTGGAGTTTTGACCCGATACTGTCTCATAGGCCTCCCCGTTAAAATCAGCAGGGTAGCCAGCTGCTATCAAAGCCCTCGCCTTGTCTTCTTCAATTGCTTTCCAATCAATGAAATCTTCAATGTCGGGGTGATCAAGGTCTAGGATTACCATTTTTGCAGCTCTTCTTGTTGTACCACCAGATTTAATAGCTCCAGCTGCTCTGTCTCCAATCTTTAAGAATGACATTACACCTGATGAAACACCACCTCCTGATAATTTTTCACCATTTCCTCTTAGGTTTGAAAAGTTTGTTCCAGTACCTGATCCAAATTTAAATAGACGTGCTTCTTTGACCCAGAGGTCCATGATTCCGCCTTCATTAACTAAATCATCATCAATAGATTGTATAAAACAAGCATGTGGTTGTGGTCTTGAATAGGAGTCTTCACCTTCAGTTAGCTTTCCTGATTTTGGATCAACATACCAAAAACCTTGTGCTGGTCCTGTAAGGTCATATTTGTAATTTAAACCAGTGTTAAACCACTGTGGGCTGTTAGGAGCAGCCATTTGTGTTGCAAGCATATATTTAAGCTCATCTTCAAAGGCTTGTGCGTCATCTGATGATGCAAAATAACCAGTTTTTTCACCCCAGTGTCTCCAAGTCTCAGCTAACCTATCAAAAACTTGTTTTGATGAGGATTCTGGGCCAAGAACTGTCTCACCATACTCATCTTTTAATTCATTACCATCAGCATCTATTTGAGGTACACCTGCTTTTCTAAAATATTTTGAAACCATTATGTCTGTTGCCACTTGTGACCATGTAGATGGAATCTCAACGTCATTCATCTCAAAGACAACGGAACCATCTGGGTTAGTAATTTTTGAACTACGTTTTTCCCAGGTGATATTGTTGTATGGGTTGCCCGGTGTC
>Ga0255765_1002926_pt1 | contig 18885 bp, 9 predicted proteins | sample 041ome_8_FD_179965 | JGI IMG/M metagenome (GOLD analysis project Ga0255765, IMG submission 179965) | Coastal salt marsh microbial communities from the Groves Creek Marsh, Skidaway Island, Georgia - 041407BS metaG (version 2) | ecosystem: Environmental > Aquatic > Marine > Intertidal zone > Salt...
AAGGGTGCTCCTTAGGCTCAGCAAGTGTTCCAGAACGCACGCAAGGTGGTACCGGGGCTACAGTTTCGAAATCCGAATTTTCCGTGACTTCAACGGCTGGTGACAGCTCGAATTGCAAAGCGTTTGAACTTGATGATGGCATCGTCACAAAGGCGCCGAGCATAACTCCTCCAGAGAAGCCCACGTGTCCGAAAGGTCAAAGATTGTTGTCGATGATGACACAAACATCTTTCTTGGGTAATCGGACCTACTGGGTCGTCTATCGTCTCGAGACGCACGCGGTTGGTGATGCTGGAGAAACTGTTACAACCAGAGCTCGAACATCTATGATTCTTTTACATCCTGCAGAAAACCAGTTTTCGATAGATCACTGGTGCGTTGCTCCTGGTGATTACGAATTAGAGATGATTGATACTGCGAGCGCTGTATTAGGGTTTTTAGGGTTTGCTGAGTTGATCGCGAACCAGGGCTATGGAAGTGCCAGAGCCGAAGAGGGCTGGCGCGGTGGCGGCGTATCTATTGTGATGGCAAATGGGTGCGAACTGGAGAAGACTTATCCTGCTGGTGATTCTAGGGTTACAAAGCCGTTCACTGTTCCTGTAGGCGACGATGCGGATGTAGTTTTTCTCGAAACAGACTGCAAAGCCTCTGGTACAGGAATCGAAAAGCGAGACACATCTCGAGGCTGGTGTACATTTGAACCGGATGCTTCTACTAATTGCAACGATAAGGTTCCCAATGGAAATTGGGAATCTTATTCTTATGATCAAGAGACTCAAAGCATGTGGGACAAATGGGACGACGACCGGATCGCTAAGTGTGACGAGGGTATTTGTGCGAATGTGAGATGCCATGAACCTGCATTTCTAAGCGCAGTAAGCCCTCTTGAATCAATTACGAACGGATGTTGTGTGCCAGTATTAAGCGTCGGAGATGAGACGCTTGTTTTGCCCGACTTTGTTGTCCCCAAGCCCTCCACGGACGCCACAGCCCCGGTACCCATTGACGATTCGGTGAACAGGAGGCGTTACATTGGCGGGAAGAACGTCGTGATTGGGGGGCTTTTGATGCATCAAGTTCGTCATGCTCAAGATACATGCCCTGGAAAATTTGGAAGTAAAGGAGAAGGAGTGGAGACTCTGAGTGGTGAGGTGTGTCAAGATCCAGAAAAGACGGATTCGTCGCCTTTTGGAGTTGATCCAGCGTTCATATCGACTTCCACACTTGGCGCCGGAGTCGAAGTACAACCCGACACGTATTACGAAAGCAGCGAGATAAACCCTATGGGAGTTCCGTATGGGTTTTACGGCGTTGATTTTGAGAGACGTGAGAACGGTTTTCCGATTCTCATCGACATAAACGCCGCAGAGGACGCGTTTAACAGAGTAATCACGTATATCGAAGAAGGATTTTACCTCGATAAATATACGAAGTCATTCACAGTCGAGATCCTAACTTACAACGGCGACTTGAAATACTTTTGTCGTTACGTTTCCGAATTTTCCTTCACGCAAGCGGGTAGTATACTCATCGCTTCGACAGCCAATGCAATGGACTCTCAACCGTATTACTACGATCCCAATGATAAGCAGGCTAAAAGTTTCTATCTTATCAGACGCGTTTTTGAAGCAATTTTCTGCGTCTCGTGCCTGTTTACGTTGAGCATTGAACTGTTTCAGTTGAGCGCGGCTGTGTGGAAAGACGGCCACCCTGGCGCATACTTCTCGTCAGTTTGGAATTATATCGAACTTGCATCGATAGGTATGCACATTGGCACTATAATGATGTGGGTGCTGCACGTTGAAGCTGTGAGAAAGTTTGATACCAAACTTAACTATGACGTGTACGTTGATCCACAACACAGGCAGGAGGCACGATTTTTGAAGTTTGCCGGGGATGGCTCAACTTTAAAATTCTTTGTCGACAACGTGATGGACGATTTTGTGGCTATTCTGAGCAACCGAGTTATATACGTGACGATCAACGGGATCAACATCTTTCTGTGTTTACTCCGATTTTTTAAAGCGGCGGATTTCCAGCCAAAGCTTGGCATCGTCACGCGAACAGTTGGTAAGTCATTCCAGGAGCTCGCACACTTTTTTGCTTTACTATCTGCAGTCTGTCTCATGTACTTGATTTTCGGACAGGTCGTTTTTGGCGATAAGGTTCAACAATTCAGTAACTTATCCCAGTCGGCGCAAACAGTAATTAGCTGGACTTTGTCTGGAGACGATCGCGGAGCGGGCGAGCGTCTGTTTGAACTACCCGGTAACCTGGCCATCGCGGGAGCGGTTTATTACACTACTTTTGCCCTGATCACGACGCTTATGCTCCTCAACTTTCTCATCGCTATCTTTTCCGAGGGCTACATCAGAGTTCAAAAGGACAGTACCAGTACCAGTAGTCTTGTCTCTGAATTGTCGTTTCTCGTGAAAGGCTGGATACGAGCGGCGGCGAGTCAAGGGAAGATTTTGAATGAAAAGCAACTACTCAAGAAAGTGCGCATGATGATTGCTGCTCAGGAAACTGAGATGTATGTGATTAAGGAAGGGGATAATGTAGACGTGAAAAGAATACTGGAAAAAGAACAAGGTGGCGATGATTCTGATTCTGATGACAAAGGTACAAAAATGATAGCTCTAACGGAAGATGGCGACGTGGCGTTTGAAGTTGACGAGCTTCAGCGCACCATCAGTTCTGGCGTGATTTCGGCCAAAAACGTAGAGGACTCGAAATCTCAGATAAAAGAAGATTCCGACGAGAAGAAAGGACTCAAGCACGCCATGAAGAAGACGTTCTCAATTAAGGGCGGCAGTAAAAAGTTCACCTCTGGCAGTCAGCAGATTTTTGATTCCGTCGTCAACGCGTCTTACACGAAATACGAGAAACAAGAAATTCCGCCGATTGACTTGAAGGTTGCGGAAATGCATTCAATGATGTTGGTAATGTATAAACAGATTGCCAAACTGGAGGAAAAGATGATTTCTGCTGATGAAGCCAAGAAGCCTTGAAGTACCGTCGCGTACATTCATCGAAACATTCTTCATCTATTTATTTACATTAACCCGTGTTTTGGTTTAAGTGTGTGTATGTTCGTGATGAAACCCAAAACCCCGCGGAGCGAACCCCGTAGGGACCTGTCTGGTAAGACTAATGATCAACTAGAAGTCATGTAATATAATCGTCATAATAAAATGCCTTATTATACACGCAATAACCCACCTCCTTTTTCAGGTATCGCTCTACGTTTACGTAAAAAGCATATCAACAGATACGCGAAGGCAAACCAAATCACGACTGAAGACGTTTTTAATTCATTACCACAATTTTACCATAATCATACTAAAATCATTCGAACTTAGAAACTTATGACCAGTTTGACTAATAATAATGGGGAAGAATCTCTCCGGCGCGCAGAAGAGGAAGAAGAAGAGGGAGAAGGAAGAGGCTGTCGAACGAGCGAGAGCGAATATGGAGCGGTTGAAGCTTGGACCGACGAAGTTGTGGACCGGGTTGGTGTTGCATCATAAGGATGTTTTTGTCTCGCATGTGATTCCGAAATTGAATGGGACAGATCGGTGTTTCTTTTCAAAGGTGAATAGAGAGAGTGAAGATGTGCTTGCTTACGCCGGAGTAGACGTATCGAAATTACATTGGGATGTTCACGAATGTTCATCCATTTCGACGTTGGAATGGATGTGGAATAACATTCCCTGGGGAAAGAAAGATAAGAGAGGAAGAGTGATGGATCAAGTCACGTTTTGCGCGGGAGTTGCTGCAACGAACAAACTCGAGTTCCTCAAGTGGGCGAGAGAAGTGAAACAGTGCGAGTGGGATGAAAGGACGATTAAAGCGGCAGCATTTAAAGCTAATCTCGAGATATTGAAGTACTGTTTCTCTAATGGTTGCCCGTGTGAAGAAAAAGAGGCGTGCACTCAAGCTGCTGCAGGAGGACACCTCGACTGTCTTCGATTTCTTGTCGACAAAGTGCAACCTTCGCGAGGTACGGAAATGCAAGCGGCAGGAGAAGCAGCATGCGGTGGTCACGTGGAGATCTTGAAATATTTCGTCGAAGAAAGAAAGATGATAGAGGAGGTGGGAAAGTTCACCCTCGTGTCAGGCGCTGCAAAGTATGGCCAAATCGACTGCCTCAAATACTTAATCGAAGAGGCGAAAGTACCTCCTCATGCCTGGCATGTCGCTCACGCTCGGTATTACGAGCACCCCGATTGCGTAAACTACTTGCTCGAAAAAGGCTCTCCAGAACCAACGGACGAAGATTACGCAAGATTTGTCAGACGAGTACAATCAAAGTCCGGGCAACAGAGCGGCGACTGATGAGAGCATAGATTGATCGATTGATAGACAGATTGACACATACAAAGACTCAAAGTTACACTTAAAATTTTTCACTTCTAAAACACACACACAGACAACGTGATGAAATGAAGCACAACAACAACGAGAACAAGCAGTCCAGAATCGCTCGGTTGGACTCTCGACTGACGACGGCGAAGACAAAGAATATCAGCGAGAAGAAGAGCAAGAAACGAGCCGCCCCGCGAGAAGAAGAAGAAGAACAACAAGGACGGGGAAACATTGCGCAAAAGTCGGCGGCAAAAACATCATCAAAACTAACGAACGAAGACGAGACCTCGTGGGTGTACTCGTCTTCTCCGTTTGCAGAGGAGGAGGGAAAAAACAACAAGAACAACAGCGGGAGGATGGAGGAATCTTTGGATATAATTCGAGACTTGTTCGAACGAAACGAGAGAGACATCGGGCGAACGGAAGTTTTGATGAAAACGAAACTTCCGGAGAAGAAGATGTTGATGCTCGAATCAAGCAGTAATAACAATACTAATAACAGGTTCAGAGAGGACAGAGAGGGCGACTTGCACCGGAAGGAGGAACGACGAAGGCGGTTCGCGAACGCGGAGAGCGCGGAGTATTCTGGGAGGGGATGGAAGAAGATGGTGCGAGCGAAAATGGGCGGCGATGGTCTTTTTGGTAATGGGAAAGAGAAGACGAACGCGTTGACGTGGGAATCTTTGAGGAGAGTAAGGAAATTGTGGAGAGAATACGCCGCGAAGGAGTTGGAAGAGAGGAGGAAGGAGAAGAAGGCGAAGAAAACGACGACGATGGATGAACACGTGGATGGGATATCGATGCGAGACGGTAAGGAAAAAGACGCGTGGGAACTTTTCGGGGCGGTTGTTTTAGTCACGAAACACCGAAAAGCAAGCTTGGTCGGCGAATCTGGCGTGGTCGTTCGAGAGACGAAGACGAACGTGCACGTGTTGAGGAAAACGACGACGGACGCGTCTTCGCTCGTCGTTATTCCGAAAACGTCCGGCGCCGAGTTGACCATAAGCGTAAGCGCGGCTGCCGAATCAAACGAAGAGAGGGACGTTTGCATTAGTTTTTAGCACTAGAACCGTGTAGTTGAATTTAGTTTTTAGCACTAGAGCCATGTACCAGTTGAATGCACTATTACAACACCACGCCCCGGCGACTTCTCGGCGTCGTCGCAGTTCTATTCTTCTCGTTGCTATCGATACTATCACTATTACTACTACTACTACTACTACTACTACTCAAGTTCCCGCTGCTCCGAATTGGAACTAAGTCGTAATACGTCAGCATACCATAGCTGGCAATCAAAACTCCACCAAAAATGGCTGGGCTTGGTACGTGCGCGAACAAAATAAACGACAACGTCGGCGTGAGGAACATGGCGCAGGCGGTGGCGAACACTTTCGCGATGGCGTCTACATTTTTTATAATGTGCGAGACTAATAAACCACCGAATGCCAGATTGGCAACCACGCACATCGATATGAAAGAGTGTCCAGAAAACACAGTCATAGGCCACGCATACACCGCTTCATTACCGCTAGAATCGTCGTTGTCATCGTCCCATCCGCCAAACTTCCTAAAATCCAAATACGTCAATCTCGCGCTATTAAACAACAACCCGAACGCGTACATCTGCAGATTTTGCCAATGAATCGAATCGTTTATGTTCTTTTTAAATACAAACTCGACGTATACGCCTCCCAAAGCGCTCAAAATTGCGTCTCCAATCCCTAAAAAATACCCAAACGCGCTAAATCTTTGAAACAACATCCACTTCCCGCCCGTCTTCTCGCTCTTGCCGACTTGCGTCGTACACGCGCCGACCGTGACCAAGATCAAACCAATCCACTTCTTATACGTCCATCCAGCGCTTGTGCTCTTCAAAAAGATCCTGGTTAATACCCCAGTGATGACAATCTTCAGGTTTCCTAAAACCAGAAACGTCGTCGGATCTAATAACACTAAAGCCGGAAACGACACCGCTTGGTGCAACAAGAAAATCAAGCTCGGAATCGGATACAACATGACTGTTTTCACTTGCGTGGTCATCACCACCTTAGTACTCGCACTCTCCGACGATGACGACGACGACGACGATGCCATCAAACGCATCTCCCTTTTCAACAAAACAAAACTTATCGATAACTTCAACCCTTCCGCGAGTAACGGTACCGTCGCGACGTTGTAACTGTACTTTTCTTTTCCCCGGAGAGACGCCGTCGTGAGCAAACCGTGCGCGGAAGTCACGAACGCGAGCAAAGCGGACGCGATGAAATTTTTGGTAAAAGTGAAATTTCGATGAACATGAGCAGCAATCGCGGTGTTCTTGTTCTTGCCGCCGTCGAATTCTCGCTCGGAAACGCCGCCGCGAAAGGTGTTTTTCGCCACCATGATGGATTTGTTTTGAAGCATTGCGACAGAAAAAAACGCACACAAACACATCGAACACGGAGCGACAGAGAGCGACAGAGAGACGGAGAGATGCCGCTCGACCTCTCCCCCTCCTCCTCCGACGACGAGCGAACACTAGGCGGCGAAAATGCGACCACGACGAGCAGCATCGCGCAACTCAGAGCTCGGTTGGAATTGGAAAAAGAGAGGAAACGAGAACGGAGTGGATTGGACGCTCACGACGGAGAACGACGAGAAGAACAACAGCAGCAAAAACAAAGGCACGAGGAAGAGCGGGTGATGCTGAAAGGTGTGATTGGTTCGTTATCGGAGGAGAACGCGCGGTTGATGGAGGAGATGAAGACGATGATGGCTTCTGCGTCTTCGAGTGGTGGTGGTGGAAATGCAACGAACAGGAGCGAAAACGAACGAGGAAAACAAATACTCCTTTTAGAGAAGCGCGCGAAAGAATTCCAACGCCAAAAAGAGCTCGCGGAAAGAGCGCGAGGCGAAGATTCCACGCGCTTATCGCAAAAACTTATGGACGCGGAGACTATCAAAAATCGATTTCAATCGCAACTCCGCGAGTGTCGCGAAGCGCTCGAAACGAAAGAGAAAGAGTTGAAGCGCTTGCGGGAACATTTGTTGGACGTGGAAGAGGCGGAGGATAGAGACGAGATGTCGATCGAAGAACGGGTGGAAGAGGAGAAGAGAAGAGTGGAAGAGAAGTTCGAGAAGGAAGTGGAGCGACTTTCGATGCAACTGATGGAGAAAGAAGACGGATTGAATAGGAAAATAAAAGAGGTTGAAAATTTAAATCGAGCGTTGGGAAGTTTTTACGCCGATCAGGAACAGATGGACGGGAGGACGAACGAAGCGAAAGAGGCGAGGCAGAAATTAAGAGAGACGAGTGGTAAGTTGAGAGAGACCATGGAGCTTTTGGAGAAGAAAACGATGGAGATGGAAGAGTTGGAAAGGAAACGAGGGAGAGCCGAAGAAAAGTTTAAAGACGCTTCGAGAAAGTGCGCCGAGGCAACCGCGCAGTCCACAAAGTTGAGAGTCGCTTTGACGCAAGCGATTAAAAAAATCGCGCGGCTGTCCTCATCATCTGCTGGTTGTGATGATGGCGAGAACGAAGTGTTCATCGACAAGTCGGTCATCACGAAGCTTTTGGTGACGTATTTCGAACGCAACTTTTCCGAAGAGGTGCTCGAATTGATGTCGAGACTGTTAAACATGGAAGACTCGCAACGAGAAGCGATCGTTTTAGGCGCAAGACGAGCAACTGGAGTGATATCTAAAGTCGCGAGGGCACCGTTAGGAATCGCCAGAGGCGTCGGGAAAGCTTTTGGAGCGATATCCGGGGTTGGATTGAGGGTTGTAGGCGCCACCGGAGAGAACGCAGAAGTTCCAGTGGCGGATTTGTTCATAGATTTTTTGTTGAAAGAAGCCGAGGAAGAGCTCAATAACAATGACGCCTCTACAGCCGAAGAAGAAGAGAAGGAAAATAGCACCCCGTTACCGAAAAGTCCCTCGTCGGAGAGAGGAGGAATATTTAGCGCCGTCGACGTGGAATAATTTTTTTATGTACCAAAGGTAGTCGCAATAAACAGTATATGTTCTTGTATTTCATAAAGTCTCTGTGCGTATTCATGGCATCATTACACCACAGACTTGTTTCTGAAAGAGTCTTTGTATGCATATTTATGGCATCATCGTTATTACCCCGCCTCACGCGTTACAAAATCACGCATCTTCGGGCAGTTTAGATCTATAAAACTCATTGTTCAAAGATTCGTAACTTTCTCCTGGTTCGTAATAATTCTGCAATCCGGGCGCTTTAAAATTGCACGCGCCTTCAAAATCTATCCCCCACATATATATGTCATCTCCTTGTCCCATGATTCTCGTCATATCTACTGCTCGTGAAAACGCAATAGTCCCTGTAAACTGTATCGTCAAACCCTTCATTTCGTTTCCTTGAGCTATAATCTCCTCCCTCGGTTGATCGAAATTCATGTTGTCCCATACCATTCTAATCACGTTCTTAAACAAAGGATGTCTCGGCTTGGAAATAAACCCCCACATGACGGTCGCTTTTCTGTTAGCAATGTACCTGCTCGGGTTACCCTCTCTCGTTAATAAAACGTTCGCGTGATTCTCATTTGCCACGCTCAAAACTTTGTTAAAATCCGGACAGCTCGAGTCCATATCTAAATACATGCCGCCGTGATAATACAACACCGCGTACCGCCAAACGTCCGCTCGTCCCGCGCCGTTCTTTGGATTCAGCAATTGGAACGACTTGTACGCCAACTGCACAATCTCATCGTCGGTTTCTCTTAGAAATTTTTCCTGTTCCTCGTTCGTGACCAGATTAAACTTCCATTCCGGGTTATCCTCAACCATCTTCACGCGGAAGTTGTCAAACTTTGACGTGTCTGCATTTTTCCACCCTTGCCAAACAATCTTCGGGAACTCTACTCCATCCATATTATTGTAGTTGATCTTTTCGTCTCTCTGTAAAGTTTCTTCCTCCTCCCCTCGCGGTACAACTTGTAACGCGTCCATATCTTCTCCCCAGTTCCTCCAGGCATCTCTCGAGGCGCGAAATCTGTTATGCACATCTTTCAAATGTTTCGGAACGATCACGACGCGCTTCTTTGACGAAGACGACGATCCAACGTACACCACAAAGCATCCCAACAACACGCCTAAGACGAATACCAAAATACCAGAACTATTCGTGCTCGCGTTGTTCACAGACCGTCTCGTCTCGCTTCCGCTTTTTTTGCCAGCGTTCCTCTCGATATCGGTCGCCATTTCTTCCTCTCGGTCTTCCGCCCTTTGGCCGTCGACCGTGAAACGACTGCTCATGAGAGAAAAATATGAAGGGGAGAAAAGGAGATGTATGTAACAACTCGCGCTTCAAGTGTGCGCGTAAAGTGATATTTTTGGTTGACCCCTCCCCTCCTTCTTTTTTTTGTCGTACACACGTCTTTTCGACACATTACGAGTAAACACATTAAAATCTTTTCCGAAGCGTTTTTCCCTCAAAGAAAAGGTTCGACCCGCCGAGAGAGAGAGAGAGAGAGAGAGAGAGAGAAAAAAAAAGATTTAGCCACTCGCTGCGAACGCGAGCGCATATCTGGAGCGTTGGAAGCTCGTCTCGTTATTAAAAGTATCATCATCACGCGTACACACATATGATGATGATGCGAACGGAAAAAGAGAACGTCGACGACTTTGAAGATGTGGAGGAGAACGTCGGAGCGCTCTTGAAAATGGAACGCTACGCGAGCTCACCAAAACCGGACGACGACGACGCGGGAGGACGGATGAAAAAAGAGGGTGGTGAAATCTCGGCGTATTCGTATTCTTGGTATTCATCGCGTTCTCCATCTTCGCTGTGGTTTCTCTCGCAAAGCAACGCGAGAAGGATGCTTCTGTGTTTACTTCTAGGTGTCTTTTTAGGGGTTACTGTTTCAAACGTGTTCTTCTTTGTTGTCGATGCAAAAGCGAAGGAGACGAACGACGATTTCAAATTCGCTTCAGTTGCCGAAAGAAGTGGAGACGAACCGTGGGCGAAACATAAAGAAAAAGAAAACGAGGAGTATTTAGCAGCCATGCGGTATTTTCAGTGCACCCAGACAGACAAGGAAGCGGAGCGTAAAGTGGTGAACCTCGGAACCGGCGGCGGTCTCGGATCGATGTTACAATTTTCATGGAGAGAATTCTTAGGGTCGAAAGTGAACCCAACAGGAAAGCATGCAGCTGTGACGTTCGCCGGTGAATTGAAGTGGTACACGGCAAATGATGAATGCAAGCAGACCCCTGGTTATGCTTGCTTTTTTTTGGATCCAACGAGCGAGGGACACGTCGATTTGGGGAGTGCGAATATGAATAATAGCGATAATATTGATAACAATAATTCTCCTCAATTATCGTGCGAAGAGAGATATGGCAAAGGAAATTTTCTTCCACTTCAGGGAAACGCGTTCTGGTGGAGGATAACGAGCGCGTATCTTTTCTCACCAAAGCTGAACATACTCGCAGCGGCGGAGGCGGTTCGAGAGCAATTTCATTTCACCGACTTCCCAGACGTGGCTTTACACATTCGCCGAGGTGATAAGCTGCAAGACGCTGCGAGCAGGCAAAGTATTCCTATTACTCTAGAGATGTATTATGAGGTTGCGGAAAAACTCGTGATTGAAGCAGCCGCTTCGAAATCTTCACAGATTTTAGTCTATATCGCCTCGGATGACAAAGAAGCCATGACGACCGCTCGAGATTGGGAAGCCCGCCGCGGAGGAATGAACGACTTAAACTTCAAAGTTATCATCCAAGAGACCACCATCACTGAATTAGAAGGCACTCAGGTCTCGGCTTCCGGAAATGGTCTCGCGAGCGATAGAAAATACGCGGAAGCGCTTCTTTTTCTCGTGGATTTACACTTTATGATGCATTCCGCCTATTTCGCTGGATTAATCATGTCTCAGCCTGCTCGGATAGTCGCGGACATAGGTTTTGCCAAGGGAACGATGCTCAAAGCCATCGCAATGGACGATGAAAATATCGAACATGGTTTAGATAATGGAGGATGGAATACATTATCTACGGGTTGGCTTGGGAAGTCGGAACTCCTCTCGCAGAACGGAGCAGAATAGAAATTTCATAGATATACATAGAAACACATACTAAACGCGTGTGAGTGTGAATTTAGCAATGGAAATAGTCCGTTTACCTTGTAAATAGAAGCCTACATTATCGTTACAGTAATGCTCCACATGGGGGAGTCACACATATAACTTGTTGTGCAGAGAAAAGGTCAACAAAAAATATGTGGCGCGAGTGCATTTTGCACATGTGCACACCAAACGACACAATAAAATCTCACCAAAAGATTTTGCTTTATTCGCCGCGCAATAAACCAATGCGCTCGAGGGTTGCATCAGCAACAGCGGTCAAAGCAAAAGTGGTAACGCGAAACGACGACGACGACGTGGAAGAAGCAGCGATTAAATCTTCGTCTTTCAATCACGACGAGAACAATAATTTTGGACGAAAATGGAGTTTATTCTGTGTGGGCGTTTTCTTAGGAATTCTTCTCACATTGAGTTTACGTCCGAAAGAACCACCGCTTGCTCTTCAGACGTTTCACAGAAACGTTAAGAGTGCGTATCGAGCGCATAAGAAAGCCAAACAGGATTATTTAAAAGCCTATCGAGAGGCGTATTTGGAGTCGGTGTTGGATTCGTCTTCTGGTGAGAAAACAAAACTTTGCTGGCAAAAACCAGACGAGAAATTCTGTTGGAACCAAGGTTTGACGATTGAAGAACACGTGGAAGCGCAGCTGCACCCGTGGATTAGTAAAGGAGGTATCACACCAAAAGACGTGGAGAGCACACGAAGTGTAGGGTGTGGGGTTATACGCACGGACGGGAGCATGGACCCCCCGTCATTTTTGCCGTACATAGGAAGAGCGCTGAAAGCGTATCCGGAATTATGGCCGAAAGCGGAAATATGTATCCACGAAGGGTTCGGGGATTGGCCGGAAGCCTCAATGGATCGTTACACGAACACTTTAGATGGTTTGCCCTTGCTTGCGATTGGAAGTAGCTATGAAGCATTTCTGGAAATCCTTTTCCCGTGGTCCTATGGAGGAAGAGATGCGTTTGGCGAAAGGTATGAGAACGACCATAGAGAGCTTCTAGAAAGAGGCACAAAATCTCCAGAATGGTCCCAAAAGAAAAATACAGCGGTATGGAGAGGAAGTGTTGGGTGCTCTGTTGGGTGCGCCGATAGGGGCCATTTGTACTTCCCCAGTAATCACATTGAACAATGTTCGGACGATCACACGGATGGCGGTTGGGATGCAAATAAAGCAGGAAGGACTTGGGGCTGCGACCAAAGTGAAGCTTCGCTGCGCCATCAAAGGATACAACTCGCTAATATGTCTTTTCACCGCGGCGAAGAGTGTGGATTGGATGCACACATTACAAAACTCAATGAACACGAAGGCACGCTTCGCAAATTTTTGACCTCGGAGGATCTGGAAAATTTACAGGCCGCAGGTCTTGGTGAAGAAGAACAAGCTAGGTATAAATACGTAGTCAATATTCAGAATAATGGATTTGCCGATCGAATGTGGAGAATATTAGCGCTGAAAGTTGTCGTTTTGCAAGAAATGCACGCATTTAGAGAATTTTTTTACGACATGCTCATTCCCTGGGTACACTACGTGCCGATTAAAACGGATTTGAGCGATTTATGCGAGAAGATACAATGGTTAAAAGATAACGACGAAAAGGCTCGTGACATCGCCGAGAATGCGCACGCGTTCGTTCGCGATCAGTTGAGTTTGGATAACATAAATTTATACGTCGCAACGCTCGTACATCGCATCGGGGAACTCACCGTTCAAGGCCACAACTTCACGGAAGCATAACTAAGTTCCCATTAGTTGTATATTAATTTAGATGACCAGCGAGAGGAGAATGTGTGGAAGCTGATGAATAAGGATAATGCAAGTTGCGTGTGAAGAATGATTTTTTTATCAGATACCCCTCCTCGTCTATTATTAACTTAACTTAATGTGTGCGATTTTTTCCAGTCGCACTTTTCTCCAGTACACCACAAATCCACAAAACTTTCGACTTTGAGGCAAATACTCGATGATGTCAGGATGGTTGTCTAGATGGTCGTGTTCTTCGCGGTGGCGACGAGAGAAGGCGCAAAAAGATGCATTGTTTTTCGTACTCGGACTTCTCGTGGGTATCGTCGTCGCGCATTCGGTGATTGCGAGCCGTTCTGTGACGCGTTCACAAGTAGAGGAAAATGGCTTCAGGTTGGTTCGGGAGAGAATTGGATTTGCGACTAAAGCGCACAGGAAAGCGATCCAAGAGTACGTGCGCCATTATCGCGCGGCATATCGCGACGATTTGAATATCGAGGGTGCGGACGAAAACGTAAGAGAAGAAATGGACGAACGCGGGACGGTTATGAACGACGATAAGTTTGCATTGGTAGTTTCGGTTTATAAAGAGTGGGGAGAGAATAACGAGAAGGTCCCGGAGTGGGCAAATGCGAATGCGTCGCGGGATAACTACTTCGTGGTCCAACCGTTCTATCAGAGAATTGAAGCCAGTAAACCTGCGTTCGTGGTGAACAAAGGGTTCGAAAGTGGTGTGTACATGAGATACATTGTCGATAATTATCACAACCTTCCGGAGGCTGTCATTTTTGTCCAAGCAGACGGCTGCGAAGTAGATATGAACGCAGTGTTACCTCGCGTCACGTTGGAAATTCTTGATCAAGCTGGAGGTTTCCTTCCGCTGAATTGCTTGAAAGTTATGGGTCGATCAATTTCGATGTGGGGTGGAGAAAGGGGAGAACGTGTGGAAGCGTGCTGGCGTGAAGTTTCGAAGCATTTCGAACTCAATCTCTTCGAAGGGTTTGCGCTAGGCTCTGATTTCCAAATAAACATGGTTTGTTGCGCTTGCTTCGCTGTGAAGAGAGAGTTACTGTTGTCTACTCCATTCGAAGTATGGAATTCGTTTTACGAGCGCTCAATTGTGAAAGGACAGTGTATCGAGGGTCAATTAGATATAGATGAAGGTAAACATGAAACAGCAGGTACTTTCGAGCACTTGGCGCACGTGATATTTGGGAGGAAAGATCCTCTGTGGGAACCAAAGTGTTTCGATGATTTCGCCACTATTGTAAATAATGAAGACGCACCGGGGTCCTTAAAGCAATCCGAGGTTCATGCTACTGATCGAGTCGAAAAGCAACCTGTTACCACAGTAGAGAATGCTGATGGTAGTTGGAGCAAACTTCCAGAGTTGGTGAAGCGTTTGCAATGCAACGATGTATCAGAATTAAAGTCTACTCTGCCGATACTCAAAATATTTGTACTTGAAGATTTTCCGGCTTTGGGACACTTTCAAATGAGTGTGGTATCATTTTTTTGCTGGTTGATGAATCAGGTAGAAGATGCAGACAATATTACTCGACAAACTGGGAGCTTACAGCTGCACGTCAGCACAATAGTCAATACCGACACAGAACTCCAAAACGTTGCCGATGTATACTACAAACCTTTTATTCAAAGCATTATTAGTTACGCTGAAAAGAATTTTGACATTCAGTTCTCTACTTTGAATGTCAAGGATTGGTACGACGGTGTACATATCAATCCCGATCGAATCTCGTGTTACGATGATGATAAAACGGTTCGCGCGGAAGAGATTGAAGTTTACCATCGAAGTTGTTCTGACCGAAAGTACAAGGGTCATTGCGCGGCCTGGTTCGATAAGCTAAGTAATGTTGATCATTTTAGAAACTTTTTGGAACAATCGTTGGACTTGAAAGAAATTTTGGGTGAGGTAGCGAACGAAATTATCGATGCTACCAGAATTCTCATTTTTGATAGAGCCGCAGGATATGCCAAATCTTATCAGGACGCAAATTTAGTAGTCAAAGCAATTCAAGATGAATGCAAGCAATGTAATGTCACGTACTTTCAGGACGATGCGAGGCGAGGTGGAGCAAAATCTTTTGAGTGGAATTGTCGACTTATTGCAAGCTATGATATTATAATTGCTGCACATGGTGCCTTCCTGTCAAACCTACCATGTGCAAAACCAAATTCAGCATTGATAGAGATTATTTGGCGAGATATAACTGATATGAGTATGTATGAACCCTTAGCTCATCAAATGGGTCTGAAATATAGAAGAGTCAACTTTGATTGTGTCATATGTGAAGCAGCGGATCCAGAGGATCACCCGGTCAAGCCTGATCTTGCTGAATTACGCTCTGCATTACAATCATTAACAGAAGTCACGACAGAATTAACAGGAAACTTGGAAGAGAATGGGGTTGACGTCACAGTTAACAGTCAGAAAGCGAAAGAAAACACCACAGAAACGCTTCCTGAGGCGTTCCGCTTACTCTCAAACAAACTCATGAAAAATCAATACAGAGATTCGTGCACCGCGGCGTGCTTTTACTCTACTAAATTTTCTCCAAATTCAGGTCTAGGAAGTAGGCTGCAATTTGTTGTAGCCGCTTTGACCTTTGCTATTGAGGATGGATGTGTCTTGATTGCATCACCAGATTCATCTATACAGCTGTTTGGGGGATCTTCCTTAAAAGAGCTGACGAATTGCAAAGATGAGGATGCCAAAGACATCAAATACATCGATTTGGGTGCGAGTGATATGGACGAAAATGGTCTGAAGGCTAGATATATGCGATACGTACCGCAATTTGACGATCTTGGGTTCAAAGATAGCATCATGCTATGGCAAAGTGTCGCCTTGTCATTTCTTATGCGCGCGACCGAGAGTTTTGCCAATATAATTCAAGAAGTTCAAAATGAAATAGGTTGGTACGATATTCAGAAGTGCCGCGGTGCTGTGATTTCTATGCACGTGCGACACGGGGATAAAGGAAGCGAAACGTCTCTAGTACCATTATCTGCGTATCTGAAAGAACTTGCGCTATGGTTAGAGAATGCTGAACAAAATCAAGAATTCAAGTGTATATTTGTTGCTACGGATGATGGAGACCTACAGAAAAGGCTTGAAGATTCTCCGGTTTTGGAGCTGGAATCAGGTCGCAAATTCAAAGTGATCGGTTCATGGCAAAGTATTGTAGCAGCACAAAAGCTTTCAAGTTCAGAAGGAGAATTTGGAGCATTGCTTGATTTGCATCTATTATCAAGGGCGAAAACATTTTGCTTTATATTTAGCAGTAATTTTGGCAGACTTGCGATGCATATGAATCCCGTGCATCTCGAAGCTCGCGCAGTATCCTCGCTAATTCCGATGGACTACTATCATCATGCCATCAGTAGTGGCTTTTTCTTCGTTCATCAGCAAAATGTTCGCGGAGGCTTTTGGTCAACGGTGGCTGTGTATAAAGAAAAAATATCTTCTAAACTTAATTGTGAACCTCAATACGGGTGTAGCGCTCAAACATTTGATTCGAGCCAGAACGAAACGTACTCGTGTTGTAGACTTCCGGCGAAATCAGATTATGTCAACGGCGTGATCGGACCGGTGCTGTCTGAAATTTTTCCGGACGAATATGAAAAATATTGCCGCGTTATTGATTTTTGAGAAACATAACGATCGAAGCCAGGGTCATCGCGAATCGACGTAGAAGTCATGAATAAGAGAAATTAGCAGTGCATTAGATGCAAATTAATATTGTATGTCCGTAAATGTAAAGTATACTAATGATGATTTATTTCATCGTCCGCTTGGTAAAACGGTATCTTCGGGATATTTTTTTAATCGATAAATTCTAATAATCTATGGATGATCAGAGTTCCAAACTACTCGTGATTGTTTTTTTCTGTAATCATTTCTTTGTGAAACTGCATCAATCGATCACGAGCGTATGAATAATTCCAACCGATGAAATCATCACCGTCTGGATAAAATACGTTTTGACTCTCGCCACATCCCGGGCAAAACATCGTCCACGGTAAGTTATCAGCCATATTTTTTAGTCGCACGCGATGCTTTTCTTCTTCGAGTGGACTTAGTATTTGTATTGCTTTCGCCTCTTTCAATCCATAATGTGGAGTGATGAATGATTTAGCGTCTGAGCGCGCGAGTCCAGCGATAAAAGAGAATGAAGATGGAATGAGCTGCGCTACAGCAGCGGCATCTCTCACCAAGAATAAAGTTTCGATGTCGGATAGACACGAAATGGCATCGATAGATATCTCCTCCGTGAATTCTCGCTTTATTATATCCAATTGAGCGTCAAAGAGTTCCGTGCACAAACGCTTGCGCTCTTCTACAATACTTTCTTCTACTTTGTGAATGCTGCACATGACAGGTATTATTCTTTTCACATCAAGCTCCTTTAATTTCTTACCGACAAAGACTGAATATTCGGGCGGCGCGAGCGGATAGGACAGCTCGTCATTAAAAGGGACATCCGCGCACCTGAAGTGAATGATCGCGACGTCAATTGCCAATCGCTCTGGCTCTGCAGGAACACACGCTCTTTTCTCGTCTAAAGTAACGTTAGAGAGTACTTTATTCACAATTCCTCGAGCGTTTAAACTCGTCCAAGTTGAGATGTAGGTCTCGTCATCGCGCCATCTATAAGGTTCCCAACCTGTTCCCGCCATCTGCGGATATCCTTCCTCCTCGGAAGGTAAAAACTCTCTCAAATCATACTCTTGGAAACGATTACCAAAGCTTTCAGCAAGTTTGCACTCTGATTCATAATCAAACTGTGGTGGGGGAGGAGATGTCGGGGTAATGGTTTCATTGTGCATGATCACGGTTGCTTCTTCATCAACGACAGCGATACCTTCCTCTCCGCGTCGCAGAGCCTCCTCCACTTTCGTCTCCTGTGTTTTCAACATTTCCTCCTCAACTGCTCCAATCATATCGTTGCTATTACTATACCCATACTCTCTGTACGTTTTCTTGTACGCTTGCCAAGCGTCCTTATGCGCTTGGACGTGTTTCTGGACCATATCTTTATCACGCGCGTAAACGTTGTAAGTGAAATGCATCAAAACACCTAAAAGTACACCGAGCGTCAACAAAAGTATCGCGGTATAATGAGCAGCGCACCAACTCCTCCACTCAAATACATTTCTGTAGTGCGCGTTCTTCGCGCTGTTTTTGTTGTTGTTGTTCCCTGTGCCGTCCTGATAGTACTCAACGCGTTTCCCCTTCCTCGCATCTAAGGCAACGGACATTTCGTTAGACTTTTCGACATCAAAATCATCGTTTGGATCCCCCGCGCGTTGGCCTTCGATTACGAAACGACTGCTCATCTTGTTATTATTATTATTCGAGAACACGCGACCATGTGAGCATATCACAGTCGCATGGTTAAAATTCCCCGAAGAAGAAGAAGAAGAAGAAGAAGAAGATATCTATTGCTCTGCTACTCTTTCTCGTTTTCCCAAGCTCTCCTTTTTTTTTCAAGCTCTCTGCTGCACGAGTCGACATTTTTGTGAAAAAAAACGAGAGAGAGAGAGAGAGAGAGAGAGAGAGAGAGAGAGTTCGAATCTCGCATGCGAGATACAAATAAATGTGGGACCTCCTCTTCTTTCGAGCGATCGGTCTCGTCGCGCGTGGCAATCGCGGGACG
>Ga0255765_1002929_pt1 | contig 18869 bp, 18 predicted proteins | sample 041ome_8_FD_179965 | JGI IMG/M metagenome (GOLD analysis project Ga0255765, IMG submission 179965) | Coastal salt marsh microbial communities from the Groves Creek Marsh, Skidaway Island, Georgia - 041407BS metaG (version 2) | ecosystem: Environmental > Aquatic > Marine > Intertidal zone > Salt...
CCCGTCGTCGTCGTCCTCGTCGTCCTCGTCGTCGTCGTCGTCCTCGCGCGTCGCGAAAAGACCGCTTCAAATAGTCCTCCACACCGACAAAACGCCACGTCAGCGCCGAGGGGTGCCGACCGCCGCCTCGGCCCGCGCGCGCACGCCGACATCCCGACGTCCCGACGTCCCGACGTCCCGACGACGGGCGAACGGGCGAACGGGCGAACGAATACGATGGAAATAATTATCGCGCATCGTTCGCGCGCGGTCGGATGTCGGATGTCGGCGTCGGATGTCGCGTGCGCGCGCGCGTCGCGTCGCGTCGCGTCGCGGGCGTGGATGGATGGCGTCGTCCCTGGGTGTATCATACGCGGGTAAAACGGACCACGTCGGATGTGGGAATTCGGACATTCGGCGTCCCAGTGATGGATGGATGGATGGATGATGCGCGCGTGGGCGTCAGAACGAGCGCGGATTTGCGTCGCCGGTGGCGATGGATACGCTACCGCCACGCGCACCGACGGTAGCCCTTCGCGATATCGTCGAGCACGTGATTCAACGCGCGCACGCCGAGCTCGTGGCGCTCACGGAGTCGTGCACGGGGCGCGCGGAATTCGAACGCAAGGCGGAGCTCGCGCGGTACGCGCACCGCACGCGACAGCGGTTGGTGAGATTAGGGGTGATCGAACAATGGGCACCGAAGAGTGGGAAGATTGCGTGCGTGGCGGCGAACGCGCATTTGATGCTCAGGGCGCACGATGAGGCGTTTGTGAAGGTTGGGGATGGGTGTTTTCATTTGCATCAGCAGCTCGAGTGGGCCAAGGCGCCGTTGTGGGACTTACCGGGGGCGTTGGATGTGTTATGTAACGGTACGTACAGCGCGTTGCCGAGGACGATATCGGATATTGGCGTGACGATCGGGGCTAAGGGTGGAGATGGTGGCGCGGAGGTTGAAGAGGACGAAGACGCGCGAGAGGCGAGGTTGGAGCGCGAGGCGCGGCACGAGGGCGAAATCTCGGAACGGTTGGTGCAGTCGAAGATGTTTGGGTGCGATTCGCGAGATGATCATCGAGAATGGCCGAGTGAGGATTTCAAGGTGTTTGCTATCGAACACGGCAAGGCAATGGTTGGTGTTGATGGGGTGTATAAGGCGACGTTGACTCTGGGCGGACCCGTAGCGCCGGGCGTAAAGGAACAACCGCGCTACGGTGGGTGGCGCGTAGAATGCATAGAAATCTTAGCCGGCGCGCGCGAGAACAAAACCATTAGTGGGGATGTTGATAGTACCGGCGATGGCGCATCGTCGAAGCCGTTCGAGCTGAGTAAGGCGGAGGAGCGCAAGCTGGCAGATATCGCGTGCGCGCGGATGGTTGGTTTACCTCCGTTTGGCACAAAGCGCGGTGATGATGAACCACCACTGGAACCTGAACATCTTAAAGGTTTGCATCGCGTCGCACTCGATGGTGTTTTGATGCTCAGCGCAAATTCCGTGCTCACGCAGGCGCAAACGTTGAAGGAGAGCGCCGCGGAGCGCAGCGCGTCGAAACGATGGTCAAAGAACGACATCAAGGTTGAAATAGTCAAGGGCGAAGCCGCGGGTGTTTTAGAAGGCGTGCGCGCGTCATTCTGGCTTCAAAGTAAAGAACCGGGCTCGCTAGCTGTTTCTTTTGATACGGAAAGTTTAGAAATGTGCGCCAAGGTGCAATGTTTTGGTGAAGACGACACTGAAGACGTCGCTTTTGATTACTCGTGCATCGACGTCGAGGGTATGTTAGTCAACGCTATTCGCGCCGCCTGCACGAAAAAGCTCCAAATGATTTGCGATGATTTGGCCAAAGAGAAAACGTTCAAGGTGAGCGTTGAATCCTTGACGGCCGAGCAGTGTAGTTGCGCTGATGATGAAGATGGCTGGGCAAACGACGCTCGACCGACGATTAGCGTCGAGATTTCCAAGTTTACCCACTTGTACATCACGTGTCGAATGTCGGACGGGTCTCTGATCTTACACGGTGCTGGTGAACTCGTGCCATCAGCGATGGAGTCTGAATTGTCCAAGAGATTGGCGCTCGAAGGACACGCAGCGCTCGCGAGTATCGTCGACATTGTCTCCGTAGCCGTGGAGCAGCAGGAGCTCAAGGGTTTGCTTCGCACTTCTGGTACTGCGGTCCACCCTGCGCCTGGTACTTTAGGCGGCGATCCATGGAAAACGTCTGATGCAAATCCTAGCGGTACTGCGCCCACAGCTCTCGTGCCCGTGACGCCTTCAGATGGCGGCGTGTTTGTGGCGACGTGGATGACGACCACGCCAGCGTTCGCGCTCGTGCGCGCGCATCGTATCACTCCAGCCGCCCGCTACACAGTGGACGTCGTCGAAAAACTCGACCTTGGTGCGCGTAAAGGTGCAAAGGCAGAGATCGTGGCAAAGCTCATTGCCGAGTCGTGTCGCGATTTAGCGGTGGATGCCCAGCGAGCGGCGTTGGCGCACGAGCTGCGAGCGTTGAAGATCAAATTCGTCGACATTCGCACCACCGCCAAGGGCACGACACAAAAAGCAGATCACACCGTGAGCTTCGAAATACCGAACACTTCGAAATGGGCTCGAAGTAAGTACAAGCGCATGGTGAAATCGAAATCAGCGCTCACTATTCACGTCGCACTCAAAGGTATGGATGGATTATCGGCGCGCATCGGCGATGAAACACTCTCGTACGACCACTCTGAGTTTGTCGTCTATGCTGCTTTAGCCGACGTACGTCGCATTGCCGCTGCACAAGGGTTCGTATCCGCCATAGCAGAAAACGCTTCCGCGATGGACTTTGCAGCAACCGGTTGCGTGGTGTCCCGCCGGGACGCATTCTCGGCGACTGCATCGTACACGCCGCCAAAGGCCAAGGCGCCGGTAATGTCATGCGTGATTGAGTGGAAGCATGCGGGTAACCTAGGTCCAGGGTTGTATGCTCACGCTGATTCTTTGAATGCCTCAGCATTACGTGCTTTGAGCCTCGGCGCTCGAGATGGGCGCTGCGAAGTTTTCGCGTGCGCGCTTCGAGCGGCGGCGGCTGCGACTGCGCATTTCATCGGATTAGCCGATGGTTACCAGCTGTCGTTTAGCGCACCGGGTTGCATGACATTGGTGAAAATTCAAGAAGATGTCAACGCCATGCGTTTATTTTCTGCAGTTTTCAGACTTGATGGCTCAGTTTCAGTCATCATCGGGAGAGGTGGCGATGGACCGGATGCGACGCACTCTGTCGATGACGATGAAATGCACATTCACGATGACCATGAGTCGCTCATCGTTGAGCGCGTAGATGGATTGGTATCATACATTGACACACTCTCTACGGCTTTGAAGAAAGCCTCTGGATTGGCGTTGTCGCATGGAGAATTTGGCGTAGTCGAATCCTCAAAAGTTGATGACACGCTCGACGCATTGGTGAAAGCTTTGTGAATTTTTAGCTGCAACTTTTAATACAACGCGCTATATTTCTAGACTTTATACGTGAGCTATGTCCATATGTTAAGCTAATGCAAACCAAGCCCCGCAATGATCGACGATGCGAGATCATTCGCGCCGCTTGATATCTTTTGGTAATCGTGACCCGCAAAATTGCTGATCGCCGTGTAACAGTGACAGCGGAATCCATCTGCAATTTCAATAACCTTTGACCCTTGATGCATCCAAAGCGCGTGCGTCAGACCAGCGCCGTGTTGACCGACAAGCGCTTTTGCGCTTCGAACAACTTTCATTTGCTCAATAATATCACCCACTTCGGCGAAATCAACCACCTTCACCTTTGGGTTGTCCTTTACGCGGTTCAATAGTTCGTCGTAGCTACGACTTACGACGCGACGGTTCGATGTCTGTACGCCGCGGACGATGAAAACTGCATCTAACGTTGCCTCGACGGCTTTCACTTCGGGAAGCTTGTCCATGACGAATGAAATGAACGACGTAATGACGGGTGAAGGCGTGCACCCCAGTGACTGACCTCCGCGAGACAACTTGCTCGTACCTCCGGTAGGCACGAACGCCATGCGGTCGAATAAAATCGTCTGATTGGTTTCATCCGCTCCAACACTGTTTTGCGCACGTTTTTCATCGATGTACAACCCCATCGTCGTTAGTGGAAAGTTGCTCGAGAACACTCGCTTGATGAGTTCGCCGTAGATAGGAGAATGGAATTTTATCACGTCTTCGACGCTTTGTCGCTTGAATGAATCGAATATGACCACACGTCCGCCATCTTGAGGCAAATGATGCGCAAGCATAACCTCATATAGATTCACGATTTGCTCGAGTTCATGCCATGGATTACCACTGCCGTATCCGCCAGCAATGACGTAAACAACGTGCTCGGATTCGCGTGCGATGACGCGCTTCATCTCCGCCGTTTTTGCTGACTCGAACCCATATGTGAACACACCTGTCCCTCCTCCTCCGTAGCGCGCGTGATCTTTGATCTCTATGTTACACACGCCTGTGCTAGTTAACACGCCATGCATTCTCTGCACTGGTTGCGGCGCGTAATGACTCGGGTCGTTGGCGTTTTCCGGCGGTCCACTAATGTACACGTCAAACGCCTTCGTATCGACAATTACGTTTTTCGCCAAGCAAAACGATTCAAAGTATTCAAACTTTCGAAATGAACATTTGATAGATGTTGGATTCTCCACCGCTTTCTCGTCGCACGCGAGCGTCTCAAACGGCGGCGTAAAGCCAACCATCGTAAACTGGTGTTCTCTTTGGCACTTCTCTGGCACTGGCGATGTCTGCGGAAGAAGCTCTACGAATGCGTCAACCTTGACGTTGTTCACGCTGATGACCTCGTTAGTGTTCACGCTGCTCACATTATGTTCAACCACCGGTGCGGGAGCCGCAGATATCGACATCGATGTCGTTGGCGCCGACGTTCGCCGCGAGTCAACCGCTCGCTCGGTTGATCTTGTATTCAAAGAAACCCCTTGTATCATGGTAAACGCGTCACCCATGTACAAAGACGCCGCACACAGAATGAAAGCAAAGGCGAATGCAAACGCACGCAGCGGCGGCGACGCGCACGGCCGTCCTTCGGCGCATCGTTGCGTTGTAATCATATCGAGTGCGTTCGTTCAGGCGCACGCTCTGGCGTCGCTCAGAGCTCCCGTTCGTCTCACGCGCACATGTGCGAGAGTGTCTTTGCGATGCGATGCGATGCGTGCGTGCGCGATGGTACTGCGTCGCGTCGCGTTGTGTGGAGCCACGCCGAGGCGATGTTGTCTCAAGTCACCTTGTCGCGTCGACGTGATGGGCAATGAGCGCGCGTAAGACAAGCACCGCACGCACAAAGATAAAAAAATATATCATCGGCATAGGTATTACAACCGTTACATCCACCTCACACACAAAAATTGAACGCAGCTTGACGCGGTTTGTCTACTCAGTTGAAAACGTAAACTTGATGCCTCCCGCGGGCGCCTCCTCCGCCGCATCCTCCTCCCCCGCCTTCCCAAACGATCGCTCCATCTCCGTGCGCTGTTGACGGCTGGTATCATCCTTACACGAATCCGCCACGCACTCGCACGACGCGCCGAGAACCTTGACCACCTTGAGCTCGTAGCCTTCGCCGCACGCGCCCCCGCCTTGCTTGAACAAGCTCTCCGCGCTCATCGTCGGCGCGCGTTCCGCCTCCATTTGTTTCATCATTTCCGCATACGCGTCACTGTTGCCGGATTTGTTTAATCCCGCGAGCGCGGCGGGGGCGAGCGTCAGCGAGGACGAAGCCACGGCGAACGCGAGCGCGCTCGCGGCAAAAGCGCGGGTGAGCTCCGACGACGACGACGACGACGACGACGAGGACGAGGAAGAGGCGCTCGGGACGACGGCGGTGCGCGCGACGACACGGGACGTTCGTGCAAACGTCGCGTGTGGTTTCGAGGATGCGCACGCGCGCGTGGTGTGAGTCATGGGAAGCATGAGGCACGCGTCAACGAATGACGACTCACGTGCGCGCAGTGGTTGCGTTGAGGTCGGGACGAATCTGAATTGAATTGAATTATTAAAGCGCAACTAAGACTAGTTTGACAAGTAATAGCGGAATGAACAACAAATGACAATGTACAGACAGCGCGACAGCCTCTCGCGGGCGTCGTCATGATAAATAGTGGAGCCGTTCGGGACGGCGCGGGACGTACGTACGTCTCGACTTTTACTTCTTGGCAGAAACCTTGACGTCGAGGCCAGTGCGGCCTTCACCAGAACCCGGTTCGGTACCGGCAACATAGCCACCATTTTGGCCAATGAGCGGCACCTTGGGCGACGCAACACCATCGATGATGTGAATCACGCCGTTGTCCGCTTCGATATCCGTCTGCACGATGAACCCGCCGTCGACGCGGCCGGCGAGACCTTGCGTCCCTTGCGGCGGGGCACCAACCTCAATCTTACCCTCAGCCTTGAACGTCTTAGAATCAATCGCAATCTTCGTCCCTTCGAGAGTCATAATGAGCGGGTAGTTGGTCACGTGCTTGCCTTGAATCTTCCCCTTGATGCAATGAAACTTCAACACATCCTCGATGGCGTGCGTGCCATCGGGGTTGGTGAATGCCTTCATCGCCTCGTCGTTCGGCGCGAACACCGTATACGTGCCCGTGGACAACGTCGCGGTTAAACCAGCGGCATCGACGGCGTCGGCGAAGGCGTTCAAACCGTTCGCGCGCGCGGTTTCAATCAAAGACCCGGCGCGCGTTCGCACCGCCGTGCGCGACGTCGACGACGACTTGACCGGTGCCGCGGTGAACGCGCGCGCGTTGGACACGCGAGACGCGAAGGACATGGACTGCATGGCGTGCGATGGGGAAGAAATAAAATAAATGTCGTGCGATGCGATGCGAGACGCGGCGCGAAGTGTCGCGCGTCGCGTCGCGCCACGCATCGGCGACGTCGACGACGGCTATCCACAAGTCTATCCACCCGCGCGCGCGATCCAAACCGCCGCGCGTGCGTTCGTATACACCCAAACGACGAATCACGACTCAAGCTGAGGGGTAAGTCCGCTGTCTCGCGCTAAATCACTTATCCACACCCATGCGCCGCGATGTGCGCTGTTTAGGCGCGTGCACGCCGATGTGTGGTGATCTCGCGCGTTCGTCGATTGATAAAACTCGAGATCGGCGCGCGTGTCCTCGTACTGTGGGCGTACTGTGTCTAGTAGGGGTGCGTCGACGCCAACACAGGTCGTCGACACACGTCGGTCGATGATCGATCGCCGGATGCCCGACGCGAGTGTGCGACGGACGACGACGACGCGCGGGATGACGACGGTGCACGCATCGGCATCGGCGACGGCGATATCGATGTCGTCCGCGCGCGCGCACCATCGCGGCGGTCGCGCGATGGGTGGCGCGACGGTGCATTCGCGCGCGAGCGATCGCGCGTCGGCGTCGATGCGCGGGGCATCGTTCGCGCGCGTGCGCGCGGTCGTGGAGGATGGGGAGAGCGCGATGGGTGCGGCGAGTACGTCGTCGGCGTCGGCGTCGGTGTCGGCGTCGGCGTCGGCGTCGTCGTGGATGACGTCGACGACGAGAAGGATGGGAAGAGATGCGCGGGACTATTGGTTTCCAGTGGCGTTCGCGCGCGACGTGCGGGATAAGACGTCGATGGCGACGTTTGATTTATTCAACGTGCCCTGGGTGTTGTTCAGAGGCGAAGACGGGGAGTTAGGGTGCGTGAAAGATGAATGCGCGCACCGTGCGTGTCCGCTGAGCCTGGGGAAGGTGGTGGAAGGGCGCATACAGTGCCCGTATCACGGGTGGGAGTACACGACGGGCGGAGCGTGCGTGAAGATGCCGTCGTGTAAGTTTTTAAAGGATGTCGTGGTGAATGATTTGCGAGTGATTGAACGGGATGGTATGGTGTTCGTGTGGCCGGGTGCGAGCGACCCGAGGGATTTTGTCGGTATGGGTGACGATGGCGCGGCAGTCGCGAGCGGAGGCGTGGAGGCGTCTTGGGACGAAGACGTGTACGAAGCCAACGGGCCGGGGATGTTTACCCCGCGAGAGGGGTTCGTGACCATGGCTGAAGTCACAGCTGACGTGGAATTAGATAGTCAAGTCGTCGTAGAGCGCCTGCTTGATATCACTGAACGCGCACGCCGAGAGCCAGTGGGGATTTTGAACCGTGGCGCGGGGAGATTTCAAGCCATCGACGCGACAAAGGCGATTTCCAAAATCTTGCGCGTGGGATATGACCCAGTGCCGCAAAGCGTGCTGTTCAAGCCGTCGTGTGTGATTTCGAGTACGATTGCTTTGAAGCCTCGCATCGGGGGCGATACCCCGATGGGATGCGTTGAGCAGCTACACGTGTGCCTGCCCACTACGCCTGGGTTCACGCGCGTGCTGTTTCGCATGGCGTTTGATTTCGTGCCTTCGGGCGCCGAGAACGCCGCCGGTGACGTCTGGAAAAACCTAGCCATTCAAGTGCTCCAAGAACAACTAGAAGACGTTCGCGACGTGAGTTTGAAGTCTGAGACGACGTCCACAGCGGCTGAATCATTCAGAAACTTTCGCGGACGCTAGAGAAGAATTGATTATAATATCTTTCATAACATCTTCTGACGCCGCTAAACTCTATACATACTACGACACGCGCGCGCTCACGCAGTCACCAATACCGGGTGCTGTCCCCGCTTCCGTCCACGCGCGCTCAACGTCAACGATGCCGCGCGCACCGGTCGACTTTTCCTCTTGGTCCACTGCACAAACTTGTACGACAAGAACAGTTTCCCGCCAAACGTGATTGGCTTTATCGCCCCACGAAACATCAAACTTTCCGCCAATCCAAGCGTTAACCGTTCGGGATTAGCCTTCACTAACATCGGCACGCGCTTGGTCATCTTCACCGTCTGTGCCGCCGCAATTTCGAGCGTCCTTTTGAACACGGGCGCCGCGCGCTCCGCCAGCGGCAACGCGCGCAGCGGCCTAGCCAACGTCAACGACGGCTGCAACGCGTAGCACATCACCCACGTCGACGCCGCAAACGCCACACTAATCACCTCATGAAAACTACGCGCGCACGCACCACATCGTCAGTCACGCATACACCGCACTCAACCGCAACACCGCAACCAACACATCCACCGCGCGCGCATCAATCACAGCGCACACGCACACGAACGCTTTTGGAATATCCCCCGCCTCGATGCCTTGCGCGATAAAATAATCTTTAATCTTCCCCATCGCGCGCCTTTCGCCGTCGCGCGCGCAATTCTGACGCGTTCGCGACGTTGAGCTCGACGCCTGTGGTGTAGTCTGGATAAAACATGACGTCACTGTGCGCCGCGACGGCACCGACGAATGACGACGCACTCGATGACCTCGTTCGCGCCCGCGACGGTGCGCTCGCGCGCGTCGTCGCGCGCGTTATCGTCGACACTTTCATCGTCGTCGGCGTCGTCGGCGTCGGCGCGACGGGGGGCGGCGACGGTGCGCACGCGCGCGTGGTGGGACACGTTCGGGCGCAAGTCGTCGTCGAACACGGCGACGGTGGAGAGCGTCGAGGACGGCGATGGGGGCGTCAAGGCGTCGTCGACGACGACGACGACAACGACGACGACGAAGATCAAGGCGGAGGACTCGTTGGCGTCGCTCAGCGCGTTGCTCGGGGAGGATGAAGCTGAGGTTAAGGCGCGCGCCGAGGCGGAGGCTGCGGATGCCAAGCGCGCCGAGGCGCAAGCGAAGGAGCGCGCGTCGAAAGAGCAACGGAGCGCGAGAGAGAAGGCTTTTAAGAAGAGTGATGCGATGACGACGCGGATTCAGAGATTGCAAGCGGTGTTCTTGGACGTACCGTTGGGATTTTTGGACTCGCCGTTTGAGAAGACGTTTAGCGGGTACGATTTGAGCGACGACACAAAGTGGTTTAAGCTTCCGCAGGAGGTGTTTGATAAGGTTACCGGCGAGCGATTCGTGGTGCTCGATGACGATGACGCAAAGGAGTTTAAGGCAGTGAATGGAGCGGTGGAAGAAGGCAAGGAGATTGTTCGACAGCCTGGGGAATTCCAAGTACCAGTCATTCCGTATCCATTCGTCGCCGTCCCGGGCTCGTACGTTAGATTGAATTTATTCGAGCCGCGATGGCTGACGTTGTTCTCCAAGCTCATCCCGGGCACTAAGAATGGTGCGATGGATGGTTTTGAAGATACCGATGAGGCTGGATTCAAGCTTCGAGGGATTTTAGAGGGCGTGGATGGTCGCAAGAAGATCAACCTGAATGGCTCACGCGTCATCGACGCGTACGAGAGTGGCGATCGAATGTTCGACATCGTCCCAGGCTACGGACGTTTACCAGAAGACTCATTCGAGCAGACGAATGCGTTCGGGGCTGTGTACCGTGGGATCGATGGGCGCATCGCGGGCGTAGGGACGATGATGGATATCTGCGCGCACGACGTCGTCGTCGACGGTAAGCTCCTCGCCGTCGTCGCCAAAGGACAGAAACGATTCAAGGTGCTTCGCGTGGCACAAACTGAACCTTACGTCATCGTAGATGCTGTACCGATCGAGGATGATGCTGGTGCCGATGATGCGGCGGCGAAGAAGGTGGACGCCGCCAACGCGGCGGGCGTTATGGATGTCATGACGACGTTGAACAAGGTTGATCCATATTACATGGAGGCTATCGGTTTGACAGACTTTTCGAAAGACGACTTGAAGGATATGAACGAATTTGATTTGGCCAACATCATGCTCTACACTCACCCTACGTTGGCGTTGAAATTACTCGCTATGACGGATGCGACGAAGCGCAAGGACATCGTCGGCGCCGCGGCCAAGGGCGTCTTGACATCCTTAAACCTCGGCTTTACACCACGAAAGAGCAGGTTACTGTTTTCCTTTGTCAACCTTGGCGTATTATTCGGACTTGGCTTTGTGTTGCTGTCTTTGCGTCAAATCATCGAGGGCGACACGAGCGGTTTCGACAACTTTTAGAAGCTTTTAGGAGGCTTTGCGCGGCGCTTTATATTATTCTTTACGATTTCACAGCCTTGTACACACACACACACACACACAACCGTAAACAAAAAATGTTATACTTTCATCACAAAACATTCCACCCGCACCCACTAATAATGTCATCATTAATTCCCAACCACAACCATCCACGGACGAATCGTATACCTCGGCACCAACCCGGCGACGTAATACGCGTCCGCCTCCACGAACGCCTTCACGTGCGCCTCATCCACATTCTTAAACACAAACACCCCAGCATCGACGGGATCAAGCAACGCCCCCGCCATAACAATCGTACCATCATCATACCCCCGCTGCGCCCCCGCGAGATGCGCCTCCCGATGCGGTCCGCGCTTCTCCAACATCCCATCGACGTAGTGCAGCGTGAGCAACAGGTACGCGTTCGACGCCGGCGCCGCCGATGACGCCATCACGCGCGCGCACCGTCGCGCACCGTGCGCGCTCGTGCGACACGCGCGAGTGAGACGCGACGCAATCCCGCCCGTCGCCGTCCTCGTCTGCGCGCGCGTCGTCGTCGTCCGCGCCAGCATGCGCGCGAATCAATGGCGCGCTTCGCGCACGCATGCGTCGTCGTCGTCGTCCACCCCGCGCACGCATCGATCGCGCGCGTCATCCATCGATGCGCGACATCGATCGCGCGCGAACCTGACGGGTCGCGATCGACGGACGATATCTCGGCGAGATTCCCCCATCCCACAGACGGGGGCGCTTTTTTTTGGGGGGGTCGTTCCCCCTTCGTGTGGGTTGTGGACATCAAAAGACCGATCGTGACCAGGCACGCGCACACCCACTGGGCACCCCCACGCGATCGCTCGATCGATCGCAACCACGTCGCGATCGACTGTCGATCGCGATCGATCGATCGCGACATCGATCGCGATGGATGTCGATCGATCGCGATCGAATCATCGATCGCATCCACGTCACGTCGGTCGCGCGTCGTGGACCGCGCGTCGTCGAGTCGGCACATTCCCGCACGCACGCACCGAGAGACGCGCGAAGTTCTACACCTCGCGCACGGTACGGTCCGCGCGTCATCATCACAGAGCTTTGTGTTCAAACCTTTGTGTGATCACCTTCCTTGTGTCACGCGCGATCGGTCGCTGAGTCGCGCACCGCACGCACGCATTCATTCGCCAGGCGCATTCATTCGCCCGCGCGGATTCTTGGACGTTCGATCGCATCGTCGCGCGTCGCGTGCGTCAACGCGAGTGGACGACGACGCCGACGCGCGACGCGGACGTTTGAGATGTTTTCGTTGACATCCACGCGCGCGCTCGCGCCGGGGACGCGGCTCGCGCCGCGCGCGCGAGGGGCGAAACACCGCGCCACCATCGCCCCGTGCATTCGCGGGCGCGCGCGTCGCGTCTCGGCGGCGGGCGACGTCGCGGACTTTGCCGACGCACAGGTACGTACGGGGGTTGCGAATCGCGAGAGAAGGCGCGCGAGGAACGCACGGTGAAATATCCGTCGTCGATACACGCGCGATATGCGTGGGTGCGTTCGACGGCGAGCGACGACGACGCCCGCGATGGGGTCGCGATGGGGTTTCCGTGGTGCCTGGGCCTATCTATCCGCGCGAATACGCGGGCGAAGAGACTTTTGGATTGTGATTGTGTCGTTCACGTGACTGACTTTTGATGGTGTTTTGATGACGGTTGTGTAGGAACGCATGACGAGTAAGGGATTCGATGCAGCCATGCGCGTGCCGACAACCATGGCGAAGATTGGGTCGCAGCTCGGCGGCGGGGGCGCGGCGACGTTGGAGAAGGTTTCGTTGAACATTTCGCAATCGCAGTCGGTGGCGGCACCGAAAATTGCTGATGGTGGAGGCGGTGGTGGAAACGGTGGAAAGATTAACAACGGTGGTGGTGGAGGTGATGGCGACGAAGGGGACGATGATGATTATTTCGAGGAGGGTGACGACGACGACGGGGAGGAGGGATTTTTTAGCACGAGAGCGGCGATTGGGGAGACTTTTGACAGAAAAGCCATTCAGGCTGTATTGTCGGAGTGGTTCAAGACGATGGAGTCTTTGCCTGGGGGGATTCGCATGGCGGTTGAGATGGGGATTGTTTCCTCGTTGGCGCTTGTTCGCTTTATGAGCGTCAACGTGCGCCCATCCGTCGTGCGCGCCGTGTCCCGGGGCACGCCTCAAGCGTTTTCGCGCGCCTTTGTCGGTAGACTCATGGCTGATCCCGCCTTCTTGTACAAGCTTGCGTTTGAACAAGTTGTGACGATCAGTGCGGCGACGATGTATGAGGTTGCCCACCGTGGGGATAAGTTGAAGTCGGAATGGGATTTGGCGTTGAGCAACATTGCGCAATTGTCGCTCGCGAACGCCTTGACGGTTTGGTGCGTCACTCCTTCGCGATCTTTCGGCGCTTCGGCGACGAATGGGTTCTCGAAGTTTATGGCGACGATGCCGAACAACGCGTTCGACCGTTCCGGTCCGTTGCGCCAGTACACGAATGCGACTCGCGGCTTGAGTGTCATCACCAAGGCTGCCGAGTTATCCGCCGTGGGCGTCGCCACTGGGGGCGTATTCGCCGCCATCAACAGCGGTTTGTTGTCCATGCACAAGAAGAAGGAAGGCGAAAACTGGTCGCCGGCCATTCCGGTGCCAGACTTCAAGACGTCGGCGTTAGGCATGGGGGCTTTCTTGGGGATCTCGTGTAACTTGCGTTACCAGCTCTTGGGAGGCGCCGATCGATGGATGACGGAGCGTCTCACGTCGTTAGCGTCCTCAGTCACCGCCACCGCTTTGGGTCGCGTGGTTAACAACCAAATTGGTGAACCCACGCGTTTGTTCGCGTTGGGCTTGCCCATGCACGCCACCCTCGCGCAAACCGCGGGCGCCGCCGCCATCCCGCAGTTGACGAAGAAGAAGGTCGTGAAGAGGCGAAGAAAAGTTGTGAAGAAGCGAGTCGTACCGTCTGCTCAGCAGACTCCGGTTGCGGCTTAAGCATTCTTTCGCACACGAGTATTTCGCATTGCCACACAAAATCACTTAGTAATACGCACAGCTGTTTGCGACTCGACGACACGTTCGCAGTCGCGACTAAATTCGGACTCGTTGTAACCAAAAGTTTCCGGTTGTCACACATCTCGCCCAGCCACGTTGCCACGCAATTTCTAACAATCTTCACGTTCCGCTATCGCACGTCTTGTCTCTTACGCTTCTATCTTTCTTTCTCTCTCGCCCGCATGAAACGCGCCGCCGACGCGACCCGTCGACGCGCCTCGACTCGCGCCCCGCGCCTCACACTCCCGCGCGCGCGGACTCCCGCCGCACCCATGGCGTCCGCCGCGCGCACGTTTAATACACTGCGCTCGTTGACTCCATCGACGTCGACGTCGACGTCGACCTCGTCGTTCGCGACGACGTTCGTCAGTCGTTCTGTCCCGTCGTCCCACCGACGCCGCCACATGAGCGCATCGATAATTACCCCGTCCTCCGCGTCCACGTCCGACGCATCGCGCGCCGAGCGCGACTGCGAGCTACTCCTTCGATGTTGCGATCTCGCGCGCGCGTCAGAAGGCCGTACGGCGCCGCACCCATTGAGTGCATGCGTGCTCGAGGTGGCGGACGGGACTGTGGCCGCGTCCTCGTCTTCGGCTTCGTCGGCGACGTTTGAGGCGTTTCAACTCGGACAAGGCGGCACGCGCGCGGAGATGCTCGCGTGTGACGCCGCGAATGGCGCTGCGCGTGGCGGCACGGCGTATGTGAATTTAGAGCCCGTGCACGGAGATTGCGCGGGGGAGACGCGGGCGGTGGAGGCGTTGGTCGCGAGCGGCGTAAAGCGCGTCGTCGTCGGCGTGGCGCATCCGTTGCCTGGACTGCGAGGGAAGGCTATCGCGGCGTTACGTGATCATGGTATTGATGTTGATGTGTTGGAATCGTGTGAGAGTGCTGGAGATGCGGTGTCGGCGGCGCGGGCGAGAGCGGCGGAGGAGTGTCGACGGGTGAACGAGGCGTTGTTATACCGCGTGGCCACTGGTTTGCCATTTAGCGTGTATAAGTACGCAATGACGCTCGATGGGAAGATTGCGACGTCTACGGGGCATTCATCGTGGGTTACCGGTGCGGAAGCGCGCGAGCGGGTGTTTCGTGAGCGCAAGAGAAGCGACGCTGTGGTCGTCGGCGGGCAGACAGTGCGCCAGGACGACCCGAGGTTGACGTCTCGTGAGGAAGATGGGTTTCAACCCGCGCGCGTCGTCTTGAGTCGATCGCTTAATTTACCCGACGAGGCTCGATTGTGGAATGTCACCGTGGCGCCGACGATTGTGCTCACGGTGAAAGGAAAACGACCTGATTTCCAGAGCAGATTACGAGCCAAGGGCGTGGAGGTCGTCGAATTTGACGACCTCACTCCGCTCGCAGCGGCGCAGTACATGCACGCTCGAGGTTACTTGCGTTGTTTCTGGGAATGCGGTGGGGGACTAGCCGCGCCTGCGCTAAGCTCTGGGGTATTCCACAATATCATGGCGTTTGTGGCGCCCAAACTCGTCGGTGGTGGCAAGGACGCCCCGACGCCGCTCGGCGATTTGGGTATTCAAGCCATGCACGATGCGTTGCCGCTCTCGGGAGTTGGACTTGAGGTGTGTGGACGCGATATCTTAATGCGAGGATACGTGCCAAACTCCTCGAACACTGGGCGGTTAGGAAAGATGGCGAGCGCCGGATATAGCTTGAGAGGGTTGGAATTTCACGTCGGCGAAAGTTCAGACGACGACGAACGCGCCGACGACGGAACGCTCATCTCTGTCGAGCATGCCGCGGCGTCGTTAGCGATTGATGATGAAGTCTGTCACATGGATGAACTTCCACCGTTGAGTTTCTTCAAAGCTTGGGACGAAAACGGGGCGTTGAGTAATTTTGCCCCCTTTCCGGTGACCATCGACGGTGCGGTTTGGATGACGGTTGAGCACTATTACCAGGCACAAAAGTTTGCGGGCGTAGACTCAAAAATCGCGCGCGATGCGATTGAAGACATTAAATGCGCGATATCACCCGAGGCCGCGGCAAAGATTGGCCGCAGCGTGCAAGCCAATCACCCGGATTGCGTCAGAAACGATTGGGATAACGCCAAACTCGACGTCATGCGTCGCGCGTTGGTTGAAAAGTTGACAAACTTTGAAGGTCCGCGTTCGTTGTTGCTAAAGTCAGTGTGCGACGACGGCCGTCAACGTGTGATAGAAAACTCACCCATGGATGCGATCTGGGGAGCCGGACGTGACGGTACGGGTCGCAACTTGTTAGGAGCGTTGTTGCAAGAAATTCGCGAGAAGGAGTTGCGAAGACGATAGAAGGCAAACATTCCAAAAGTGGAGCTATCAAGCGTTGTTTTTCATGAAAACAATTTAACCAATGACTAATCTTATTTCGCCGCACTCTGCATGCTATGGATTTCGCGTAAAAGCGCCTTTGCCGCGTGTTTCGCCGGCCCCGGGACGTCAAGCAAGCGCACGCACGCCGCTTCAGCTTCGCCCAACCTTCCTTCCTTCTTGTAGAACTGCGAAAGGAACTCTAAAGCTTCAATCTTTTCGCCACTTTCGACGCCTTCTTCATCTAGTCTCTTAAGATTGAGCAAATAATAGTGCGCCGCCGCCTTCTCATTCTTGTTTGCGTGTAGAGTGGCGAGCTTGGAGAGCGCGAGACCTTCGCGTTCGTTATTCGCCACGGCGCGTTGATAACATCGGATCGCCGACGTGAACATTTTAAGCTGATCTGATTCGTAGCACTGTCCCATGGCACACCACATGCGCGCATCGTCAGGACGCAATTTGACCGCCTGCTGGTAGTAGTACATGGCGTAATATGGCATTTGTAAAATTTCATACGTCTGCCCCAAACCGTACCACGCGCGAAAGTCGCGCGGATTGATATCCACGGCATGTCTGTATGCATCAATCGCCGCCGCTGGATTCTTCATCTCTACGTACTCATGACCCACGAGCGTCCACGCACTCAAGTATCTCGGATTCAAGCGTAGCGCGCGCTTAAAGTACACCACCGCCTTGGCGTGTTGGGATTTCAACGAATAATAATTGCCGACAATGCAGCACGTCTCTGGGCGGTATTTATCCGTCATCACCATGTGATGTGCCAAGTGTGACAAGTCTGCGAATTCCTCTTTGACGTACAACACGTTGGAATAGTTGTCCATGCCATCAATTCTGTACGGGTCGAGTTCTCGAATGTCTCTGTAAATGTCTTGCGCTTGGTCAAACTCACGCAAATTGTAGTGCGCCTCCGCCATGTGCCCGAGGAGCACCTTGCTCTGCGGGAATTCCGCGCCGAGTGCGATGAACGTGTCGAGACTTTCCTTGTTCTTTTGCATCTCGAGCTGTAGCGCGCCTAAAAACCAGCGATAGACCCAATGCGAGCGCGGCAAATCCAACGCTCGTTCCTCTTCTTCGCTCGCCAACATGGGAATCAACGCCTGCCACGCGCTCCAATTCAACGGGTACAGCTTGCACGCCTGGACTAAATGCGCCTTGGCGTCGACGGGCTGACCAATCTCTCGACATACCACGCCATGAAGATAGGTGAGAAATCCATCTTTGTTCGTGGCGCCGCGCAACCATTCATTTAAGGATTCGAGCTCTTGATTTCCCGTCGTCGACGTCCCCGCGCCCGCGCCGTGTCGCCGCGCACCAATCGACTGCGTCGCCGAATCCCCAACCTGACCCGCGCTCGATGAACCTTTACCATCCCCACCATCATCACTCACGCCCGCGGATTGCCCTTTACTCTTCTCACCCGCTAAAAACGTCGCGTACTCGCGCACAAACGTCGGCAGCGGCGCGCTCGCATCCTTCAACGCGTACGCGCACCGTCGATACTCCCCTAAATCAAAGTACGACTTTGCGAGCTGGTAGATATCATCCGCGCCAGAATTATCCACAACCACACTAAACACACCACCGTCGTTATCATACTCCTCCATCGCCATCATCGACGCGTCGCCCCGCCCGCCCGCCGACGCCGCCGACGCGCCGTCTCGCGCGCTCGCCTCGAGCCCAACCAACTGCTCGCACGCCCACGTCGCCGCGTGCGCCAATCCTCGCGCGCGACAATCATCCACCGCACGCCGTAACTCCTCCGCCCGCCCGCGCGTCGCCATCAGACGCGACTACTCGAATACAACGACGACAAAGGTGACGCGCGCACCAACCAACGTCTGGAGACGACCAATCCAAAACAAAACCAATCCCCGCTCGAGCGCCGCACCAAACCTCTATGGCTGCGCGCGCGCGCGCGCGTGTGTGTGTATACGCTCGCGTATCTCTCGTCACGCGCCTACGCCGCGCCACGCCACGCGCCTCCGCGTCGCCGTATCACGACGCACACGACGCGGCGTCCACCCACGACGCGCATTCAAAATCGCGCGCACATCATCATTACACCCGTAACTTTTGCCACCTCACCCCGCGTGCGCGTCGCCGGCATTCGAAACTCTCGTCCCGGCATCAGCATAAAATGTACCAATGTACGGTTTCGATGATGTTCCTGGCTGCTCACGCGGCTGTAATTTTGTGTCATTAGTCAAAGTCAAGGCGAGGCTGTTGGTATCTCTTTGAAGAAACCTCGACGTTCCAATTTATTTTTTTACGTAATCTTCATATTACCATATTACGTCTCACGCCATGCTAATAACGCAGCTTCTTTAGGATTGCCTTCTTTTTCGCCTCGCGCGGACCGACCGGGGTCGCGAACGGCCGATGGGTCCCTGTCCCTCCCTCGTCGACGCCGCGTGTCCGATTTTTCTTCGGCCCACCGACGACGCCGCACGATCGAGATGGCGTCGAGGTGTCTCCGCCGGTCGCGGGCGTCATTCTCGCACACACGACACGAACCAACAATAATGTCT
>Ga0255765_1002934_pt1 | contig 18829 bp, 25 predicted proteins | sample 041ome_8_FD_179965 | JGI IMG/M metagenome (GOLD analysis project Ga0255765, IMG submission 179965) | Coastal salt marsh microbial communities from the Groves Creek Marsh, Skidaway Island, Georgia - 041407BS metaG (version 2) | ecosystem: Environmental > Aquatic > Marine > Intertidal zone > Salt...
AACGGGCGGAGTAGTGAAGCCTGCAACGGAGCGCACCGTGTACGGCGAAACCGCTTATGCAGAGGTAGGTACGGATAAGGCCGACTCTTTGAAGACCGCTAGGCATCTAGCCCGTGGAGCAGCGCAGAAACAAGGAACTTTGTTCGGAACTATATACGAAGTTGAACCGATGTCTAAAGCCGACGTGTTCAAGGCAGATGAATCTGTTGGCTCGGACTGGCAGGGACAGACGTGGGCGAAGGACAACAAGGGCCTCAGGGCCACTAAGGCCGTAGGCTTCCCGATCAACCCAGATGTGTGGGAAAGTAGTCAAGCAAAAGCAGATTCTGACGCTGCTTACCTAAAAGCCAACAACAACAGCGTTGTATAAGGGGTTAATTACTGATGAACGACAACGATTTGTGGGAAGAACACGGCGAGTGGGCGGCTAAAAATAATGCGTTTCCTGAAAAAATGGGCGACGGACCTCTATTTGAGGCTCAGCACAAGGAAAATGTCATAAATTGGCTACATAATGAGCCTTGGTACCAGAAAATAATGGCTCGTAACCCTAAATATACCGGTAAGTTACAGAAAGACCAGTTCGGAGGAACGTGAAATGGCTCTAGGACCGCAGTTCAACAACATCACACGACCAGCAGTAGACATTGCATCTGACTTACACGACGCTTGGCGCGCCCCTCGTCGTTTGGACGATGGTTCGTATGACCCCCGTATGAAAGATGACGGCAGCGGGGGGCAGGTAGACATTGCCAACACCGCATTTAAGGATCTCCCACCGAAGTGGCAGGCAGAAAACATGGCCGCTGCTGAAGGCGTCGTTAAGTCTATCCACTCTAACCCAACCGGTGACGACGACGCTATTGCCGACGTTGTACATCAGGATTGGTTGAGCCGCAACAGTGAGTGGGCAGAAGAGGGTCAAAAACTCCCATACGCTCAATTGTCGCAAGAAGAGAAAGACAAAGATCGGGCGGTCGTCAGCACTGCCCGCTCGTTCTCGTGACATGACTAAGACACGAGGATACTGGAGAGAAAACGCAGACGGTACCAAGTCATGGGTAGTCGTCGTGCTTCCTAAGGAAGAGCAGGACTGAAGGTTCTTTAACGTAGTAGGCGCGTGGCCATTTATTTCTTACGTAAACACTCAGTGTTGTGTTATCGGAACAAAATTGTCACAAAAACCACAACCGGTAGTAAGTCCCCCATTGACACCGCGCAGTAGGATGGACGAATCCCCCTCACAAGGAGGGGGTTTGCTTATCTACGGAGGATGCGTGCAATGGCACATATTGATGATGACTTTGTTTCTATGTATAACGGACTTACACCCCCTTGGGGTTTTGGTGGCATGGGAGAGGTGGTGTTCCTCCGCACCTACAGCCGTAAGAAGGACAACGGTGAGAACGAGACATGGCCTGAGACCATCCAGCGTGTGATCAACGGTGCCATTGAGATTGGTGCCCCATACACGCAGGACGAGGCCGAGAAGTTGTTTGACCACATGTTCAACCTGCGCTGCTCCATGAGCGGTCGTGCGCTCTGGCAGTTGGGGACGCCCCTCGTCCAGCAGTTGAATGGGGCATCACTGAACAACTGTTACTTCGTCAACATTGAGAAGATCGAAGACTTTGAGTTCCTCTTTGACATGCTCATGCTTGGTGGGGGCGTTGGTTTCTCCGTGGAGCGTGCCAAGATTCACGAATTGCCGAAGATCAAGTCCGGTGTGGAGATCACCCACGAGAAGACTCACGATGCTGACATCATCGTTCCTGACAGCCGTAAGGGTTGGAGCCGTCTCCTGCACAGCGTGCTGAAGTCGTACTTTGAAACTGGTAAGTCGTTCACCTACAGCACCGCCCTCATCCGCGAGTACGGCGCTCCTCTCAAGACCTTTGGTGGTACTGCATCTGGACCGCAGGCTCTCATCGATGGTATCGAAGACATCTGTAGGGTGATGGATGGTCGTGTCGGCAAGAAGTTGCGCTCCATCGACGTGTTGGACATCTGCAACATCATCGGGCGCGTCGTTGTGTCAGGTTCAAGCCGTCGCTCCGCACAGATCGCTATCGGTGACCCAGACGACATCCTGTTCCTCCGTGCGAAGAACTGGGGTAGCGGCAACGTCCCCGCATGGCGTGCCAACTCCAACAACAGCATCTACGCCGACTCCTATGAGGAGATCCTCCCTGAATTATGGAAGGGCTACGACGGTAGCGGTGAGCCGTACGGTCTGTTGAACCGTAAGTTGGCTCGTCAGTACGGGCGTCTCGGAGAGCGCAAGGCCGACAACACTATTGAGGGATACAACCCGTGCGCCGAGATTGCTCTAGGTGACGGTGAGTCATGTAACCTCGCCACCATCTTCCTCCCGAACATTGAATCGTTGGAGCAGATGATGGAGGTAAGCCGCCTCCTGTACTTGACCCAGAAGCAGATCACACGGCTTGAATACCCGTATGAGAAGACCACAAAGATCGTCAATAAGAACGCTCGCCTCGGTCAGAGCGTGACTGGTGTTCTTCAGTGCAGTGAGGATCAGTTGTCGTGGCTCTCACCCACGTACGAATACCTGAGCCATCTTGACGAGCAGTACTCCAAGGAGCAAGGTCTCCCAGCCAGCGTGCGCCTCACCACGGTGCAGCCTTCAGGTACTCTTGCTCTTCTTCCCGGTGTAACTCCGGGCGTCCACCCCGCATACGCACGGCACTACATCCGCCGTGTTCGCTTCCGGTCGACTGACCCGTTGGTCGACGCTTGTCGTAAGCGTGGCTACAAGATCCAGTTCGACCGTGGTCTGGATGGTCGTGAAGACCGCTCCAGTTATGTCGTGGAGTTCCCCTGCGAGTCACCTGAGGGCTCTGTCCTCGCTAAGGACATGACCGCAGTAGAACAGATGGAGTGGGTCAAGAAGATGCAGACTGAGTGGGCCGACAACGCCGTCTCAGTCACCGTCTACTACCGCATGGATGAGTTGGACTCCATCAAGGAGTGGTTGTGCAAGAACTACGACAAGGGCTTGAAGTCTGTGTCGTTCCTTTTGCACTCAGACCACAACTTCCCACTCGCCCCGTATGAGGAGTGTGACGAAGAGACCTACAACAAGATGCTCGCCAACATCAACTTCGATGTTCCTCTGGTACAGACCGCAGTGTCTGAGGATGTGGACTTTGGAGAGTGCGCAGGCGGGGCCTGCCCCATTAAGTGATGAGACGTGTCCGTAATCGCTGGACTGCTGAAGAAAGGCAAATTGCCATGGAACAGCGGTTACGGGCACAGACCATCCCCTCCAAGAAGTACGATGGTCCCAACAAGGAGGAGTGGGACTATGAAGAAGAGCGACAAACAACTAAAGACTCTCGTAGTAGTTAAGTGGCGAGACGCTCATGCCGACTTCTCTAACGGCTGGTTAGACGAGTCAGATATTGAACCTGAGCCGTTCATAGTTACGAGTGTCGGCATATCCATTACTGGTGTTAAGCCTCAGCATGTTAGCGTGTGCCAAAGTTATGCAGATGGTCTGGTTGACCACGTAATACACATACCAGATGATATGGTTGAGGAGATAACCGTTATAGGAACTATGGAAGTCGGAGAAACTCATGGCTGAGGAACTAACACCGCCCACAGGAGAACCAGAGAAGAAAAGTAGGCGTACACTCGTTGACCTGTTTCCTGACGTTGAGGTTGGTGCAAGAGGAGACGCACCAGAAGGGCTCATAGATGCTGCTGAAGTTACTGCTAGAACAGGTTTTAACCCTACGCAGATATCCTCTTGGCACAAAAGAGGAGAACTAACTCCTAGGTATATCATAGGGGCTGTCGATGCGGAGGGTAAACGGTCAGGGCGTCGTGGGATGTACCACGAAGACGACGTAAAAGCACTGCTAGATAGACCGATGAGCCCAAACAATAGGGCGAAATTGGGCACTGTAGAGCAACGTCAAGAGAGAATCTCAAAAGAAATCGAAAGCGCAACACCTAGCAGTAGTCTCTCTCAGACCTCACCAGTAGCGCGTATGATTCCGGGTACAGCCAGTGCAGCAGAACAGTTCAAGATCCTTGACGCTCACTACGGACCTAAGATACAGGGAAACATTGGAAAGGCACAGGAATCCGTTAAACTCGGGCAGCAGTTTAACGACCTGTTTGGGCTCTAGACAGCGGACTGTCGTCTTTCTACCTTGCGACGCTTGGTAGAGGCACCGCCCCAGATGCCTACGGTCTCCGTGTCTCCGTACTCTCGGCATTCTGCCTTGACTGGGCACGAGTTACATATCTCAATGGCTTTGTTGACGCCTTTGATATCTCCTCGTTCTGGAAAGAACAGGTTAGGGTCCATTCCCTTACAAGCCGCTCTATCCATCCACTCTCTTTCTTTTAGCGAAGTGAGTCGGTAGATAACTTCTTCTAAGAGATCATCGTGCCTGTAGGTTAAGTCCTTCACAACAACCAGTGTACCTAATAAGTAGGATAGATGTCAACAGGGGTACTTATCGCTCTGGTACGTACACAATATCGCCCGCTTCTGGAGCGTAGCCCTTGCCACCGTTCCATTCGTAAAAACGGTCAATGTAAAGGTGTACTGGTTGATTACTGTACATCCTGCGGATGATATCAATTACATCTTCTTCGGGACGAACTTCGGTGGTGCGCCCCTGCTTATTGCGTACTTCAATCTGCATTCCAGCAGACCATGCTGATTCTGGGTTGTCCTTGAGCAGGGAGGTGTATAAACGAACATCGTTGTACACCAGTTTGGCAACACTCTGAGGAGTATCGCCTTCCTGAACGGTGTAGATGCCGACGTTAACGTGATTTATCATAAAACCTATTTTCTCCTTGTACTGGAATCCGTCGCCGTAGGCGACGTCGGGTACTGGAAGGGGGCCCTTCGGTCCCCAACGCCCCCTACGGGGGCGGAGTACCTATACCAACTTCTCTCTTTCCCCTTATAAGTTTCCATTATAACGACGCTGTCAAGGGGGGTATGAAAGTTATCCACAATGCTACACTGGTTCCGTACGTACCTAGTTGACACTGGCCCCCGCGCTTGGAGGTAGCCGATGAGTAAGGCGAAAATAGATTACCACGTGTACCGTGGTGAAGTGTGGGAGAGGCTCATAATCCTCAAGGACAAGCGGACCCGACGCAAGCGGGTACCTACGGAGGCAGCGGCCACCGTCAAAGTCGGTGACACTAATTACGTGATCCCAGTTGAGATCACCTCAGAAGGGGGCGTTCTTCTAACGTTGACGCCCAATAACACAGAGTGGCTTGCTGTCGGGGAGTACGACTGGGATTGTGTAGCCACTGTCAGCCGTTCTGCATTGCTCACTTCTTCACCGTTGTCGGAGAACCTAGTTGTCTACGGTAAGTTGGTGGTTATGGAGTACGACAATCTTACCCCAATGGACAGTGACGGTAACCCAACGGCTTTGGTGGTTCGGGCATGAGCAGTGATTTGTTTGGAATACTTGCTTTGGTCCTCGGCCCCGGAGGCATCATTGTTGCTCTCATTGAGAAGACACGTAGAGAGAACAACCGAGACCACGCCCGCAACAGTGACCTACTTAAGCAGATTGACGAAAAAGTAGGCAAGATCGACAAGCGGATGGACGACCACATTACGTGGCACCTTGACCAATGAGCCAAGTTCCTGAGTACGACAATCCTTATTACATTAGGGACGAGTCTTACTTTTACGATCCTAAGACTGGGCGGTACAACTACCGTGTAAAAGGTAAGTTCACTAAAAGACCAGAGCCGGACTACTATCCGCCTGCTCCCACAGAGCCTGTATACGAAGACTACGAAGAGGAGTACGAGGAGCCGTCACGTGATCGCGACTGGTCTCCTTGGATCAGTGTTGAATCTAGTAGGTGTAAGGCGGTAAGGTACGACTTTACTACCAAGAATTTGTTGATGGCTTGGAGCAACGGTAAACCGGCATGGGTTTACAGGAACGTATCTGTAGAAGACTACGAAGCGTTTTTAGGAACAGGTTCACATGGTCAGTACGTGAACAACGTTCTAAACAACTATGGTGATCGTAACTCAATTGGTTCAGACGAACTAAAGTACTTTGAAGGACACGACGACTACGCAGGAGTGTAGATGTTTTATTTAGTAGCACTAGCAGTTGTAGCGATTATGCTGTACTTCTTATTCAGGGACACTATGAATAAGTTGCAGTATGTACAGATCTTACGCATCTACTGGATTACCCGGAACGTGCCCTCCACTGATAAGTTTTTCTGTAAGGCATTCATGCGACAAACAGCAGAACCATGGTGGAACGGTTCTGGTTATCAAATCAGATTTGGAAAGTACACTTTCCAAGTTGGCGTACTGACTAGGAAAAACAATGACCTGCTCTCCCAGTTGGGCGGGCGTTACTTACCAGAAGAAGCAAAGTCGATTAGAGATTGGAACTAAATGGGATTTGAAGTATCTAGACGTATCAATCCGGACTACCTGCGCAGAGCCAACAAGGTATCTAACGAGCAGTCCGGTGCTTACATGGAATCCATAGTCATGTCTCTACACGCTGCTCTGGACGATTGGCGGTACAACGACGCCCCTACTGCCGAGGTCACTACTTGTGTAGACGCGTTAGTAGCAATGTGGTCCTCGGTTGAGAGTAGGTCCCATGAGTGAGACCTACGTAGAGCCAGAGTACGAAGATGCTCTCATTGATACGGACGAGCCCATAGACGAGACGTCCGCAGAGTTTGTCGATGACCTCGTCATGAAGTTGCTTCTTTTTATTCAGGCATTCTGCGACACCGAGTTGTTTCCTTACCAGACCCCGATTGCCTACAGCATCGTTGAGTCCGTAGTGCTAGGCGACGGTGAGGAGAAGACGCTAATCGCAACCCGTCAGAGCGGGAAGTCTGAAGTTATAGCGAATGTCATTGCTGGACTTATGGTCATTCTTCCACGGTTGGCCAACGTGTACCCGACATGGCTAGGCAAATTTGAAAAGGGGTTTCTAGTTGGGGTGTTCGCCCCTACTGAGGATCAGGCAGATACAGTGTTTGGGCGCGTAGTTAGTAAGTTGACAAGTGACCACGCCATGACATACCTGCTTGACCCAGAGATCGATGACAAGGCTACTGCTGGCGGCTCCCGAGGTAAGGGTAAGGTGATCACTCTCAAGAAGTCAGGCTCTCTCTGTCGTATGCAAACCTGTAACCCCAAGGCCAAGATTGAGTCGAAGACCTATCACTTCGCTTTTATCGATGAGGCTCAGGAAGCCGACGAGACAATGATCACTAAGTCGATCAAGCCGATGCTTGCGTGGAACAACGGTACAGTCGTACTAGGCGGCACTGCCCAGAGGTATAAGTCGTACTTCTACCAAGCGATTCAGTACAACAAGCGCCGTGACATCAACAGCCGCACCCACAAGATTCATCATCACGAGTACGACTGGCGTACTGCGGCTAAGTACAACACGAACTACGAAGCATTCATCTCAAAAGAGAAGTTGCGTATTGGAGAAGACTCCGACGAGTTCCAGATGTCGTACTGCAACAGGTGGATGCTTGAGAAGGGCATGTTCGTGTCCGAGGAGCGTTTGGAACATATCTACGACCCAAGTATGCCTCTCGTGACTGAGTGGTGGAAGACCCCCATCGTTGTAGGGATTGACGTCGCTCGTACAAACGACAGTACGGTCGTGACCCCTGTGTGGGTGGACTGGGATCATCCTGACCCATTTGGTTTCTACGAGCACCGAGTTTTGAATTGGCACGAAATTAACAATGTTGAGTGGGAAAATCAGTACTTTGAGATCATCGACTTCCTACGCAACTACGACGTGTACCGCATTGGTGTAGATGCTCAGGGTGTAGGTGGAGCGGTAGCAGAACGTCTACAGATTCTACTTCCAGACATAGAAGTAGTCTCTGTTTCATCTGACGTGAAGACTCAGAACGATAGGTGGACACATCTCACGCAGTTAATACAGCGTGATCAGTTGATCGTACCCGGCCACAGCAAGGCTAGGCGCACCAAGCGCTGGCGTAAGTTCAACCAGCAGATGTCCGAGTTGGAAAAGGTAAACCGTGGACCATACTTGTTAGCCGCCGCTCCTGATGAGCGGGGGGCGTTTGACGACTATCCAGATTCTTTGGCAATCGCTTGCGCTATGACAGTGCAGGACGTCATGCCTTCAGTATCTGTTTACGACTCACCTTTCTTCGAGTAGGTGGTACTATGGGGATAATCGTCTAAAAACAGGTTGCACGAAAACGACAAAAACGACCAAACCATACCTATGGATAGTGTTACTATCTAAGTATCCGATAAAGCACGGAGGAACCCTCTTATGGACATGAACCCGACCATCGCCCCGCAGAACCCTTACCCGGAGTCCATGCGTAACGTTTTTGAGCGCACTGTGGCACCGAGTATCCCAATGAACAGCGGGCCTCTTCGTTTTGAGGAAGGCGTTGCCACCGACACTGACGTGCCGCGTGACTTCCAGCAAGGTGCCTACATGGACACCACTTCTTCACCGATGCGTCAAAACCACAACAATCGTGAGATGTTTTACAAGTACCCAGAACAGACCATGGCAGAGCGTGCCCACGTTGGTTCGGCTGCTTGGATTGAGGCTCCAGCAGTTCTCTCTGAGTTCGTTCAGGGCTCAGTTGCCGGTGATGGTATGCCAACCTTTGAGATGGAGTACAACACTGGTGGACGTATGAACCGCCCGAACGCGGTTCGCGTCTCAGATTGACCTCTACAGGTTCCAGCGCTGCATCAGGGGATGGGGCGTCGTCTGGTACACCTTCATCTGACTCCGGTACCCCAACCGACGTTGTAGATGGAGTGACTGGCACCGACGATGTACCCACCCCTATTGCTTTGTATGGCACAATTGGTTACACTGGTACTCGCCGCCGAAAGAGGACTGATTGCTTCAAAGAGGGGATGGTCCGCTGCCGGTAAGTATCTTAAGGAGGTACTCACTTGGGCATAAAGATTTTGACCATCGATATTGAGACGAGACCAAGCCTTGCTTACGTTTGGGGTCTCTGGGATCAGAACGTAGGACTCAACCAAGTTGAAGAGTTCGGTACTGTTATCTCTTGGGCCGCGAAATGGTACGGGGATAAGAAAGTCCACTTTGCTAGTGATCACCACGACGGTCACGACGTTATGGTTAAGCGGGCTTGGGACATGTTGGATGAGGCTGATGTTGTCGTTGGCTACAACAGTAAGTCTTTTGACATGAAGCACCTCAACAGGGAGTTTGTTCTGGCAGGTATGCCTCCTCCCTCTTTCTACACGGACATCGACCTGTTATCTGTGGTAAAGCAGAGGTTCAGATTCACCTCCAACAAACTTCAACACGTTTCTGTTGAACTGGGTATCGGTTCCAAACTCCAGCACGACGGGTTCGACCTGTGGCTCGGGTGTATGAAGGACGACAAGAAGTCATGGGCCACCATGAAGAAGTACAACATGCAGGACGTTGTACTTACCGAGAAGGTGTATGAACGTCTTCTTCCTTGGATTAAGAACCATCCACATCAAGGCTTGTACGGAGGAGATCTTGATGGATGTCCTCGCTGCGGGCACGACGATCTAGTAGTTAATCGTTACTACATGACACGCACCGGTAAGTACCGCATCATGCAGTGCAAGGCTTGCGGTGGGTATACTAAGGACAACAAGGTAATCGAAAAGGTGACTAACACCTCTCTATAGGAGAAGCCATGGCTGAGAAGAAAGACAGTAAATCCAAGTACACCCGAGGTGGTATCACTTTTGAGGGGTACAACAAACCCAAGAAGACCCCCGGTCACGCCACCAAGTCACATGCTGTTCTTGCCAAGGAGGGCGATCAGGTCAAGTTGATCCGCTTCGGTGAGCAGGGTGCCAAGACCGCTGGCAAACCTAAGTCCGGTGAGTCAGAGGCGATGAAGAAGAAGCGCGCCTCTTTCAAGGCCCGCCACAGTGCCAACATTAAGAAGGGCAAGATGAGTGCCGCATATTGGGCTGACAAGGAGAAGTGGTGATGGCCCCTCGTAAGACTGCTAACCCAAAGAAGACCGCTCAGTACTACAGGGACAATCCTGACGCCCGCAAGAAGAAGGCGGAGACGGACAAAGAGTTCAATAAGAAGCCCGAGCAGGTCAAGAAGCGCACCGAGTTGAAGCAGGAGCGTCGTGATCGTGGTATCGATGGTAAGGGTGGTAAAGACATGTCCCACACCAAAGATGGAAAGATCGTTGCCGAAGACTCCAGCAAAAGCCGAGCCCGTAACCGAGGTAAGAAGTAATGGCTGAGAAAAAGGTATGGGATAAGAAGGACCCAACAAAGTCTGACAAGAAGTTGACGCCTTCCCAAAAGGCCAAAGCCAAGGCTTCCGCTAAGAAAGCGGGGCGACCTTACCCGAACCTAGTTGATAATATGAACGCCGCAAAGAAGAAAAAGAGCGGAAAGTAATCTGCTAGTCTTTATTGTGTACGTACGTCTGACGGGAGCACATAGTGCCAGTTGATTTTTGGTCTCCAAGTTATAGGGCTAGTTCAAGCGACCTAACCGTTGCTATCTCTCCCCTTGGCTTGGTTGAACTGGCTGACGAAGAGTTTGAGGTTCACGGCCCCCGACTAAACCGTTACTCTGCATGTTGGGCTTGGTATCTAGGTCACCATTGGTCTCACCGTCGTGAGATGGGCGATCAGAACATTTACTTGAACTACGTCCGTACTATGTCTGACTACATCACCAACTTCTGTTTTGGACGCGGAGTGCAGTTCAAAGTGCCAGAGGCAAATGGTGCTATCATTCCGCACCTTCTACAAAAGGTTTGGGAAGTAGATAACAATAAGCAGAAATTACTTTGGGAAATGGGGCAGTTGGCCGGTGTTTCCGGAGACTGTTTTGTCAAGGTTGCTTACGAGGAGCCTTGGGAGGATTCGCTAGGGGTTATCCACAGTGGTAAGACTCGCATCATCCCACTAAACCCCGCACATTGTTTCCCTGAGTATCACCCACACGACCGTGATCGTATTCTTCGATTTAAGTTGAAGTACCGGTTCTGGGGCACCAGCCCAGAAGGTACCCGTCAGGTTTACACCTTTACTGAGATTCTCACTGATGACACCGTGGAGCAGTACATCAACGACGAGTTGATTGACCAGTACGAGAATCCGATTGGCAAAGTACCTGTCATCCATATTCCAAACGTCAGTATTTCTTCGTCCCCTTGGGGCCAAGCAGACATTTGGGACATCATCCCTCTGAACCGAGAGTTGAACGAAAAGATGACCGAGGTATCGGACATCATCAACTACCACAGCGCACCCGTGACCATCATTACTGGTGCTAAGGCTTCACAGTTGGAACGTGGTGCTAAGAAGGTATGGGCAGGCTTGCCTAAAGACGCACGTGTGTATAACCTCGAGTCCAGCGGAGAGATGGCCGGGGCTCTTAACTACGTGCAGTTCATCAAGCAGGCCATGCACGAAATTACAGGTGTGCCTGAGTCAGCGCTAGGTAAGACCCAACCAATCTCCAACACGTCGGGCGTCGCCCTCGCCATTCAGTATCAGCCGATGATGAACCGCTATCACATGAAGCGGACCCATTTTGGTAAGGGCCTCATTCAGTTGAACGAATTGATCATCCGCACTCAGGCTGTACACGAGCCCGAGTCGTTGCAGTGGAATCCGGCAGAGGCAACATACCCAGAGCCTGATCAGTTGCAGATTCTAGATCCTCGTGACCCGAATACTTACCGCACCTCTATCCACTGGCCTGATCCTATGCCGGTTGATCAACTCATCAAACTCAACGAGTTGCAGGCCAAGATGGCTATGGGTCTTGAGTCCAAGCGCGGTGCATTGCGTGCCCTTGGCGAGGAGTTCCCGAACGAAAAGATGGCAGAGATTTCTGAGGAACTTAGAGACGACGCATTCGATCAGGGTGCTTTGGAAATGATTAATGCACAGATATCCGCCTCCGTCATGGCTCTAACTGGTATGGTTAGTCCTGATGGAGCCCAGCCCGCAGGCGGCGTTAAAAGCGCAGGTGGGGATGGGGTAACATCTTCCGGTTCCGCACAAGAGGGATCGGGAGTAATGCCGGGGGTTAACCCCTCTGGCGACGTAGTAAATCAGTTGGCACAACGGGCCTACGGAGCAAACCTTGCTCAACGTAGAGTTCCCGACTCGGACTAATAAATCGTAATCCATTTCAGACATATCAGCAAGACAACGTGAGGTATTAACAATGGCAGTTGATAACCGTGGTGACGAAATCACCATCGATGTACCTGTTCCACCACAGGAGGCCCCGGCCCCCCAAGAAGTTCAGGCATCAAAAACAGATAACAGCAAGTTGTTCACCCCCGACGAGGTTGAAGCAATCCGTCGTCAGGAAAAGGACAAGTTGTACGACAAGATCTCCAAATTGCAGGAGCAGGTCGAAATCTTCAACCATGAGCGCACTGAGCAGCAGCGTCTGGCACAAGACGCAGCGGCAAAGGAAGCAGAAGAGCGACGCCTCCGAGAAGAGGAAGAGATGTCTGCTAAGGAACTTATGACTCGTAAAGAAGACGAGTTCCAGCAGCAGATCAACACAGTTCAGCAGGAGTGGGAGCAGAAATTTACCGCACTCCAGCATGAGGCTGAAGCACAGAAGGCACTCCTTGAGCAGGAGCGTCGCTTTCAAGAAATTGAGTCCTTCAAATCTCGCCGCATTGCGGAAGAGCAGGACAACATCATGCCGGAACTTTTGGACTTTGTCCGAGGAAATTCGGAAGATGAGATTGAAAGCGCTATTTTTGCCGTCAAGGAAAGAACTTCTGCTATTATGGAAAACATCCAGCAGGCTATGCCCCAGCGGCAGAACCTGAGGGGAGTCCCGGCAACGGGATCAACCCCAATTGGGCCATTGGAGAATATGACGGAGCAGCAGACATTGACATCGGCGGATATCGCCAACATGACGATGGAACAGTACGCTCAAGTAAGGGACAGGCTCTTGGCGCAAACCTCTATGCGAGGACGCTAAAAACCCACAATTAACCACAAAGTATCCTACGGAGGATAATCAACATGGCCCTTCCAGCACCTACAGGTGGCGCGATTACCGGAGCCGATCTTTCGGCTGTTACCACGACCGGCTATTCGTCTGACGCCACTCTCGCACCCGCAATCCAGCAGATTTGGTCAAAGGAAATCCTTTTCCAAGCAATGCCGGTTCTTCGCTTTGAGCAGTTCGCTGTTAAGAAGACAGAACTCGGTGTTCAGCCCGGTCTGACCATTAAGTTCATGCGTTATAACAACCTTGATGTTGACCAGACTGGTTCTGAGTTGACTGAGGGTGTCCGCATGGAGCCAACCGCTCTTACTGCTTCGCAGATCACGATCACCGTCAAGGAGCACGGTAAGGCTGTTGCCGTCACCGAGTTGCTTCTCAACGCGGCATTCGATGATGTTATGGCCTCGGCTTCACGCCTTCTCGGTCGTCACATGGCGCAGTCGATGGACACGCAAGCACGCAACACGCTGTATGACGCTGCCGTTCCTTTCGGTGGTGGATCTGCTGTTGCTCCTAACGTCGTCTTCGGTCGCACCGCTGCGACGTCGCGTGGTTCACTTAGCCCGTACGATCAAGGCGTGCTTGGTACCGCTGCTGCTCCGGGATACCTCTCACCTGCAACCATCAAGGACGCAGTTGAGGTTCTCGCTGGCCAGAACATTCCTCGCCTTGGAGACACCTACGTCTGCTTCGTTCACCCATCACAGAGCCGTGCGCTCCGCGACTGGCCAGAGTTCATCGAAGTCACGAAGTACGCCGCCCCCGGCAACTTCATGCTCGGTGAAATCGGACGTATCTATGACGTCGTCTTCATTGAGACCACACAGGTTGCTAAGGGCCTCGTTGGTGACACCGGTCCTCTCGCAGATGTGACCGGCGTCGACACCGACGGTGGCACCGCTGGCGTCCAGTCACTCGCAGACGCCTACAACGCAATCATGATTGGTGACAATGCCTTCGGTCACGCCATCAGCCTCCCGGTTGAACTGCGTGACGGTGGTGTGATCGACTTCGGTCGTGAGCACGGCTTGGCATGGTACGCCATCTGGGGCTTCGGTATGATCACCCACGAATCCCGCGTGGTTCTCAACACGCTTGGTGGGTCTATCTCCTGATAAACCCGACAAGGTAATCACTGGCTTGGGCGGGGGCGGATACGCCCCCGCCTTTCCAGTATCACGGGAGGAATGATGGCATTAGCAGCAACCTACGGCTTTACCGCTGATCAAGGTGCCACATTCAGTCAGGTCATTACTTGGAAAGATTCGACCAATTCTCCTATCGACCTGACTGGGTACACGGCACGTATGCAGATTCGACAGAAGGTAACCTCTTCTGTCTCTTTGTCGTTGACGACAGAAAATAACCGCATCACACTAGGTGGCGATGCTGGTACTATTGCTCTTAGCATTACCTCTAGTGATATGGCTGACTTACCAGCAGGTTCGTACACCTATGACCTAGAGTTGGTTTCTGTATCTGGCGATGTCAGCCGACTTCTGATGGGTACTTTTGTAGTGCGCTCAGAGGTGACAAGGTGAGCCAGAACACAGTTCAAGTTATTGAGCAGAACAATCGTATTGAGATAACCAACGAGACTACTACTGTAGTAATTCCTCAGGTTGAGTACTCTTTACAGGTTATGTCCCCCGGCCCGCAGGGTAAGCGTGGCACGTTATTTCTATCTGGAAATGGTTTTCCAGCAGCAGATGTAGGGGTCGACGGCGACTTCTACATTGACCTAGACGACAATAGTGCCGTCTACGGACCAAAGGCAGATGGTGTGTGGCCAGCGTCCCCCACAGGGCGTTTCAGTCAGTTTACATTACGTCACACGCACACTCAAAACATCGCTTCCGCTACGTGGACTATCACCCACTCCTTGGGCGGAAAACCTTCAGTCACAGTAGTCGATAGCGCTAATTCGGTAGTAGTAGGTGAGGTAACATACGTAGACAACGAGACCGTTCGCATTGAGTTCTCAGGGGCTTTCTCTGGGTACGCATACCTTACATAAGGAGCCATCATGGCCCAGAAGTACTTGACAAACTTAGATCTAAACCAGAACGAACTGCTTAACGCAGTCGTTCAGAATGTTGCAGCGGACCCGAGTTCCCCTCTTGCCGGTCAAATCATCTACAACACCACCACGAACCTGTTCAAGGTTTGGAACGGTACTGACTGGACAGTTCTGGCTGATGGCGACATTACGGCTGTTACAGCAGGAACGGGCCTTTCGGGTGGTGGATCAGATGGTGATGTAACGCTGTCTATCACCAACACCGGAGTATCCGCAGGTTCGTACGGTTCGTCTACCGCTATTCCTACATTCACGGTTAACGCTCAAGGTCAACTTACGGTCGTTGGTCAGGCAAGCATTGCCACCACTCTTAACATCGCTGCCGACAGCGGTACAGACGACGGCGTCGCCCTCGCCACAGATGAACTGACTGTTTCTGGTGGTACGGGTATCTCCACCAGCGTTACTGGTGACACGATCACCGTCACTCTAGATAACACGACTGTAACCGCCGCCACCTACGGAGCGGCTGACACCGTTCCCGTATTTGCTGTCAATGCTCAGGGTCAGGTAACCGGCGTTACCGACACCAGCATTAGTATTACTTCCTCTCAGGTCAGCGACCTAAGCAGTAACTCTGTCTCATCACTGACTGGTACCGCTAACGAGGTTGAAGTCAGCGCATCTACTGGTGCGGTGACTATCGGTCTTCCTAATGACGTAACTATCGGTAACGACCTCACAGTTACCGGTGACTTGTTCGTCAACGGTACAACTACTACCGTCAACTCCACCACAGTCACGATTGACGACCCGGTATTCACCCTCGGTGGTGACACCGCCCCCGCCTCTGATGACAACAAAGACCGTGGTATTGAGTTCCGCTGGCACGATGGTACCTCTGACAAACTGGGCTTCTTTGGTTTCGATGATTCGACCGGCAAGTTCACCTTCATCCCTGATGCTGGTGCTACTGGCGAAGTCTTCTCGGGGACAATCGGTGAGATTGATGCCAATGTTGATTGGTCAAACCTCATCAACATCGATGCCGAGATTTCGGCTCTTGCTGGACTGACTAGCGCCGCCGACGCCCTCCCATACTTCACAGGGTCTGGTACCGCTAGCGTCACCACCCTTTCCTCATATGGTCGTTCACTTATCGACGACGCTGACGCCGCAACCGCACGAGCCACGCTGGGCGTGGTCATCGGCACAAACGTGCAGGCTTGGGACGACGATCTTGACGATCTCGCCGCCCTCACCCACGCTGACAGTAACTTCATCGTTAGCGATGGTACGGACTGGACGTCAGAGACACCTTCCACGGCTCGTACCTCTCTCGCTACTACTGCTTCTGGGCTTTCAGGCACCACGACGGCACGTATTGCTGCCGTGGACTGCGCTGGGTCAACGGGTGGTACTAGCACTACTACCGTAACCCACAACTTCGGTACCACCGACGTGATGGTTCAGGTATACGACACCTCTACCGGTGCAACTGTTATGGGTGATACAGTACGTACGAACAACAACACAGTTACTGTTACTTTGCTCGGTACTATCACCGCTGGTGATTACCGTATCGTTGTAACTTCGGCTTAATAGTACAGCCCGAGGGCTGACACAAGAAAGGTGCGGTTGAGGCCGTGGCTCAAAGGTTTAAGACTCCTATAACAATAGAAGGCGCAACGGCAGCATCATCGCAGGCTGTCGCCGCCAACGTCGACGGTGACATTCAGAACCGAGTACAGATTGACGCTGGAGGAAAGATCACTTGGGGCGATGGCTCCACTGCTGGTGATACCAACCTTTACCGAGACGCCGCCAACGCCTTAAAGACCGACGACACTCTTGAAGCCGCTTCCGGCCTCATTACCTTAACAACTACCGGTGCCCCCACAGCCAGCCTCGCTGATGGTGCTATAGCCATTGATACCACTAACGATGAGTTGTATATCCGCTCAGGTGGTGCTTGGGTAAAGCAAGGTGGTGGAGGAGCCGCTCAATCGGACACCGCCCCATCCAATCCTGTAGCGGGTGACCTCTGGTATGAAACCGACACCGGAGCCATGTACGTCTATTATGACAGTGCGTGGATTGAGGTCGGTACCGCTGGAGTTATTGCAATGCAGACCTCCAGCACGCCCCCAACGACCCCCGGTAACGGTGACCTATGGTTTGATACAGATACAGCAAAGACATATCTGTACTACGACGATGGTTCATCAGCACAGTGGGTTGAGGTTGGTGCAGCGAGTGCTGCTGCATCTGGTACTGACGGGTCTGTACAGTTTTCAACAGGCGGAACATTTGATAGCAGTGCGAACCTTGTCTGGGATGACGCCAACTCAGAACTTGAGGTAACTGGAAGCGTCATAGTTAGCGGAACAGTAGATGGTCGTGATGTATCTGCTGACGGGTCGAAACTAGATGGCATTGAACCGGGAGCGACAGCAGATCAGACTGCCTCTGAAATTCTGACCGCTATCAAAACAGTTGATGGCGCTGGCTCTGGGCTGGATGCTGATACTCTTGACGGTACTCAGGGCAGTGATTATGCCTTGAAGACGTACGTTGATACTGCTGTATCAAATTTGGTTGACGCTGCGCCAGCGACACTGGACACGCTGAATGAACTTGCTGCGGCTCTCGGGGATGATGCGAACTTCGCCACGACCGTCACGAACAGTATTGCCACTAAGCAGGATTCAGCAACGGCACTAACCACCTCGACCTCTTTTGGTGGTGATGTTTCCGGTACTTATAACTCAATTGTTGTTGCGAACGATTCACATACGCATGACGCGTCTAACCTTACCGGGAACACGCTTGCTTCAGGGGTGACGGCATCCTCGTTGACGAGTGTCGGAACCCTTTCGTCTCTTGCCGTTTCCGGAAACGTGACGGTAGACGGAACTTTGTCTTCAGGCGGAGAGCCGGTTGTAACCTCCGACGACATCAGCACTATTGTTAAATTGACTCAAGCCGAGTATGATGCTTTGACTCCTGATGCTAATACGTTGTATGTGATTGTTGGTTGAGCCATGCCAGTATTGAATGATGCAGATGGATTTAAGGTTGGTTCCTCTCAAGTAGACAAAATCTATATGGGGGATAACGAGGTTTGGGTTGACTACGTTCCACCTACCTATAACGGTTCTGCTTACGCATCTGCGAGACAGGATACCCTGACTGTTTCTACTTCAACTTTGGGTGCTTCAAATGGCGATTTCTTAATTATTCAAGAATTTGCTGAAGATGGTGGCTATACTTCTGGCACTTATGCAAGTATTTCAAATGTGTCTGGTTGGTCATATGTTTGGAGCAATGATGACCATGGTAGTACAATTGAAGATGTTTACCAAAATATAACCATTATTCAGTTGCCTGCGTCGGGCACTCTTCCTAGCAATTTGGATATTTCGGGTCTTTGCCCAGCAGGCGATACAGGTTTTGACTGGGCTATTCATGTCCATTGCATTACCGCAAACAATTTTGAGCATCCATATTCTGAGCCTTTCGGCTCTAGATACTATACGCAGGTAAATACTCCATCTAGTTCTGTGGCATTAACAACGATGAGTGGTTCTTGCAATGTGGGAGATTTTGTTATTCAGGGGTGGATATCGGATAAGCGTGTCTCGTACGGCTCCCCGTTATCAGGCGGCTCAGGTCTGGATACGAGTTCAGGTTACTTCTTTTGGAATACTCCAATTTCATCGCATCGCTATGAAGCGTTTTTGT
>Ga0255765_1002947_pt1 | contig 18770 bp, 14 predicted proteins | sample 041ome_8_FD_179965 | JGI IMG/M metagenome (GOLD analysis project Ga0255765, IMG submission 179965) | Coastal salt marsh microbial communities from the Groves Creek Marsh, Skidaway Island, Georgia - 041407BS metaG (version 2) | ecosystem: Environmental > Aquatic > Marine > Intertidal zone > Salt...
CGGTCATCTCCATGAGTCTCAGCACCTTTTTTGACCGATCGCGCTTCCTTTACACAACGACATGCATCTTGATTGACGCGCTACGGGTATGCGAGAGGGGAGGGAGGAGGAGGGAGAGACAAAAAAACCGAATATTGCGATGCATTTCTACGCGCGTGTACACTGTGCTACGTTGTCTTTATTGTTCCCGTTCACAATTCCACTTCCGTGCAGGCACACGATCGTTCGTGCCCTTACTTGGTCGACCTAAAAAACCTGACTGTGTGGTTTCGGGCACGATTGCAGGCAAAACAAACAAACAATCAATCAAACTAAAGAAAAGGTGCTCCTTTCCATTGTTCGCTTTCAAAATTCCACTGCCCTGTCAAAAGTTACGGGTAGAAATCATCAAAGGCCGGGGTAACAACGCATGACGCAGAGGTAACAACGCAGGAAATATACCCTAAAAATTAGGGCTTTTTTGGTAGAGAATCTCAACTGCACATACAAAAGTTACTGCTACTATTCTACACGTTTGCCGCATGGAAACGTTTAATGTCGAGAGAAGATGGAGCCGCCGCCATCGTGTTGCGGCCATGGCCGAAATATGTTATACAAACGTTCGCTGACGACTGGGCCAATCCTACGCGGTTGACCTTTTCCAGTCGACGCGACGGCCAAAACATCTGCAAGAAGTGTCTTTTTATACGAATCACTTGCTGTTGGATCGGCGTAGATGTTCATCAAATCCATCATCGTTCGATGTTGCTGGACGATGCCGCGCGCGATTGATTCAGAAACGCCGGGGATTTTCATCAATGCAGCGAAAAATATGTCCGCTGAGGTTTTGTCTTTACGACGTTCACCACCTCCAGCGCCGCGCGATATACCATCATCAAATCGGGCTGTTGTTTTCCCGCCTACGATATCAAGTAAAGTTTTCTTTGGTTCGTAGCGAGACGCCGCGAGATTTTTGTGCAATGTCACCACGTGGTCAATTGAACTGACCATGCGAGGCAGGCTCACGAGCGCAACATTCTGATACTGTGCGCAAATCGTCGCTAGACTGAAATCAAAGTCTCGCTGTCTGAATGCATTGAGTCCTTTGTACGCTTCTTTTCGTTCGCGCTGCACGCAATAATCGTGAAAACCATTCACGATGACACACAGCTTGTGGTTTGGTTCGCGGTTTACGCGCCTGAAATCTTTCATCATGACGTGGAATTTTGCATGATCGTTTTCCAGTAGCGTAACAAATTCCGGAGCGCTCAACAATAGTGCCGTATATTCGGCGCTACGTGCGCTGCTATCGTCGCGCCCGACGGGGTCGGTACTCGGCTGATGATACCTCCACGTGATGCTCGATTTCAATGGCAAATTCTCAAAGACATGCATGATTGCGACCGATTTACCATCGGTCGTTCCAGCCTCAAATGCATTCTTCACCGCTTTACCGTATCCAACATCGGTGTTCAAACTGTCGTCGAGCACCGCGGTAATTTCAAAAAACATCGTCTTCGCCGAGCCTACGCAAGGCGCGCGCTGAGTACTCGTACTGGCCACGGTTGCCGCGGCTGACGCTCTTGCCGCAGCTGCTGCGCGAATGTCAGCAAGCTCTTGCGCTAAAATCATACGCGCCTCTTCCTCGTACGGCGCCGGTGGCCGACGAATGGTCTCCTCGCGCGGACTCGCCTTTCCAACGTCGTCGTCGTCGTCGTCGTCGTCGTCGGTTTCAACCAAATCAATCACATCTACCACACCTCGTGCGTCACCAGCCTCGCACGCGCGCGCACGCACCGAACGCGCTGCATCATCATCTCGCGCAGGTTCCATGCCTTCGCGCGCGCGTTTCGATGGCGATGCCAACGGCGACGCATCTCTAGTTGCGTGAGCTAATCCTATTGGTGAAGACAACAGCTCCTCGTCGTCGATGTCGTCGTCGGTGTCGTCGGTGTCGTCGGCCAACGCCTTAGTCGCGCGGTCGTCGATGACTTCGTTGGGCGGTCCGTCGGCATCGATCGATATCCGAGTCATCGTACCGCCGGGTGAGGTGTGCCAACCAATCATGTCGTCGACATCTGAAGCCCCAGAGCCCACGTGCGACAGCTCGTGAGGACTTTTGAAAAATCGCCCGCGGGCACCGAGCAACTCGCCTGCGTGGACAATTATTTATGAGGCTAAAGGACGTGCGCTAGAAATTACATGTGACTGGACGCTATATTTGGCATACGAACGCGTATTCATTGCCGTTGCCATCCTCGTCGTCGTCGTACAAATTTGTTTGTTTGTTAATATTCGAGACTGCGCTTGGCATTTGGCTGACGTTTGGCGTCGTACGCGCGAGCAGAACCCCATTCCACCTTGCCTTGACGAGTCTCGCCATCGTCCAGCACTGAACGCGCAACATTGCCTACGATGTTGCGCATGCTTCCTGGAGACACGAGGACGGAATTTGGAAGGCCTGGAGATGCAAGCCCGGCGGCGTTAACGCCGATGAGGGGCGACGTGGGGTGCGAACGGAGCGGGCTCAACATCCCAACGACGGCATTGATTGCGCGACCGACGATGCTCGGTCGCTTTGGCGACACCATGATATCATCTTGATCTTCACCGGCGCGCTTTCGCTTCGGCGACGTTGCTTTCGAGGGAGACGCCGGCGCGTTTGGAATTTGACTCTCCGTTTGCGTCCCAATCACTTCTTCGTCATCTTCGTCGTCATCGTCATCAATAATCACCGGTTTCTTCACTCTGCGTTGGTTCATCAGCTCTGCCGCCTGTTCACCCTTCAACACTAACGGCTTCACTCCTTTAGCTGGCTTCACCAAGAATTGTGCCTCGCGCGCATCGCGTTCCGCATCTGTTTCGTTGTCTCCACCGCCGTCATTTTCTTCTTCTTCTTCTTCGCCGTCATCGCCGTCGTCGTCGTCGTCGTCGTCCATCATCAGTGCGCGTACTTTTGCCATGTATCGTCCAACAACGCTCGGACTTGTAGGCGTCGGTGCCTTCGCCGACGACTTTGCGCCTCCTCTCGTCGACGCAGCCTGCGAGTCTTCAAATTCCTCGGGTGTGTCGTCGATCGGCGCCACGTTCTACATCGACGATTACATATCAAAGGTTAGTCAAGGTGATAGAGAACGCGCATACAACGTCATGTGAACGTCGCGCGCGCGACCGCGATCGAATCAAAACGTCGTCACGCATACGTACACCACCCGCTCGAAACCAACCAGGCAGTTTGTCGAGCACTAATGCTTGGTCGCTCGGCACGACGACGTCGCGGGTGAATTGCTTGAAATCAAAGGGCGGGGCATCACCGCGAACGGGGGCGATGCGCGACGACGTTGCCATGGCTCCGCAAACTTGGTCGCGCGACGCACGCTTCGAGCGCTGAGGTGTGCAGTAGTAAGTAATCTGCAGTGTTGTTTTTTTCAAACAACGAAGGAAAGATTATGGAAAGAACAAGATGCTGTTCTGTTATTGAAACTGTGCGTGTTTGCTGTGTGATTGACTAATGTAACTACCGCGCTTGTTTGACGTCGATCACATCAATCGCCACCGTCATTTTCGCCGTAAATGTTCGACGCCATTTGCCATATCTGCAACACGTTGTCTTCCGCGACGCTCGCCATGACCCAATCCTCGCTTGGGTTCCAAGAAAAGTCGCTGATCTTTGATGTGTGGCCGCCGTGGATGAAGAGCAGCTCGGGTGGCCCGTCCTCGGCGTCTTCAGGAGTTTGCTCTTCCCCAATCTTACTCAAATCCCACACCATCATTCTGCGGTCAGCGCCACACGAAGCGAGCACCGTTTCAGCAGTCGGGCTCCAGCCAATCTGGAACACTTCTTCGGTGTGATGTTCGAACGTGTGCAAACGCGTCTTGGTGTTGCGAATGTCAAACAACGCCACAGTCTTATCAGCGCTCCCAGTAGCCAATAAAGTTTCGTTGTATGGATTGAAACTCAAGCAATTCACCTCCGCTTGATGTGCTTCAACATTTAAAACAGCGGCGTTCGCCGGAGCGGCGCGCGTGTCCCACAAGATCAAGTGCTTATCGTCACCTACAGAGCCAAACATGTGCTCGTGCTTGGCATGCCAGGCGACGTCCTCGACCACGCTCAAGTGTCCTTTGAAGATGGTTTGTGCGTCGAGCTCTCTGGCGCCGTCACCCGCTTCGACATCCCACAAGCAAATCTGCGCGTCATCGCTACCGGATAACAAGTGCCCGCGACGGAAAGGCGACCAAGACAACCCATAGCCTTCAGTCAAATGTCCTTTCAAGCGAATATCAGGCTTGCATCCACTCTCCGGGGACGCCTTTGACGGGTGTTTTGTATAGTCGAAGACGTACACATCCGCGGACACTGTCTTCGTGGCCAACACAAATGGATTCTGCGGCATGTATCGCGCCCGGTTCACCTCCCCGTCGTGATTAATGTGCTGACACACCTTCACCTTTGCCCCACCGCTACCAAACCCGCCAGCTTCACCGCTCTCGTCGTCGTACTCTCGCCCGTCGACCTCGGCGTTTTCGAGAGGAAGCTGCACCTCAGCAATCATCAAATAGTTTTGTTCATGCTCACTCGTGTGCGTGCCCAAAATCATCTTTTGCGTGCTGTAATCCTTGTCGGGATGTTCCACGCGGTCAGGCAACCATTGTACGGTGAGCGAGGGCCATTCCAACGCGTGCGTCACTACGAGATCATACAGGAAGGGTGTGTTCTTTTTCCAGATTTTGTACTCTTCACTGACGAGGCGCTCGGACGCTTCATCGGGCCCGTCTTCGTCGCGCGCGCCGCCCGGTGGGGCCATGACTGACGCTTGAATAAGAGATCACACGCACGTGCACGTACGCCGCACACCGTGGTCGACGATCGTCGTCGCGTTGTGACGCACGCGCTCGTCAACGCCCTCGGTGACATCGTCCAATTGACGAAACCCGCGGGCGAAATTTAAAAAATTGTCGCCAGTGTTTGAATCACACGGCAACAGCTCGGAAGGACGATATGACCCAAGACGATGGATTGGTGTTGCGCCGCGGTGCGACGTCGTCGTCGTACGCGGCGAACGATTCGAGGTTCTCGTTGGCAAACAAAATGCACGGGCAATACTTTCAGCTCTACTACTCACGATTCCGCGCGCTCGCGCCGCGCGTGCGAGACGCATGCTCCAACGCGTTTGGGGCGAGCGTGCCGCAGCGCACGGTGCTCGAGCTCGTCGAAGGCGAGCGGTGCGTGGTGATCGGGACGTTGTACAAGGACATGCGTTTAAAACCCGTCATCCTCGATGAGTACGTCAAGGACTACGATAAGAGCGCGGTGAAGACGTTGGAGAAGTACACGGCGGAGGACGATCGATTGGAGCTCGAAGACGAGTCGGCGAGATTAAAGTTGGTGAATATAGACGCCGCTCCGTTTGTCACGGGTGTGGTCGTGGGGTGCGTTGGTAAAGCAGTGAAGGGTGATTTCGTTGTCGAGGACACCGTGGTGTTTGCGCCGGCGAATGTTCAAGCGAAGCCAAAGAGCGCCGACGGCTCTGAAGCGTCTTTCGTGTGCTTGGTTTCTGGATTTGAAATAGGAGAGGAGGATTCCGACGCCGCGGTGCGGAATCAGATGTTTGTGGATTACATTACTGGCGTTGGCGGTGATGACGACGACGTGCGCGCGTCGGGGAAGATTTGTCGCGTAATTGTTGCTGGCGGAGTGTTGAAGCAGACGCTTGCGTCGACTGACGACGCGGCTGCGGCCAAGCAACAAACAAATGGGAGCACGGATGCCAACGGTGCCGCTGCGCCGGCGGCCGCGCGGTCGCGACCGCTCAAAGAGCTGGATATGATGCTCACTGAGCTCGTGAGCGCTGTGCCTGTGGATGTGATGAGTGGAAAGTCTGACCCGAGTAACCAAGCCATGCCGCAACAACCATTGCATCCCGTGTATTTTCCCGAAGCGTCGAGGTACGAGCACACGTTGCACACCGTTACCAATCCCCATGATTTCACCGTTGACCAAACCGCATTTCTCGGTACTTCTGGACAAAACATTGCGGATGTCATGAAGTTTAGTGATATTTGCGTTGAGAACGTTTCATGTATCGGCGATGACGCGGCCAAGCGCGCGGTGGCGGCTTTGAGTGCCACGCTTCGATGGCAACACATTGCGCCGAGCGCGCCAGATACGCTCGCGTGCTATCCGTTCAAGGATCGAGATCCATTCGTTATGGAAACCACACCGCACGTGTATTTTGCAGGTTGCCAAGAGGCATTTGGGTATGAACGCGTGACGCATCCAAACGCCGGCGAAACCGTGGTGATTTCTGTTCCGAAGTTTTCAACCACGGGCACTGCTGTACTCGTGAACACGTCCACGCTCGAAGTCTTCCCGTTAACATTTGAATGCTAGTAGATGAATGTTGTAAGTGCGTCGTCGTCGTTCTTTCTTCTTAAGCGTTCACCGAGGCTTCATGTGTTTTCATTGTGTTGGTGTGGATAGCGCCCGACCCCCCACTCCTCAGCGCAGTTAAGACGACGACGATGACGACGATGACGAATATTGGGGTATCGAACACGCGCCTGGCGACATCGGTGCGACACCACCGCGTGGACGGGGGACGACGACGACACAGAACGACGACGACGCGCGCCGTGGGTGGGGGCGATGACAAAAGAGCAGTGTTGAGCGATACGACGCCCCAGCCGTTTACGGTGCGCGAAGGCGAGCTGGGTAAAGTGGCGAGTGCGGCGTTACCGCTCGTGCTTCGATTCGCCACGGGCGTGCTCATCGGTGGGTATTCGCCGTCGCTCGTGGACGACGACGGCGGGTACTCGGTGGTGCGTTTTGGAAACAAGATGTTAAAGGAAAGGTCCAAGACGTTGCCCGCGACGCGACCGAGTGAGCCGATTGTTATGTATGAATATGAAGGTAGTCCATACTGCAGGAAAGTTCGTGATGCTGCGTCGTTATTGGATTTGGATATCTTGTTCAAGCCGTGTCCACAAGGGTCGGATGCGTTTCGCGCCGAGAGCAAAGCGCTCGGCGCTAAGACGTACCCATTCATGGTTGATCCGAACAATAACTCTCTCGCCATGGGAGAGTCCGATGATATCGTGGAATATTTATTCGAAAGGTATGGTGGTGAGACAAAGATTCCATTCTTGTTAAAGCGCGATGGGGCGTTGACGAACTTCACCGCATACGCGGCGGCGGTGTCTCGATTAAAAGCGCTACGCGCGCGCAAGGCGAAGACGATGCCTGAAAAGCCGCTCGTGCTCTACACGTACGAAATCTCCCCGTTCTCCAAGCTCGTGCGTGAAGTGCTCACAGAGTTGTGCATCCCGCACATCGTGCGTTATACCCCGCGCGGTAGCTCCAAACGAGACAGCTTGTACGCTCGCGTCGGGCACTTTCAAGTGCCGTATCTCGAAGACGACAACACCGGGGCGCGTATGTTTGAATCAAAGGACATCGTGGCGTACATCGAGAAGACTTATGGTAGCGATTAGGCTCGTCCTTTAGTGAGTACATTATCTTTGCAAGTGTATTATTATTATTATCATTTCTTGAGCGGTACGGTACCGGTATGCATGCACATTTTACTTGGGCGCGTCGATCGTCTTGGCCTTTTGGCTCTTTCTCACGAAGAGGATGCAGTACGCGAGCTTGTAGCCGATGCCGATGCCGAGAAGAATCATAGCGTTCTTCAACAACTGGTCGTTGGCTTCAATGGCGTCGTAGGAATCGTGAAGTGACGCGAGCACTTCAGCGCCGGTGCGGCCAAAGCACAAGGGCGAAGATCCGCACGAGAATCCCTTGGCAGCGGTGGCGTCGTCCACGGCGCCAATCCACGTGGCGTCGATGAAGTCGAGGTACACCATGTTCTTGATGGCCCACTTAAGAAACGTAATGTAGCCAAACGCGCGGAACGGCCAGACGACGTCACCCTCGCGGATCATAATCCCAGAGAACAAGAAGCCAGCAAACCAGAGGTTCATGTACGACAACATTCCAAGCAAAGGGTTGTCAAACATTACGGAGAACAATTGAGCGGCGGCTTCAAATGACCACAACGTGAGCGCGTACATCATGATGGTTTGCACAAAGTGCGGGCCATACCAATCAACCATGGCGTAAGCTGGGATGGCCATAGCAAACAGCGAGAGAACAACCATGAATGGAATTTGAATCAACGAGTTAGCCAGCAAATACGCCACTGGGTGGACCATACCGTTCTTGACTTCGCGCTTGATGGCAAAAAATTCCTCGTTGGCGACGTACGTCGCGACGACGCCGAGAGACGTAGGGACGCCCAAAAACCACATGACCAACCACATGCGGGCGAAAACTTGTTCTTGGTTGCGTGTTCTTGCTTCGATGTAGATGATAGCGAAGAACATGCACGCCATCAAGAACATCGCCATCCGTCCGACGTACACAGAGGGATCGCGATAGGTGATTGTCCAGTGCCGCTTCATCAACGTCATCGTCTGCGAAAAGATGCTCGTCCCGCGCGTAGACATGTCTTGTAAAGGACCTGTATCACCGGTTTTCGCCGGACCAGGGGTGTACTTTTCCAAAATTTCATCCACTTGCTTCGGGTCGGAGAATTCCGAGTTGACGATGTTGAGCATGTGCTCGGCGATGGCGCAGTTTTCGCACACCGGGTAACCGATGTTTGCAAAGTAGCTCTCCGTCTTCGCAGCCGGTCCGAGATAGGCAACCTTGCCTTTACTCAATAGCATAATTCGATCGAAGCCATTGAACACGGCACTCGACGGCTGGTGAATTGTGCACACGATGGCAATGTTTGCCGCTTGCGCGAGTTGACGCAAAAACGCCATGATGGATGCCGCGGCGGCGGCGTCGAGACCGGACGTTGGTTCATCTAAAAACAACACGGACGGCGATGACACTAACGCCAACGCCAAAGATAATCGTCGTTTTTGCCCACCACTCAATCCTTTCAAGAATTGATTACCAACCTTGGTGTCGCGCGACGTCGTCAAACCCACCGTGTCGATGATGGCGTTCACGCGCGCCGCCTTTGTCGCGGCGTCCATGTTCAGCAATAAATCCGCCGCGTACGACAGGGTCTCGTGCACAGTTAAGAATGCCCACAGTCGATCGACTTGTGGCACTGTGGCGCAATGTTTCGTAAACAAAGCCGGGGTGATTGGAATTCCATTCAACCTCACGTCGCCTTCGTACGCGCCGCCTTTATCCTCGAGCGTGAGCAGGTCGAGCAAGCACGTTTTCCCAGCCCCGCTCGGACCGAGAATGGCGAGTACTTCGCCAGAACTCACATTACCTGTGTGTTTAATACGCGCGATAGGCACGACATTCGATTAGTCGCGCATGTACCGTATACGATAATCAACACTCCGCGCTGAGCCCCACTCCAAGCACCCGCATCCATTCCATACCCATCGCACCGCCTGGTCACTTCAGGTTTGGGTTTGGGGGGACAACGACCGCGCACGACGCGTGCGGGCCATGCGACGTGACGCGACGTTGCGACGAACGAACGAGGAAGACCATACGAAAGCCCACGCGACTCGCACGAATCCACCGCGCGTCGCACCGTCGCGTCGTCGTCGACGCGCCCGAAACGTCGCGCGGGATCGGGTGCGCGCGGAGACACTCCGTGGAATCGCGCGCATCGTTTGACCGGCAACGTCGACGACGATGCGACGACGCGAACGCATCGTCGACCGCTCGCGCGTATGCAAACGAAACTCACGCACCTGATACGCCGTGCAAAATTTCCTTCACCCCAGCCTTGGTCTTCACCGAGAACCGAACGTCGGTGAATTGCAACGTCGTCTGCGCCCCTTGCGAGTCGTTCTTGAGCAAATCCAAAAACGACGCATTCTTCTTCACGCGACCGTTTTCTTCATCCATGACATTCGTGGGATGACTCATATGTTGATTCGTAGGTAATATCGTCGCGTGCTCTCGTCCCGTCGCGATCGTCGTCGTCGCGCGTGCGCGTGTGACGCTTCGACGTGCCCCGGCGCGGGCGGCGCCGTCGATGGAAGGGGGTGGGGTGGGCACCCAGGGTGCCTACGCACACGCCGAATGTCCGAATCACCCCCGACCCCAGACCGCCGCCGCCGCCCCCGACGCGCGTGTCGGCTGTGTCGGCTGTGTCGGCTGTGTCGGCTGTCGACTGTTGAACGCGGAGTTGGTTTCAGTGTACGGCGCGCGTGCTTGAGTGTGTGTGTGCGTTGTGTGTACGTGTGTCGTAGAGCACACGGTACGCGCGCGCGAGTGCGTTGGCGCTAGAGAACGCGCGTTTTCTTTCACTGGTGATTCATTCATTCATTCACCTCGCGCACGATGCCGCGAGACAAGACGACGACACGCCGCCAGGCGCTCGAACGGGAAATCGAAGCAGATGGCATGGCTAAACCGCGTTCGAAGGCGAAGATGACGAAGAAGCGCGATCGTACGGCGGATGAGGAAGATTATTTGCCCGATGCGTTGTCGACAAAGATTTTACAAGAGGCTAAAGAGCTACGCGAAGAGGTGGAAGCCGAGACGAGCGACGAGGACGAGGCTGGCGATGCGCGGCGCTCGGGGAAGGCGACGAAAAGTGAGCACAGAGTATCGCTTGGGCGTACGTTGAAGGGTTCTGCGAAGACTTTGATTGATGATTCGTACGGGAGCGACGATGACGATGACATGGATGGCGGCGGCGGCGGCGGCGGCGCTTTTGACAACGAGGAGTATATCGATGAGAAGGACGGTCTGTACGAAGAGATTGAGATTAGCGAAGCAGAAGCTGCAGCACTTTCGGCATTCATGACACCCAGGACTGGGAAGGATCGAACATTGTCGGATATGATTATGGAGAAGATCAACGAGCGCGAGAGCGGACACGCTGGTGGAAGCGACAGACACGATGGCGAAGAGGCAATCCCTGAAGGCTTGGACCAGCGCGTGGTCGAAATTTATAGACAAGTTGGGATTTTGCTCACGCGATACACCACGGGCAAAGTACCAAAGGCGTTCAAAGTCATCCCAGCCCTTGGAAATTGGGAGGAAGTGCTGTACTTGACCAATCCGGAGAGTTGGAGCCCGCACGCGATGTATCAAGCTACCCGTCTTTTTGCGTCAAATTTGAACGTCTCAATGGCTCAAAGGTTCTACAACTTAGTTCTTCTTCCTCGCATTCGTCAGGATATTCAAGATCACAAGCGTCTCCACTTTGCGCTTTTCATGGCGCTTAAAAAGGCGACGTTCAAGCCAGCGGCGTTTTTCAAAGGAATGCTTTTACCATTGTGTCAAAGCAAAACGTGTACGCTTCGCGAGGCTGTGATTTTCTCCGCCGTCTTGGCGCGGTGTTCGGTGCCAGCGCTACATTCTGCGGCGGTTCTAATGAAGTTGTCCTCCATGGAATACGCTGGTACGACGTCTTTCTTCATGCGCGTGTTGCTCGACAAGAAGTACGCATTGCCGTTTTCAGTCGTAGACGCCTTGGTTGATCACTTCTTACGCTTCTCTACCGAAGAGCGTGATTTACCGGTGGTTTGGCATCAGACGCTGTTGACGTTTGTGCAACGATACAAGACTGTGATCGATAAAGAGAGTAAAACTTTGCTCTTCAAGCTCGTGACGATGAAAAATCACTACCTCATCACGCCCGAGATTCGTCGCGAGTTAGCCCACGGCAAGTCCCGTGGCGAACGCGACGCCATGGAAACGGACATCAGCGCGGGCGTAGGTGGTTTTAGTAAATCCGTCAAAGTGAAGGCATTAGCAGAAAACGTTCACGACATGCCGGCGATTCCAATGCTCGCCGACGACGCCTATTAAATTTAGTGAATTTTGTGATATCGATTTCACACACAGACTATAATCAACAAATATTGCGCAACAAATTTACGCCACTGTTACCTTGGATGACGCACTGAAACGCTCTCGCGCAGCTTGGAATAAACCAGCGGCAGCCTTATTCAGTGGATTGTTGCGGAGCGCGTGCTTGTTCTTTCCAAGGCGTGCAAAAGTTTGCGCGATGGGGTTTGCGTTGCGCGTGCTAAGGGATAATGACGCTGGGCCAGAACGGCGCGAACGGGGAGCGGGCTCCTCATCTTCGTCGTCCTCGTCCTCGTCTTCGTCATCGTATTCGTCATATTCTTCGTCAACCGTGCGTAATTGCTGCGGCTCATCGCTGAGGAACTTGACCTCTCGCAACTTGGCGTCATCCTGACCCTCTGGGATATCGACATTGTAATATCTCCACGCGCGCTCCCAAAGCTCACCAAATCGCATCATTTGACGGTACAAGTTAGGTTGCTTCTGCTCCAAGTCTTCCGGCACGTCATACTGTTCACCCTTGTACCCAGGCATCTGCCATTCCGTGCCCTTTTCATACACCACGGGGTGCTGATTCTCCGCCAGGTCCGGACGAATGCTGTTCTTCAAAACCACCACTTCTCCATCCGGCTTGTTCGTGAACATGCGCGCGCGCTGAGCCGCCTCGACGGCGAGGAGCATGGCTTTTTCTTGTTCTTCCTGACCGCATCGACCGGTGTACTCACCCAAGTATTGGTCATCTTTCCACTCTCCCACCTCGACGGCGCCAGACCCGTAGAGCTTGACGCCGCAGCCGCTTTGGCTGTTGTTATTCCATTCTCCAAAGTACGTGGAGTCATCCGACGTCCACGTGTACACCCCGTGACCATGCATCATGCCTTCTGTGTATTGCCCCTCATATCGATCGCCATCGATGTACGTAAACACCCCGAGCTTCTCGCACTGCCCGTACTCAGAAACTAAACCCTCATACCTGCACGGTTGAAAGAGAACGCGCGCAAACACGCGCGAGACGACGTCGTCAGTGCTCGTGTACGCGCGCACACGTTCGACGAATATTCCCTGCATTCATTCGTGCGATTCAACACCCATTCATACCGTCGCGCGCATGCACCTCACGTGCGTGCATCACGTCGAAACCCTCTCTCGCACCGCGTGTCGCCATCAGCGCCATCATCGTCACCCGCGTCGCGTCGTCGCCTCGCCTCGCCTCGCCTCGCCTCGCACACGTACGTGGCGCCGTCTGAAAACACGATTGCATCCCAGGTGTAATCCTTTTGAAACTCTGGTGGTATCGACGTCGTCATCGCGCACCCACGGCGTCGCGCACTGCCGCGCACGGTCGCCCACGCGGTGGTTTGCCCACGTCTAGGCAGGCACTGAGGCAGGCATACGCTCGAATCGCGATCGGTCGATCGACCGAGGGACAGGCGACCTGGACGTCACAGGGTGACCACAGGGCGACCACCGACGATATGTTGGCGACGACGACGACGTGTGATTGGACACGGACATGTGCGCGTCGTCGTCATAGTCGTCATAGTCGTCATAGTCGTCATAGTCGTCATAGTCGCCACTCGCAGCACGGACCGTCGTCGGCGGCGGCGTCGACGCGGGGCGATGGCGCGGATGTGGTGGATGTGAAGGAGGTGGCGAAAGTGCTCTCACACGTCATTCACGCCAAGGCGATGGAGCCGGAGTATGTGATTTTGAAGCTTGGGTTATCCATGTCCAACGTTACGGATGGTAAGAAGGTCAAGGCGGAGGCGGCGGCGGCGAAAAATATTGCTTGGGTGGTGGAACGTCGGCGCGGGGAGAAGGCGTCGTTGGATACGTTTTGGGGCGGCGTGAATGCGGATGCCGTGCGAGCGTTGTTTCCAACGGTAACCCCGGGGGAAGAGACGGCGAGGTTGTTACGCGCGCTGTATTTTAAAGCCGAGCGTGCGGATTTGAGCCCGAGTATTGGTGGATTAGCGTCTTCAATGTTACTCGAGCGCTTGATGAGAGACGCCGGGCGTCAACTCACGTACGGATCTAAACACATTCGCGTCGTGCGCGCGCTTAACGCGCCTCGGCCGTTGATAGGAGAATTATTTGCCAACCCTGAAGTTATATATCACGAAGAGAAAGGACCGGACTCGAAGCGGCCGTTGTTGCCACATGAACTTAGCGAAGAAATTGCGCAGAAACTTGGCACTCGCGCCGCGTTTCATTCAACGTGCGTCGCTCAACTTGACGATGATTCATGGATTGAGATAGATATCGCCGGACCGGCATTAGATAATTATGAATTCAGTGACGACGGTGCGGTGCCAATGTGCGTTGATCCCATCGCGCCGGAGAAGCTCGTCGGCTGGACGTCATCCGTCGCGGATGCCGCGGCCAAGGCGGATGCACTGGACGTCGAGCGCGCGAGACTCTGGGCGGACACAGCGTTTGGACTATTAGATTTGTAACTATAACAACCGTGCGATTCTAAGCACATGTATGCTAAGGTGAAACTAAGATGGTGGTGGCGGCATTGGTGGAGGCGCAGGGGGCGCCACGCCGGGAAGGACGGCGATGTCCTCTGGCGCGACGACGCCCGGCGCGACGACGTTTGACATCATCGGGGGTATGGCAGGTATTGGGGGAGCGCCGTCTTCATCCGGTGGCGGCGGTGGCGCCTCGTCGGGATTGCCTAGCTCGACTCCGAATTGACCGCCTGCATACATCCCCGAACCGTACATGTCGGCGCCCGCGTACGCTGCTGCGCCGCCGTAATACGCCGCAACATCAGGAGCAAAGCCCATCATCGATGCCGAGTAATCTGTCGGCATCGCACCATACATGACTGGTGGAAACGCACCGTATGGTGCAACACCAGGTTGGGGCATAGCAAAGCCAGATGCGCTTGGATACATCGCTCCCGGCGCCGCGTTGTCATTCTTCTGGCCAGCGATTCGTACCACAAATGGTTTCATACTTCCTTCAAAGTATTGACCGCTCAGCGCTGCCATTGCGGCTTGTGCATGCGATGGGTCCATCATTTGCACAAAACCATAACCTTTCGGCATTTGAGTGTTGTGATCACGAATAATCTTTGTGCGTTGAACCAATCCGTATGGCGAAAAGAGCTCCCTCAAGTGCTCATCCGTCATCGAGTCTGGGATGCCCGAAACGTACAGGTTTGCGTCTTCGTTGAACGTGTTATTCTCTCGACGTTCTTCGCGTGGTGCACTTTTCACTCGAACTTCCATTGTCCTGTCTTCAAAAGCCCCGCCATTCATCGCGTCTTGCGCCGCCGCCGCCTCCTTTGGACTCGAAAACGTTATAAACGCAAAGCCTTTACATGAATACCCTTGCGCTTGATCTGGTATGCACGCCACCGATTCAATTGTACCAAATGGTTTAAAGATTTCCTCCAAAGCTTCTGAAGTCGCCGTCGGTGGTAATCTTCCAACGTAAATTTTGCAGTCATCATTCTCGTCGTCGTTGCGTCTCGCCGCTTTTCCTGACACGCCAAGCTCGGATAAAAAGTCACTGTACGCGCTATCTAAAGTCCCACCAGTACCTGGACCATGGAGCGCTTCAATGTCTTTTTTGTACGTGGCCGCTACGGCTTTTTTCAATGTTTCTGGAAGTTGATAAATTCCACCAGACGCCATTTCTTCATCGAGACGCTTTTGCATAGCCTCGATGGATGTCTCATCACGCAACGTACCATTCATAAGCGCTAACTCTCGCAACTGCGTTCGCTTGTGTTCATTCATGTCTTCATCGACAGGAATGAGCAGCTTTTTAATAATCGCTGTCGCTTTATCCACATCTTCCTGCACGTCACCTTCGATGTACACGTGTAGCGGTTCGTCATCCCGTTCGTTGTGGCGATCAGCTGCAGCTGTACCACCTCGCGCGCTACCTTTGCCGCGAATAACAATTTTAGTGTTCGTATCTCGTTGCATTTGCTTCTGCGTCGACCCCCGCGGACCGATGATTAATCCGAAGAAATTGTATCCAGGATACTCGTCCACCGGGATGGGCAACTTGGAAAAACGCTTGTTCGGCTTGTAGTCTGGTGGAGGTCGGAACGTCGGACACTTGCGACAAATTTCTTCTAAAATTTCCATTCGACGCGTTTGAAACTTTTCGCGCTCGACGATTTCGCGAGTATTCACCCGTACACCGTTCGCGTCGTACACCGGAGCTGGCTCTGGAGAGCGCTCGCGCGCTGGTCGATCGTCGTACGGCAAACCTGCAATGAGCCGGCGATTTAACTGAGCCAACTCTCGGAACATAAAATGCACTTCTGGAGTAGCGTCAGCCGGTGCGCTGTGCTCGGCTAACAACGACGTGGGCAATTGAACGAATATTCCGGTACCAACAACCATGCCATTGATAGGCATTTGCGTCAACGCCGTCGCCGTCGCGGCAGCTCGCGCCACCATCGCTGGCTGGTCCACGGCAACCAACGCTCCAGCGTTACTACCATTAGTATCATCTTCACCATTCGTCTCCCATCGGCTTCTTCTGCGTTTCTTCTTCTCAGCAGAGTCCACGTTTTCAACAGGAGGCTGCGTCGACGCGGGCGCGGCGACGACAACCGTCTGGCTCGCTTGTGCTGCGTCTTGAGCGTTATCATCGGCGTCGGTGCTTGGTCCCCAACGCGAGCGGCGACGTTTCTTCTCGGACGACGCATCCGCACTCGTGGTCGCGCCTGGCATTGCGCGCTCGTCACCAGACATGGCGAAGATCTCTGCGCGCGCGCCTCTCACCGCTCGCAAAGATCCAAACCAAAGTTTGCTCGGCGGGTTCGCACCGATCGATGACTGTCAAGCGGCTGGACTAAATCAAGTCGGTATATTAAAAACGAACGCGTTACTTGTTCGCGTCAAAGCCCGGCGTTGGCGCTGGACGTTTGCGGGCAGGCGCGCCGCGATGTGCAGTCGCGTCTCGAGCGCGACGACGTCGTTGTACTCAGACAAAATATTATATTACAGAGACGATTTTACTAAACAAAAGGCGTAACGGAATCTCGTTCGTCGTTCAAAACGTACGTTTACACTTCTTCCTTCTTCACCTCGTCCTCGATCGCCTTCAACTCGGCGAGTTCATTCTGAATCGCTTCCAAATCAACCTCCGCCGTCAACTTGGCCAACGCAGCCTTGTCCATCATTTTGACCCCAGCCGCTTCGGTCAACTTGGTAACCTTTTGCCCATACGTCGCCATACCTTGCGCGTTGGATTGCACGAGCGGACCACCTAAAGACTTCTCCGTCTCATCGAGCGCTTGCATCATAAGTCTCAACACGTCTTCGCCTTGATCCTTCAAACCGAGCGTGTGACGAAAGTTGGACGCGTACTCTAAGAATCCACGCACGGTTTTCGCCTCGGCGAACGCGCTATCCAACGTGTCCGTGATGCGTTCACCTGGAGAAGCGATTTGTAACTAGAGAACACGCAAAAAGCACGGCAGAGTCAGTACAAGAAGATAATCGCAGAGAGGGTTTGTCCACACACATCACGTGCCATCATCGCGTCCCATCAGCGCGCCTTTGCGCGTCTACGGCGCCCGTGTGCGACGCTAGCCAACCCATCGCGCGCGCACAACACACGCACCTCTTTTAAAATCGCCAACTTCTTTGCCGCGTACGCCTTCACCGCGGTCGCATCTCCACCGATCGGCGGCGTCAACGTCTTCGTCTTCTCCAACAGCGCTCGAAATTTCTGCTGCTGCTCCACGAAGACGCGCTGCACGACGTCGTGCGACTGCGCCTTGGCGGCGCCCGCGGCGGCGTATGTGCGTCGTAATGCGTTCACGCGTTCCATCGCGCGCATTCGCGTCGTCGAGCCAAACATCGTCGTCGTCGTCGTCGTCGTCAACGTCGTTGGGCGCGGCGCGGTGTGAACGATCAATCACTGGTGGGTGGGGTTCACAATCAATCAATCACTCCTATGCGCGTCAGGCGTATGTATCGTAGACTAAGACGCGAATGTGGCTACGAGGACTATGTGCTAGAGTATACGATAGTACGACATCATGAAGACGACTTTACGAATGACGATGACGACGACGACGTGCGACGTTGGTGCATTCCTTCAACGGCACCGCGGCGACGGCGCCGTGCTCGACGCGCGCGTCGTGAGTCTTGACGCGTTTGCGCGGCGCCGGGTGCTCGGCGGTGCCAGTGTCGAGGCGAACGATGCCGCGCGAATGAAACCATTCGGCGCCGTACCATTGCGTGAGTTGCTCGTCTTTCTTCACCGCACGACAAAGCATGAATTCACGGCCGACGATGGTGCCTTTGGGGCATCGAGTGTCGCCGAAACACACGTTTGTCGAGCGATTATTCACCACTTCGTTGGGGCCCGGATTTGACATGAATTGCAACTGGCTCGAGACGCCGCACGGCGTCGGGTCGATGACGCCGCCACCGCTTCGGAAATTCATGGCGTGATCGCGTCCAGCTCGCCCACACTCGCGCCAAGACTTACGCTCGCCCCAATACACGGTTTTGTACCCTCGCGGTACGTCTCGAGTGGCCACTAAAATCTTCCCATCGAGCGTCGGGTGCGCGACGATTTTAAACGCCTCGTCGCCTCGCGCGCGATGCGTCGCGCAATACGGAAGACTCGACCCAGGTTCGCTTCGCTCGCCGCACACCTCACCACTCACGCGCGTGGCCCAACAATACTCTCTCGTTCGCGCTTGTGCACCATTCAATCTCGTCGGTATCTTCGTCGTCGTCGTCGTTCGTGTCTTCTTCTTCGTCGTTCGTGCCATCGTCGTCATCATCCTCGGCGCGCCAGCTCTGCACATGTCATCGTCGTCGCGTGTGTCATCGTCGTTTGTGTCGTCGTTCTCCAATGCCATCACCACCGGCGTTGGTTGCGTGATTCTATTCCACCCCGTCGTCCGTCGTCGTCCGTCGTCGTCGTCGTCTGTGTTCGCGCGCGCGCGCGCGCGTGTGTGTTGTTTTTGTTTTTGTTTTTGTTTTGTTTCGCG
>Ga0255765_1002957_pt1 | contig 18754 bp, 14 predicted proteins | sample 041ome_8_FD_179965 | JGI IMG/M metagenome (GOLD analysis project Ga0255765, IMG submission 179965) | Coastal salt marsh microbial communities from the Groves Creek Marsh, Skidaway Island, Georgia - 041407BS metaG (version 2) | ecosystem: Environmental > Aquatic > Marine > Intertidal zone > Salt...
CGGACACTTATTTGCGAAATGACCAGGCTGGCCGCACTTGTAGCAGTTTCCAGAAGTGCCACCACTACCGCCGCCACCGTACCCACTGCCGCCACCATAACCGCCGCCGCCGCCGCCGCCGCCGCCGCCAGCTTGCTGATTCGGACACTTAGATGCCCAGTGTCCCGGCTCACCGCACTTGTAGCAGTTCCCGGAAGCGCCGCCGCCGCCGCCGCCACCACCGTAGCTCTGTTGATTGTACTCACCAGCACCACCGCCCATGGCACCGCCTCCTTGGCCCGATTTCCATTCGTTTGTTGTGGTAGACGGAGCGCCGCCACCAACACCTGAGGGGCGATCGACTTTTTCTTCCAAGATGGATTCGCCGTTGTGAAGTTTTTTCAATTGTTCGATCAAGACTTTAGACTCGTCGGCAAAGTTTCCGTCGCAGATCGGTTCAATCGATTGAATCGTGTACTTCACGCGCGTCATATCGTTGTACGTGTCCTCGTTTGCCTTTAACTTGACCTTGAATTGTCGCCACCGGACGTCTTCTCTTTTAATTTCAAACGCGTGAAAATCGTTGTCCAAGAGATTTTTGAAATCCCCCGCCGGCATGCCGAATAACTTTTCACCGACATCGCCAAAGACGCTCGCCATCAACGAACCGGAGTAATCCGCCAACTTTACGGAGCACAAATATCTCCAATCCACCGATGGTATTTGAGCGTCATAATGTCGTTCGCATTCCCACAAGCCGTTCATTTCGTTTTGGCGCATCTTCTTTTGACACTTGCGTCCGTCGTGATCCATAGGGCAGGCAGGATACATCGGCCCCGTGTCGCTGTTGTGAAGATACGTAATCGAGCCCCTACAAACGACCCAGAATGCAGTGCTACACCCACCGTTTGCGGCTTCGTTTTCGATTTGTCGGATCGTGGCAAATCTGTCGCTTCTTCCGCCGCCGCCGCCCATGGCCCCCATACCGCCCGAAAGGATTTGAACTTCCTCCGTCTTGCCGCCAGCATCGTACCACGAGCGCAGCTTTCCCGCCTTCGGATGATCCGGATTCACATCCATGACCGTGTTATTTCTTATGGACAAGTTTTTCCCGTTAAATTCACCGACGCACGCGCGCTTGCACGCCAAGATTGGATGTTGGTGCTCGAAGAGCATCGTCTCGAGCTTTTGACCGAGACTTTCGGCATGTTCGCCCCACAACGTCAACTCTACTTCCGCGCCGGAATCGTCTCGGAGTTTGATCGAACGCTTCGCTTTCTCTCCACCCGTACGAAGCATTTGCATCGAAACCGGACTGACTTCGTGGACGACACCCATGACATCGATGGTGGTATCTTTCATCAACGACTCGATCTCCTTGATGTTGCGGAAGTTGTATTGAACCTTTGGGATTTTCATCGCGCCTTGGGCGTTCTCCGGTACCGGTTGAACGATGGAGTTGTGGTCCAACTTCATTTCGTACGCACCAATTGCATATTTCGGGTTTCGCGACGCCGTTAACGTCGCCTTCGAAATTTCGTACACGCCGTACTGTTGCATCTTCTCTGCCAAGTTCAACGCGCAGTCGCCGAAGCACACGACTTTCATTTCGTTACCCTCCGCATCGACCACGTCAAAACCGAGAACTTTCCCTTCGCCTTTGGCGTTGTGCCACGTTCGCACTTCAATCGGCGTCGTCACGCGAACACACACGGACCAGCCTTGTTGGTACGGGTTCAAAGCTTGTAAAGGCGTATAGTTCACCGCTCCGCCGTAATGGGTGCCCACTTTCCCGGTTGGACCACCACCTCCGGCGCGGTTACCACCGTAATTACTCCCGAAACCCATATCGTTTTGTTTCGCGCCCATAGAATCGTAACCATTTTGGTTTCCGCCACCAGCGTTGCCGTACGGATTTTGTTGTTGTTGTTGTTGTTGTTGTTGTTGCTGTTGCCCGTACGCGCCGTGCCCGTACCCGCCGCCGCCGGCGCTCTGGTATCCACCATTATTCTGACCAAACGGCTGTGCCGCGAACGGCTGCGGCGCATTCCCGCCACCCCCAACCGCCCGCTTCTTCGCGTAGTTCTCCGGGTTCCCCACGATCGAATCCGCTTGTTGCACGGCTTCCGCCTGCGCGATGATCGGCACCGTCTTGTCCCCGTGCAAGGTATACATGAAGTCCAAGACGCGAATCATGGTGTACTTTCGCAGTTGATCTGTTTCGAGAAGAAAAGCAAAAAAAAGAACGATGAGGCGTCAGCGCGAAAGAAAGAAAGAGAAAGAGAAAACCAATCGGAGGGTACACCTCGCCGCGCGGCTTCCTCGTCGCGAGAAAAAGAAAACGCGCGCGCGACTGCGAAAGGCACCCCCTCTCTCACCAAACCACACTTTTCAAAAAAACGAGAAGAAGGGAGAAAATCTGTACCTGAAACAATCAACGGATTCAACTTTGGCGAGCACATGGCTTGCGCGTACGAAGTGCCATCGCTGTTTACGTAAAAATGAAAGAAGAATGAGAAGAAGAGAGCGCGGATGGTGTCAGCGACGACGACGACGAGTTGAAAAAAGAGAAGTCTCTCTTTCTCTGGAAGAAGATGACCGAGACGACGATTTTCAGAAGAGAGAGAGAGAGAGAGATGATTGGAAAAGTGCACAGATTTGCACGTCCCCAAAATTCGAAAAAAAAAAAAGTTTAAAACATCGCACCTGATCATGATCCTCCACCTCGTATTCTCCGCCGTCTCCTGCTCGCCCGAGGTGTTCTTAATTTTCCGGATGTCTGTCGAAAGGAATATGCACGGAAGAAGAGAAAGAGAGCGCGCGTCAGAGGAGAGCTTCATTTCCTGCCCTTTCCCCCCACGGGGGAAATTTTTCAAAAACGAAAAAATTGCGATCTCTATAAAAGAAGAAAAAAAAAATGAATCGTGCGCGCGCGTCTCGAAACGAAAACACACTCACCCGCAATCTGTAACACCGGCTGGAACTCCATCGGGTCCGGTCGCTCCTCCAGCATCCGCGCGAGCGCGTTCGGCGTTAAGCTCGCCATTTCTTATTCTTCTTCTTCTTCTTCTTCTTTCGCGATGTGTGTTGTGTGTCTGTGCGCGAATTTTTTTTATGAAGAAAAATTTGTTTGGAAAATTTTTTTTTGGTTTTTTGGATTTTTTTCACCCACAAGCAGACAAGCCTCCTCACAAAAAAGATAATGTCGAGCGGCCTCAACAAGGCGACGACGACACTGACGACGACTTTTTCTCCGCGAACGACGAAAAATTTACACCTTCTGCGTCGGTCCTGCCGCGGCTACTTCTCTTCTTCGTCGCGGCTGCCGCGAGAAGGAGGAGGAGGATTTGGAGGATTTGGATTCGGGAAAGGAGAGACGACTTCTTTGTATTTTTCATCTCCCCCAACGACGAGAACAACACGTCGACATCAATTTCTGACCACCGGCACGAATAAAGTCACCGCTTCGGCGCGAGGAGGGATAACGACGACGACGACGACGAGTGTCACCGCGGAGAAGGAGGAGAAAAAACAGCAGCAGCAGCAGCGACCGGCGAAAGATTTATTCCGATTTAACTACGACCACGACATTCGGACGACGGAAACGATGTTACCTTTCAACGCGGATAAATACGGAGGGGTTGTGGTGAACAGCGACGAGTACGACTACGACACCGACGAAGCGTTCGCGAGCGCGTTGGACGAGAGTTTAGAATCGTGGAAAGAATCGAACGTGAGAGGGTGTTGGGTGAAAGTTCCGATTGCAAACGCGAGTTACGTGCCGATTGTCGTCTCGAGGGGGTTTCATTTTCATCACGCGGAGAAGGAGTACGTCATGCTCACGAAGTGGCTCGCGGAGAACGAGGAGAATAAGTTACCGGCGGCGGCGACGCATCACGTTGGGATTGGTGCGTTTGTGACCAGAGTAAACCCGACGGATTCGAGTAAAAGAGACGTGTTGATGGTGCAAGAGTTGAGAGGTCCGGCGGCTGGGAGAGATTTGTGGAAGTTACCGACGGGTCTGTTGGACGTCGGCGAAGACGTTCCAGAAGCTGCGGTGAGAGAAGTGATGGAAGAAACCGGCGTGAAGTCTGAGTTTGTGAGCATATTAAGCGCGAGACACTCGCACGGCACCCACTTTGGTCGAAGCGACATGTTCTTTGTCGTCGCGTTGAAAGCGTTGAGCGACGAGTTGATTCGATGCCCGAAAGAAATCGAGAAAGTCGAGTGGAAAGATTTAGAGTTCTTCGCCAACAACCCGAAAGTCCAAGAAGGCACCGCAATGTGGGCGCTGAACAAGAAATGCTACGAGTTCGCGCAAGGAAAAATGACTGGATTGCAGAGCGATTTCTACCCAGCCGGAATGAACCGACCGAAACCGGTTCGAGTGTATTTCGGCGAGGAGAAGAGCGGCGGGAGCAAGCTTTAAAGAGACCGGGATACACACACGCACACATACACATAGTCCATACATAGACACACAGAGAGAGAGAGAGAGAGAGAGAGAGAGAGAAGGCCACGCAAACATAATTTATACATACGTAGATGTCATGCGCCGTGTTGTTATCATAGTAGATACACAGAAGATTTAGAGTATTGTTGCGCTTTCTCCGTTCTCCTTCAAAAGGCATCAAAACCTTGCTTTTTATGTCGCAAAATCTTCACTCTTTTCGAGCACGTTTTTTATAACTCACACGCGTTTTGATTAACATGTCCACGCTGACTTCGATATCTCTTTTACGCGAACGAGGGCAGCATCTGCCCTCTTCGTCGTCGTCTTTTGCGCGAAGTCGTTCGGGCGTTCTCGCGTCGTCGTCGTCGTCGTCGTCGTCGTCGAGAGCACGCGGGGAAATCAAAGCGCGTTTTTGCGAGCAAAACGCCTCGTCGAATGCTGAACGTTTCTCGTTCAAAACACAGATGTCCTCGTTCTCAAAACATTTATCGGCATCACGCGCGCATAAAAGAGCGCAACGAGACGTCTCGGTGTCCGCCCGTTGGCGGTTTTGGCGAAAAACGACGAAAGAAGAGGAGAACTCCCCGTGGTGGTTGATGGATGAAAAAGCGATGAAGCGGTTCACGGACGAAGGGAAAGAAGACGTGTTTCGCTTGCGCACGACAAACTTACCGGGGATGTCGGACGATAAGATGACGCCAGAAGGCGCGGCGGCGGGAGCGTTAGTGCTAGGGTTAGCCGTGTGGGCGTTTGTGATTGTATTCAAGTTGTTGGCGTTAGTGTGGGGGATCATGTACGCCGGTGTGAAATATTCGGCGATAGCCGCTGTGTTAGTCTTGCTCGGTATCGCGGCGTTGTGATTTGATAGTAGTTTTGTAGTGTCGATTGCTCGCGCTGTTTTTCGTAGCGCTTAGAGCGAATAGGAAAGAAACGTACATGTATGTATAATAAATCAACCGTTACTTCGCAGAATCTTGGAAGGCGCAACGGCATGGAAAGGCGCGAACGGGATCGGCAAGCCGATGCCGGATGGGTCGTTTTCTGGAACGTACGCGTTTATTCGTCGATTATCCCCTCGATAGCCGTGTGTTTCTTGGTCCCGATGTTGTTTTCTTGGTATTCTCGGTGTTATCGTCATGTTCTCTGTTTGGACTTTCTCATCGTTGTTTCTTTCCTTTGTCTCTCTCAACTCTTCTTGAAGCGTTTCAATCTCTCGTTCGTTCGCCACACGACACGCATTACTAAAGCCCAACTCAGCAGTCGTGGCGATTGTTTTGCGTGTCATTTCTCTTATACTTCGATTAGTCGCGTGCATGGCTCGAGCAAGTTTCGTTCGCGCAAACAGAGTATCCGCGTCTGCTTTTTGAAAGCTCTGGATCTCGGCATCCAACACTTGGAGGATTTCGAAGAGAAGTTTCCTTCGACGCTCGATGCGCGCGAGTCTCGTTTCCGTTTCGGCTGTTTTTGCGACTGCTTCATTTACTTCCGCGACGAGCGAAGGAACGAGCCGACTGCTCGCATTGCTATCATCTTTGTCCTCGTTTTGTATCGGATTTTTCTTCTTAGCGTTCCTCGTCTTGCTGACGCGTTCGTCTTCGTCGAGATAATACAGGTCGTCCTCTCGAGTTTCGTGAAGCGACGTCAAGAAGGCAGAGAATATGTTTGGTGATAACTTCTTCACGCGTTTTTCTCTGTTCGGGTCCTCTAAAAGTCTCGAAGCTCTACGGAAGTTTCGTTTTTCGCTCCTCAAAGCTCTTCGCAATTCAACCAGTGTTCTTTTCAATCTGGGCACCCTTTCACTCTTAGTAGCCCGGGTTGCTCGTTTCGTTCGTTTCACATCTGCAACTTTGTTTGAAAGCCTTTGCGTCTCAATTTCTCGATCGCGAATGAGTGCATCTATTTCTATCGATTTGTTTTCGGTCAAAACGCTGAGATTCAAGGCGTTTTCGAGTTCGTCTTCGACGTCGATGAGTTCGTTCGCCGCGGTTTCTTTCAAAAGCGCGATTCGGTCCTTTTCTTTGAGCTCGGATATTGCAAGATGTTTTGACCGCTCGAGCGTGTTTAAGTCTCTCTGTAACGCAGTTTTAGCGAAAGACATTCGCTGCGCGGCGGTTTCGAGTTCGCGGAGGGACGCGTTGACTTCGCGTAATTTCTCGTCCAACCTTGGCTTTTCGCGCTGCCGCATCCTCGCTTTCTCTTCTTCGCACTTTCTTTCGACGGCGCTCAACATTTTCATAGACTCGTTTTCGCGCGTTTCTGTGTCGACAGAGAGCGTTTTTCCTTTGATGACTTCCTTTTGTGCCACAATAATCTTGAGTCTCATCTTCTCTCGCGTCCTGTGTAGCGCGCTCACAAATTTTTCCATGGCGCACAAACGCACCAGTGCTTTCGATTGCGCCGCGGCAAGCTCCGAGACCGTCGCATTTTTCACTTTCACCTCGCTCTCTATAAATTGTAGCGAATCTCGGACTTTTTCGACCTCTCTCTTTGCGCACGAAGTATTTTTGGTCATTTTCAATTTAATCTTTCTCAATTGTTCAACCGTTCTCGAACTCTCAACGATTTCCTCCTCCAGCTCTCGAATCTCTTCTCGTTTGTGCACGTCGGCGGCTTCGCTCTCCTCGCTCTTGGCCGTCCACGATTTGCTTTGCTCTTTGGCCTCGCACGTTTTTGATCTCTGCTCTTCGCGTTCTTTATTCAACTTTTTCAGCGCTTCGTCGTTTTCTTTCTTTTCATCTTCAACTGTTCGTATTTTGGTGATTAAAACGTCTCGAATCGTTTCCGCGAGCGCGTCTGTTTCTCGATAGGTTTGTTTCAATTTTCGTAACACTTTCAATTTCGATCCGTCTTCGCGTTGGCGCGCGCGCAAAACAGATTTTTCGGTATCTTTAGCTTCTTCAAAAAGTAACTGCACCTCGCCATCGTTTCGCTGCGTGGCTAAACGAAGATTCTTCTTCTCCTCTTCTTTTCGAGACGATTCGAGATCAAACCGGTGTTTCGCGTCGGACAGTCGCGAAGATGTGGCCTCGTACTCCGACTCGATCGCGTTTAGTTTGCGCGTTTGTATCAGCTCCGCATCTTTTAAATCTCTCACAGCTGACACGAACTGTTTCAGTTCAGCATTATCTAATGTCTCCAATCTCGCTCTCTCTTCTCGCAACACTTCCGTCGTCTCGTCTAATTTTTTCCTCGCGTGCGCAGGAGCCTGCATCGATTCGGCGCACACTTTCTTGCACTCGGGCAACTCCACCGATTCCGTCTCGTTCGTTTCTGCCTCGCAATCTTCCGCGTTCATCGTTTCTTTCTTCAATTCGCCTCTTAGATCTTGAATGCGTCTCATAGCCGCCTCGAATTCATCTCGAATTTGCGAAATTTCCTCCTCTAAACTCAATTTTACGGGAATCAGCGCTTCCAAGCGCGCCTTCTCCGCGTCCTCAAACGCTTTCGTTTTGACGCGCACTTCGCGCTGAAGCTCGTTCACTTTCGATTCGACTTTTTCCTTGATCGCGCGCGCTCTTCTCGCGTGCTTTTTCCCTCTCTCTATCGCCCGTTCGCAACACATTATTCTTACTCTCTCGTCCTCTTCTTCTTCTTCTTCTTCTTCTTCGCTCTCTTTGCCCAAAGCTTTCATCGCTTCGTTCCTACTCTCCATCGCTCTCGCGTATTTCTTCAAACGTCTCTTTGCTTTTTTCGACCTCGCGGTTGCTCTTCGCAACACTTGGAGCGCTTCACGCATAATCGTCGTCGTTGTGGTCGTCTTCACCGCCTCCTCGTCCTCGGCGCCTTCTTTCCTCTTCCTTCCTTCTCTCTTCTTCTCCTTGTCCTCTCCGAGAGAAAAAGCCATCGCTTCCAACTCCTCGAAGCGCATCTTCGTCGTCCACGTTTGCTCCGCGTCTCCGTCCTCTTCCTCGTCGCTCTCGTCGGAGGACGAAGAAGACGAGAAGGAGGACTCATCTTCTTCCTCGTCGTCGTCGTCGTCGCACGAATACTCGTCGCATCCCGCGCGCGTCGCTCTCGCAAACATCAAAACCCGTGTGGTGCGCGCGTATTTTTTTCTCTTTTTCGCGTAAAAAAAAAACAAAAATAGAAACACACGCAAATACGACACGACTTGACCGACTCGTGCTCTCTCCGATAATACGAGCTCTCTCTTTACGATGAAGACAAACGACAAAAAAGAAAGGAAGCCCGGGGGGTCTCTTTGTTCTCTTCTTGCTCCGTTGTTCAAACGCGACGCGTGCGTGTATACTCTTTACTCTTTACTCCCAAAAACGCACAAAGTGCGGCATGCGTGATTGAATGTGTGAGAGATATTTTTTGACTTTTCAAAAAATAATTTTGAAGGGTTGCCTTCACAAAAAAATCAAAACAACAACAACAACGAACACAATGGGGAAAAAGAAAGCTCCACCAACGAGGAAGAAAACGACGAAACCCGCGGCGGCAGAGGAGGAGGACGTGGAAGACAACGACCTGGGCCCTTTAGAAGACATCTCGCCGCACCTCGCCTTACAAAAGTGGTCCTCGGACGTCGTCAATCGTCTCGGCGCGACGTCTTCCTCGTTGATGTTTAACGAGGGGGGCGGCTTCAACGGGGAAGACTTCGAGGCGCAACTGGAAAATTTAATCGCGAAGAACGCCGCGACGGGTGGTGGTAATAACAGTCCGACGTTGAGGAGGAACGCGTCGAACGCGTCGAAGAGCAGTCAGTCGAAATCGTCGTTGTCTTCCGGGGGGGGAAGAGGAGGAGGAGGAGGAAGAGGAGATCCGATTAAGTCCGGTGATTTAGCGCACCTCGGATTTCCTTTCGATGGCGCCTTCGGTAAGGACGAGTTGAAGGAGAGTTTGCGAGAGGCGTTTCGGGAAGTGTCGGATGTGAAGGCGAAAGCGGTTCCGGAGAGTGGTTTGAAGGGGAAGAAGAAAACGAATGGTAAAAGCGCGCCGACGACGAAGAAAAAGAACGGGGACGGAGTTGTGGTGAGCCTCGACGACGCGTGGGCGAGGATCAACGGCGGTTTTAACAAAGAAAAGACCGAAACAACGCTGGAAGACGCGGTGATGGACGTGGTGGCAGTAAATAACGCGACGATGAACGGCGCGAGAAACATAAATAGACCGAGCGCGGCTTCTTTAATTATGGCGCAGAGATCGTTGTTCTCCGCTGGAGCTCAGGACCTCGCGCACACGTTAGGCGTTGCTCATACGCTGAACGCGACGTCCATGGAGCAAATGGCGAAGGAAGCCAACTTGAGTTCCTACGATACAGAAATGGCGAAGATGTTGAGCACGTTTGGAAGTGGGAGTGGAAGTGGTGGAAACGCGTTCGATGGACACGTGAAGAAAGCGAATTATCATCAAGCGCTCGAGAGGGAGATTGGCAAGAATAGAGAGAATGGGAAGAAACCTACCCCGACGAAGAGGAAACGAAAGGAGGAGGAGGAGAACAACAACAAAGACAACGCCAACGATAACGACGCTGCCGTTAAAACGAAACAAAAACCAAAAGCAGAAGTAGAAACGAATAAGAAGAAGCGCAAAGTGACGAAAACTAACGTCCCGCGCGTAGAAATTGACAACACTCGAATCGTCGAGTTGACGAAAGAAAACAAAAACTTGATCGTCACACCGGGAGGCATCAAAGATGCTCTTCCGCCGCGTAAAAAAGGCCGTCGTCCGAATAACCCGATCGTCGTGGAAACCGAAGAGGAGACGAGACTTCGAGCCGAAGAGCGCGTGTATAAAAATAGACAATCCGCTGCGCGATCGAGAGCGAGAAAATTGAAAACGATAGCCGAACTGCAAGAGGAAATTAATCGATTGACGTGCGAGAACGACACGTTGCGAGAGCTGTGTAAAGGAAATGGTGTCACCGAGGCAAAGATGACGACGACATTGGAAGAGGCAGAAGCTACGAGGCAAAAAGAGAAGAAAGATAAGGAGGAACTCGATGCGAAAGTCAAGCAACAACAAGTTGGTTCCTCTCCCAAAACGGGTTGAAAGGAAGAATATAATAGAAGATAGCGGTGGTGGTACACGGTAAACATCAACATCATAAAATAACAACGACTCTTCAGCTGAACACCTTCCCATTCAAAAAGTCTTTTAAATCGTCCAACTCCTCGGCGCACGCCGAATGCGCCATGCCTCCGTAACTCTCAAACTGAACGTCCATCCCTAAAGATTTCAACTTTTCGCTCGAGATGGTGCCGTAATCGAATCGGAGCACCGCGTCCGCCGTCCCGTGAGCTTGAAAAATTTTCACGCCAGACTTTTTCGAAGAAGAGGTGTACGAATCCGCCATCGGCAAATACGTGGATAAACCAATATACCCGCCGATGTCGTGCTCGCTCTGCATCGCGTGCGTCAACGCGATTGCGCCCCCTTGCGAGAACCCGCCGACGACGATATTCTTCGCCGGAACCCCCTTCTCGATTTGCTCTTCCACTAAAGAGTCGACGTACTTAGCCGCCTTCTCAATCATCCCTTTATCGTCGATTAAATCTTCTCGCTCTAAAGCGTTCATGTCGAACCACCCGGGCATGGCCATTCCGCCGTTTAAGGTGATCGGAATCACCGGCGCGTTCGGAAAGATCCATCTGACATTTTTAATATCCCCCAACGAAGATTGGTTGGGAATGTCCGACCACCCTCTTCCCGTATCACCTAAACCGTGCAAGAAAATGATCGCCTTATCGCACGCCGACCCGGTCTCGACGACAAACGGCGGCGGGGAGTTGTACTCGCTGAATCGAGATGCACCGGCGGCGGCGGCGGCAGCGGCGGCCGCTGAGGAGGAGGACATGGCGACGAATCGGTAACAACACGCGAACGCAGAAGCAGTTAAGACGCCAACTTTGCGTTTCGTGGGGAAATTGCGGTTATTACTACTTTTAGAAGAAGAACAAGACGGACGTCGATGTCCCCCTCGGGCAGAAGAAGAAGAAGAAGAAGAAGAAGAAGAAGCCGTTGGTTTTGCTGATGACGCGGCAGAGGAAGAGGAGAAGAGCAGACGCAGCGCGGCTCTTTGCATCGGTCCTTTTCCAAAGCGTGCTTTGCGCGTTTTCTGTGGGGAAATCTCGGGAAAAAAAAACATCTTCTGGACGCGACGCGCTCTTTTTTCTCTTCCAGCGCGCGCGCGAGCCGTTCAAAAAACACTCGGAAAGAGAGAGAGAGAGAGAAGGGACCGTTGCTGTTGTTCTTTACGCGGTGCATGTCCACTTCGTCCTCGTCGTCTCTGGCGTCGTCGAGCGTCGCGAGAAAACAGATATCCGATTCGGGAAGCAGCGAGGATTCCATCACGCGAGCGCTGATTGTTTCAGATACGACGACTACGATGACGACGAACGCGACGATGGAACAACCAACGCCAGCGGTCGATGAAATGAAAAAAGACGAGGACGAGAGAGACTCAACGGAAGAAGAGGAGGAAAAGAGAACTCGTCGCAAGCGTTACTTTTCCGTCTTTCTCATGACTGCCACTTCCGCTTTTTTGTACGCGGACCAAAACTTACTCGCGCCGAACCTCTCGCAAGCGGCGGAAGAGTTTGGCTTTTCCGACCGCGAAAAAGACGTGAAACTCGCCGGATGGCTGCAGCTGGCGTTTTTTGTCGTCGGCTCTCCGGCGTCGCTGATCATCGGATGGATGTGCGATAAGACGTCGAGCAGAGTGCGATTGTTGTTTTACACGACTTTGATTGGCGAAGGTCCGTGTTTGGCGACGTATTGGGTGACGAACTATTGGGAGCTGTTCGCGTTGAGAGCGATGACTGGCATCGCGGTTGGCGGGTGTTTACCTCTTTTATTTTCGTTGTGCGGAGATTTGTTCAGTCACAAGACGCGAGCGAAAGTGGCGTCGTTTTTGACGATAGCGACGGGAGCCGGCATAGCGTTTGGGCAAATCATGTCCGGCGCGGTTGGGCCAAAGTACGGATGGAAGATACCGTTCGTCGTGAGCGCGGCGCCGGCGGTATTTTTTGCGTTTCTGACGTGGATGCTAGTGGATGAACCGGTGAGAGGTGGGATGGATGTTAAGGTGAAAGGGAACCATTTTGTACATCATGGTCATCGAGAAGAAGCGGTTGCGGAAGGAGCAACAAGAGGAGACGAAAAAATGAAGAAAAAAAGTATTAGCGCAGATAATAGCAGTAAGAAGAAGATGAAGGAGAAAGACGAAAACGGCGACGACGACGATGACGAGAACGACATCATATCGCAGCTCTCCGCCTCGGATATTGAAATCTATTCGGGTAAAATGAACGTGCAAAAACTCAAAAGACAACTGCGCGTGAAGACGAACGTGTTGGTGTTTGTCCAAGGCGTGTTTGGGACGATTCCGTGGGGCGTTTTGAACGCGTATTTTGTGGATTATTTACACGCCAATCGTGGGTTGACGGTCGGACAAGGTACCGCCGCGGTGACCTTATTCGGCTTAGGCGGTGCTATTGGCGTCATCGGCGGTGGCATTTGGGGGCAGCGTTTGTACAACAGAAACAAAAGTTCCGTGGCGGTACTCATGGGAGTGAGCACCATGCTCGGCGCTTTACCTTCGTATTATTTCGTAAACTCGACGTACTTCGGTCCGTCCGAGTCTCTGTTGTACTTTTCGTGCTTTGTGACTGGGATTTTATGTTCCTTGACGCCACCGAACGTCAGAGCGGTGTTGATGAACATCAACCCTCCGGAAACGAGAGGCTCGGTGTTTGCGTGTTACTCCCAAGTGGACGACATCGGGAAAGGTTTAGGCCCAGTATTCATTGCAGGTTTGATTGTCGTTTTCAACGGGCGACAAAATGCTTTTAACGTAGCTTTCAGCATGTGGTTTGTTTGTGGCTTCTTCTTGTTGATGATGAAAAGAACTATTGAGAATGACGCCGAGACTGCTTCGAGGCAAATGGAAGCCGAAGTCGTGCGAAGTCCGGCGAAAGAGAGGTCTCACCAGCAAATCGCGGAAGACGATATCGTCTAAAAAAGAGAGTGACTTAGCAATAATATGTATCGTAGTCATTCGTCGTGCTTGTAATACAAATAATAATAGTGATAGTGCCTAGTAATAGCGCCTAGTAATAATGACATGAACCTTTCATTGTTTCGTGTGGAACTCGCACACAAATATCGCTTGTTCAGCGCTTCTTTTGCGCGAGTTCTCTCCCTCGGTTCCAACAAAGAAAGGGTGCTCAAAACGAAGCTTTTAAAAACGACGGCATAAAAAAGTTGAACACGACCGCAGCTACGCCTGCGCCCATGGCTACGTCCATCGCGCTAACATTTTTCAAGAATCTCACGTTTATCATCTTGGACGTGGAATTCACATCCCACATGGACAAAGACAGTCTCGCCGATTGCGTGTTCCTCTTCTCTTCGTCGATTTCCTCTTCTTCTTCTACGGCGTCTTCTTTCGCGCTCTCCTTTGACATCACCGGCGGTGGCGTAAATAAGTACGACTCCAACGTGTCTACGTGCTCTTCTTTTTCTTCTTCTTCACCCTTTACATCAATATTTTCTAAAACTCTCCCTTCTACACCACCACACATCGGCGAACCGCACTCGCTTTCGCTCAACTCGTACGACACGACAATCGGCGAAGCGGGCAGGAGGGGGTCGTCCGCCGCGGCGTTGCTCGAAAAAACGACAGCTTTTTCTTCATCAATTTTCGTCGGCGTTTCCGGTTGGTTTCCTTCTTCTTTATCGAGTCCAACTAACGCGTCTGCCCACGCCTCCAACGCCGATTTCGAGGAAGAGGAAGAGGACGACGACGACGGAGACGCCGAACTCGCTTCGAGGGAAGGAGGGGGTGCCCTCAATTTACCCGGGGAAGAATCTTTCACAGTCTCGACGCGTTTCTCAAACTGATCATCGTCCTCAAAAATCTCCACCGCTTTCAAAACCGCCGCCGTCGTCGTCGTCGTCGTTTTCTCGCTCGCTCGATCTTCCTCTCTCTTCTTCTCTTTCTTCGGGAACACGTCCGCGGTTCGAAACTTCTTCGTCGCGGTCTTCTTCTTCCCCGGCGTCTTCACGTTGTCGGTTGGAAAATCATTTTTCTTCCCTGCGTTCGTCACGTCCTCTAAAGCGAGCCTTCTCGTCGAAGAAACAGTATTAGCGTCGGCTCGAACACCGCCACCAAGCTTCTTCGCTTTGGTGAGTTTACCTCTTATCTTCTTCATCACGCCCATCTTGTTCCTTATACGTGTGCGCTCTCTCGACTCCTTTTTTTCTCAACAAAAAGTGTTGTGTGGCGTCGTCCCCCTTCTCCATGTTTAGGGTTTTAATATGAAACCCTAAATTACAAAAAAAAGGAAATTCCGTGGTCGGGAAAACGTCGTCGCGCAATCAATCTTCCGGCAGAAAAGAGAGAGAAAACTTTTCTTCGGAACGACGACGCGCGCTTCTTTTGTTTCGCGCGGGTTAAAAGAGAGAGAGAGAGAGAGAGAGAAAGAAAGAGAAGACATCATGTTTAGCGCGAAGAGTTCCGCGAGAGACGAAGAAGCGAATAACAACGCCTCCTCGGCGGCGCAACTCGCGGCGATGCAACAAAGAAAAGATAATCAATACAACGCTCGAATGGCGGTGTACGATTGGCTCGATCGTTTGGTTTTGGACAAGCGGAGATTTTTTACGACATTTTTGGCGTATTCGTTCTGCGTGATCGTGTTGGGCGTGTACATTGGAGATTGGAACTCGGCGACGATGCCGGGGAGAGAGCAAGGTCAGTGGTGCGCGATGCAAGCGAAGGAGTGTAAGAGACAAGCGGATGTGTGTTTGGTGAGCGGTGGGATGCGAGCGGGAAGCGCGCAGCCGATGGTTGGATTGGATAAGGAGAGAGCGTTTATGGAAGGCGGGGATATTGGTGGGACGGATTTTGATGGGGCAGGAGTGCCGCAGCACATTCAGCAAATGCACTCGGAGTGGACGCAATCGAGAGATAATCGCGCGGCGACGGTGGCGAGATTGAAGGAGTTGCGGGTGAATTTGTTGTGTCACGAACTCAGAGTGCAAGCGCAAAGGAAGAAAGGGGCTTTGGATTACGATAGAATTAACTCGTTCATGGCTAAGGCTGGTAAAGCGAGAGATGAATACGAGAAATTAGAAGCGGTAGTGAAAGTTGTTTATCCGGAGGTTATACCGGAGGTGGAAGAGCTCGACCAGATGAAGAACCCGGATTGTAAGCACGTTCACGGAGGAAGAGCTCTTTAAATAAGAACTCTTTCCCTCTCCCTCGCTTTGCGATCTGTTTTATTTTATACATCGATGAAATACAAATACAAAATATACATGTATACCTACACACTAATCAAAGCTACCCGCGTTACAACTTTCATCTTTTCTAAGCAAAAATTCTTCTAGCTCTACTATTTAAACTCGTTGTTAAATCAGTGTTCGTCGTGGTGATGGTGATGGTGATGACGATTACCGTGCTCGTGATGATGTCCTCCTTCCTCGTGATTACCGCTACACCCGAACATGGCGTGTACTTGATACACGACGAGCACGCCCAATAAAACACTCATCACATCTCTCGCGTACGATTTTCTCTTCTTTTCATCTTCTGCCGATAGGCTCACGATTTGCGATATCGACACGAAGACGAACCCGGCTGCGCAAAACGCCTCCATTCCAACCTCCCACTTCTCGCTCATCTTCCCGATGTGCCACGCGAACACCGTTCCAACGATCGAGAGCGTCGCGGATAAAAAGTTAAAGCCGACCGCGTGTCCATGCGAAAACCCAGAGTTTATCAACACGCCGTAATCGCCAATCTCTTGAGGAAGCTCGTGCGTCGCCAAGGCCGCCAAGGTCGCGACGCCGGCTTTGCGTCCTCCTCTTTTATAAGACATCGCCAACGCGATGCCGTCCGTGAAATTGTGCAACCCGTCCGCGAATAAGTTCAGCCACCCTCCAGAAGAAGAAGAAGAAGAAGAAGAAGAAGAGACGGTCGCCTTCCCTCCTCCGTCTCTTCTCGCCCGCGGTGGTGGTCGTGGTGGTGGTCGTGGTGGTGGTCCAACTGCTCCTGTTACCCTCGATCGAATGAAACAATCGAGCGCGTAAAACGTCAAAAATCCAACCAAAAAACACGACCCGGCGAATTCCTCTCCCCCACCCTCTGCTCCTCCTCGGAAACTGTTCGGGATCCCGTGCGTGCACGCGTCCGCGAGCAAAGCGCCAGAACCAAACAGCGCTAATTCCCGACTCGCAAAGGAGACGTTCTTCTTCTTCATCTTCTTCGTCTTCTTCCCGTGGTCGTCAAATAACCAAGCGCTCGACAGCGTCGACGCGAGCGCGAGAATTGGCGTCACTCCGACCACCGCGAGTAAAGACACCAGCGAGACGAAAAAAGACGCCAAGAGAGGTTCAAAGATCATCGGATACCCGTTTTCGACGAGCCGCTCCATTTTGTTTTTCTTTTTCTCGTACGTGTATAATAACGAACTTTTCCCCAGAAATAAAAAATAAGATACGCGCGCAGCGCACGTACACATGACGACGCTTTCATCATCGGACGCGCTTCTCGTCCTCTCTCTTTCCGTCCTCTTCCTCGTTCTCCGCGCGTTAAACGTCGCCTTCAGAACCGAAGAACGTCTTAAACATCGTTCCGATGATGATGATGCAAAGAACGTTCAGAAGACTCCAAAGAAGCTTCTCGTGGTCGTCGGATCTGGCGGGCACACCGCGGAGATGATGACCGCGCTTCGCTCGTTTCCCGAGACGAAGTTTACCTCTCTCTTCTATCGCCGAGAGTACGTTCTGGCAGACACGGACCAAACGAGTCGCGCGAAAATCGTTCGGTTCGAGGAAGAGAGAGGAGACGTTGGGGAGTGTGGGTTTCACGTCGTTCCGAGAGCGAGAGAGGTTGGTCAGAGCTATTTTACGTCCGCGTTTACGACGACGTTGGCGTTTTGGAGTTCGTGGAAAGTGTACGCGAAAACGAAACCGGACGCGGTGTTGACGAACGGACCGGGGACGTGCATTCCGGTGCTTTTGGCGTGTTTTCTCGGAAAGATGTTTTGGTTTAACGGTGGGTGTAAAGTAATGTACGTGGAAAGCGTGGCGAGGACGAAACGGATGAGCTTGAGTGGGAGATTGTGTTACAGTTTGAGGCTCGCGGACGTCGTGTTCGTCATGTGGCCGGAGTTGCGAGAGAAGTATCCGCGGACGAGGTATTGCGGGAGGATTTATTAGCGAAGAGAGAAAAAAAAAGAAGCGACGCGGTAGGTAGATTTGATAGATAGGATTAGCTATGGATAGATATTGACTCGTTTAGTTTTACAACAAATTGCTTTGCTTTGCGTGTGTACGTATGTTCATATATATTTTTTGCCGCGCGCTTGCTCTTTTCTATTCTTGCTCGTCGTCCAACGCGTATCCTTTCGAATAACACTGCTTCAACATCTCTCCCTCGCCGCGTCGTTCCAGCTCAAAACCAATCGCAGCCATCGTCATCCGTTCCGAAAACCCGAAAAACTGCGGCCCGCTAATCCTCGTCCCTAACCGTTTACTGATGACTAAATCGTACCACGGCGCCGTGGGCGTTTCTCCGAGAAACGTCCTCGCCGGAGCCTCCTTGTCCGTCACCCGAAACATCGGCCGATCCTCTCCGTCTATAATTTCCATCACGTACGCTCTTCCTTGAAACACTTTCTCCGCTTTATACCCGATTAAATACGGATGGTGATACAAGCACCCCGTCCGAGACCAAAACTCGCTCTCGAAACGTCTTCGACCGCCCGTCGCCGGCGCGCCAACCGCTAAAACCGTAACCGGTCCGTTCGTCTTTGCCGTTTTCATCGCGAACGGGCCAAACATTCCGAGAGAATTCGGAAACTCCTCTTTCACGCGCGGAAATTCTAACCCTCTCGTTTTATTAACCGTCGCTTTCGTTCTCTGTTTCTGCTCGTCGTCGTCGTAGTAACCGTTCAGTTCTCTTCGCGCGCGCTCGGCCGCTTCTCGAGCCGCTCGTTCCTCCTCCGTTTCGTTCGACATCATTCGCTGTCGTCGAGTCACTCTCGGCGAAGAAACGTGCACCGCGCTTTTATTCTTCTTCCTGTTCTTACGTTCGTCCTCGCTAGCGTTGTTGCTTCTCTTGCTCGTCTTCTTCGCGTTTGCAATTTCCATTCTCTCGCGCGCGGCGTCGATCCCCAACGCGCGCATTCGCGCTTGGTTTTCCGAGACTTTTCGGTCTCGTTCCAATTCGTACGCCGTTTTTCCATCGTCATCGTTAGTAGTAGTAACGACCAAAAAATTTGACGATACGTTCTGCAACGGCAAAGTCGTCATCGTCGTCGTCGATCAAAATCGCGCGTTCGTTTGTTTGTTTGTTTTGCGCGTCTT
>Ga0255765_1002967_pt1 | contig 18711 bp, 13 predicted proteins | sample 041ome_8_FD_179965 | JGI IMG/M metagenome (GOLD analysis project Ga0255765, IMG submission 179965) | Coastal salt marsh microbial communities from the Groves Creek Marsh, Skidaway Island, Georgia - 041407BS metaG (version 2) | ecosystem: Environmental > Aquatic > Marine > Intertidal zone > Salt...
AGCGCTTCGAGGCAAAGAAAGCAAAAAAAGGAAAACAGAGAGAGAACGACGGGAACAGAATCTCATACCTTGTTCGCGCTGGACGCAGAAACGACGACAGGAGTGGCAGAGATGGAAAACATTTTTGAGCGATTATATCCGATGGATGGATGATTTTCGTGGATAAAAGTGAAGCGAAAGGAAGGAGGAAATCTTCCTTTTCGTGCGCTGCGCAGAACGAAGAACGCTTTCGTCGAAGCGAGAGCGAACGGCTTTCTGGTTTCTTTTTCGATGGAAGAACGTTTTGAAGAACGAGTAGAAGAATACACACACACATATGCGACAATCATATGTCATCATCGTTATTACAACACGCAAACCTTTTATCGAGCAACCTCTTCTTTTAATCTCTTTTTTTAATAACGCTACGTATACAGAGTAATCTTAGTTCAGCTTGTCGCCGCCGGAGCCGCCGCCTCTCGGCGTGGCGCCGCCGCCGTACGCGCTACCGCTAGTATTGCCGTCACCATTAACACCACCGCCGCTCGTGACTGGCAAAACACCCATGCCTTTCTCTTTCGGCAAATCCGGAGGCATGAAATATAAGACTAGCGAGCAACACGCGATGGTGATGCCCAAAAATAATTGCAAGCTCGGCTCTAATCCGAAGAAGGAAACGCTCAACAAAGCGGTGAGCAACATCGCCGAACTGGTCGCGTAGACTTTAACGATCGTGTCCGCAAACTTTTGCAACCACGAGACGAATAATCCGCTAAACGAAAAGTTAATCACGATTAACCACGTGATCGCGGTAAACCCGTTCGTACAATCGAACAACCAGTTCCCTCCGCTATTCTCGCCGAAGAAATCGTCCCAGGTTAACCTCAAACCGTTAAACACCACCCCAAACGCGTATAACTGCACGTTCTGCCAATACAAATTGTCGTTGTTCTTCTTCAACAAAAACTCGGTATACACCCCCGCGGTGGCGCTCAAACACGCGCTCAAAACGCCTAACGCGTACCCGGCCATCGGCGCCGACAAGGTCTCCCCTTTGCACCCGGATATTTGACTCACCGTCGCGCCAACCGTTAACAACAACAACGCGATCCATTGCGTCCGAGTCATCAATCTCCCCAAGGCAAACCGAAACAATATACCTGTCGTCACGATTTTCAAGTTCCCTAAAATCTGGTACGTCGCCGCGTCCACGTACGCCATCGTGTAAAACTGCACGTTGTTATGCATCACGTATATGATCGATGGTATCGGGAACAACATCACGGACTTCACGTCTGTGGTCATGATCGTTCCCGCCGGGTCTCGTGCTCTCGCTCTGCGTAACAGTAAAATCGATAAGATCAGTTTCACCAGTTCCGAGAGTAACGGGACGACCGCGGAATTGTACGGATATTTGCCCCGTACTTTTGACGCTTCCATGAGTAAGCCTTGGGAACAGGTGAAGACCGTCAGCGTGGCCGCGACGACCAGTTTTCGCATTCCGCTTATGGATGATGATTTCGCCATCTTTTAGTTGTTCCAGGAAAACGTGTTGTTGCGTGTATATCTTCGTTCGAAATCAAATGCAACTACTTTGACGAGAGCGAAAGAACGACACACGATGATAAGGAGAGAGATGGAACGGCAACGCGTGCCTCTTGGTTGTCTTCTTCGTCTTCTCAAAGCGCTTTCAAATGACGCATTTTTGTCTCTCAAAATGGTTTCAAAATCTCCCCAAAAACAACACGAATGAGTTCTCCGCAGGTGTACGCAGTTTCTTGAACAACAACAACAACAACAACGATGCTTTTCTCGCTGCTCTTATTAAAGTCGTCGCGATACTAATAATGGGAGGAGGTGAAAAAGACGATTTGAAAAAGTACCACCACCGTCGTCATCCTCGTCGAGGAGGTGAGACGACTTTTAGAAAGCGATTCGCGTTGTACTGCGTGTGGTTCCTCGCGCTTTCCGTGTGGACGAGACGGCAGATTTCCAATCGGTTCACGACGAAGATGACGATGCACGAGGACGAGAGCAACACCTTTCAAAACAACAACGAGATCGTCCTCAGTCACGAACGATGCGACGACTTCGATTTGGACGAGAACTTTTCTTTTTCGACGTCTTCCTCGACGAAATGCACGTGCGAAAGAGGCTACGGAGGTGCCAAATGCCGAGACGCGATGTGCGCGCGCCAGTGCGCCCCGCACGGCGTGTGCCAATACGGGTACTGCTTGTGCGAGAACGGGTGGAAAGGCGAAACGTGCGACGTACCGGTGTGCGAGGAAGAGGATGGGGTGAAGTGCAACGCAGAACACGGGAAGTGCACGAATCCGAACTTTTGCCTGTGCGACGAGGGGTGGTACGGACAGACGTGCGACGTGCGGTGCGAGCGAGGCGAGTTTAGATTTTTAGAGCAAAAGTGCGTGTGCGAGAGCGAGAAGTGGGTGGGAGAGGCGTGCGAGTGGGCGAGGTGTGAACAGGAGTGTTCGTTTCACGGGGAGTGCGTGAAACCGGACGTGTGCGAGTGTAAGTTTGGGTTTAGCGGGAAAATGTGCGAGAGGGATGATTTGAGTTCGTTTGAGAGCAAAGATAGATATAGTTTGATGAACGCGGGGGGAACCGTGGCGGCTTTGACGTTATCGAAAGACGTCGTTGAAGATGAAAAGGGATGGAGAAACGTGCAAAAATGGACCTCGCACGTGAAGGATGAAAAAGGCGATCAGCCTTTGATTAAACGTTCGTTCATCTCGAAACTACCGCTGCCGGAGGTGGACGAACTCGGGATGGATCGCAACACAAACGGGGAGATGATGTTTAACACGTGCGCTATTGTTGGATCTTCGGGGAGCATGCAAAGAACGAAGCCTGGCGAGGTGCTCGATGAGCACATCGACCAGATATTCCGCATAGACTTGGCGCCGACTGGCGCGAAGTATAAAGACGTCGCGGGTTTGCGCACAACCTTTCGCGTGCTGGACCGCGACGCCGCGGAGACTTTAATCGAAAGAAAGGATTTAGTCGACCCGAAAAATCCGCGCTTGAGGAAGTTCAAAGACACTAAGTTGTTACTTTGGCGCGCGGAAAGTTACGAACTTTTTCCGTTGTTGAAGACCAAGTTCCCCGAGGACGACTGGGATATCATGAGTCCCGATATCATCGCGCCGTTTATCGAAAAGTATAACGACGTGAAGAAGGAGTTGTTATCTTCTTCGCATTCTTCAACCGCGGATGAACATCACTTGCAGCGTCACCAAGCGCCCCCATCCGCGTTGCTCACGTTAGCGTTGGCCAAACGAACGTGTAAATACATCCAAGTCTGGGGCTTCGATTTCACGAGTTACAGTTACCGAGCGCAAACCGGGGAAAGTTTCAGCTATTTTTCGTCTCCGGCGTTCGAACCCAACGCGTACGAAAACGGGAAAAGGGACTTTGAATACGCTCTGCTCAGAAACGTGGCTTTAGACGCAGAAGATGCGAGCGTCGAGTGGTGCGACGTTGGAAACGCCGAAAAATGTATCGCGAAGGCGAAAACGTTCCAACGAGAAGATGAAGGATTTGGAGACGGAGACGGTGATCCGTAGTGACTCGTTTCATAGCCTATGTAATAATAGTATATAGTAATTGCAGCGCATATAATAATAATACACATCTCTCTAACAAACAAACCGTATCATCAAGTCCCTAAAGTCGTCTCCTTCTTCTCCGCGAAGAACATCGTTCGCAACAACTCCCTCCCGCGTCGCTTCTCGCAATTCTTCTTATGCTTCTTCGAATTCAAATGATCGTTCCTCTGATGCTCCGATTGCGCGACGACTTTCCTTCCTTCTCCTTCAAAACAAACGTCGCACAACCACGGAAACGTTATTAGTATTTTACTCTCTTTTTTCGTTGAAATCGGATCCGAACTCGTCACCGCGTCCGCTTCCTCTTTTGCCTCCTCCTCTTTCTCTCTTTTCTCTCCTTCACTTTCCTCGTCCAATCTCCGTCGTTTCTTCTTCGTCTTCGTTTCGTCGTCGAAGTTTTCGTCGTCGTCGCGCGTAGTAAAACGGTCTTTTCTTTCTTCTTCTTCTTCTTCTTTGTCTTCTTCTTCTTCCTCTCGCTTCCGTTTCCGCTCGAAGAACTTCCTCTGTAACGCTTTCCGACTCCGTTGGTCACGAAGAGAGTTGGAAATTCCCGTTCTTACGCCTCCTGCTCCTTGTCCTCCTCCGTGGTCCAAATCACGACCCCCGCCGCCGTATTTAAACCCGTTCGATTTTGCAGACGCGCCACGGGTGAGCTTTAAATCCCTCGACGCTCGAGAGGCGTGGCCGTCCTTCGGGCCAGGCGCCGGCATTTATTTCTCTTTCGAGTAGTAAATTGTGTGGCTTCCAAAGAGATGCAGTTGCCTCTTTACGAGGGGAGCGAAGAGCGAGCGGCCGACTTACATTCGTCGTTAACGAGGAGCAGTAGTACTCTAATTCGCCTTATTAGACGAATTCGTCGAAATCCCTAAAACTCTCTCCGCGAGCGTCGGCGCTTTCGCCGGTAACATGTTCAGAACCTCGTTTAACTTTGGCACGACGACGTCGTCTCTCAACTCGGCGTCTAAAGCGACTTGACTGCCGTTTTTCTTATAATACCTCGCCAACTCTCTCAAAACTTCTCCGGTAATAACGCTCGTCTCTAAATCTCTCGTCTCCGGTCGTCCTTGCCAAGTTTGGATGTACTCTTTCACCGCTTGCTTCGCCGGGTCGGCGGCGGCGAAGCGTTCGGAAACGCTCGCGGACGGGTGCGCGCGTTCATACTCGATGGATTTTAAGAGAAGTTCGCACGCCGAGCGAAGTTTCTCCGCGTACTCCTTCGGCACATCCTCGGGAGAAGAGGAAGCCGCAAACACCTTCTCCTCTGAAATGTTGCTCATGAGTGCAGCCATCGAGGAAGTTATTTGGAGAAGAACGATCGACCGTCGTCGTTTCCGTAAACATCGTCCTCTCGTATTCTCGGAGACGAAGCAGCTCTTCGCTTCTGCCGAGGAATCTTCGTCGTTTCTCGTCGTTGAATGAGACTTTGCCTCCAACGCGCTTGGGCAATTCGTCGTCGTAATAAAATAACATCTACTCTTTCCAATCTCCTTTTCCTCTTCCAGAGGAGAAAATTGGTGTCCCGTCCTTCTCGAAGTCATCGCAGTCGTCGATAGTTTCTTCTTCTTCTTTGCGCTCATCCGTTCTTGATGCTTCTGTTGAATGTGATGATGATGCTTCGTTTTGCTCCTCCTCCTCCTCAACGCATCATCCTTATCATTAAAGAACGAAAAAGACGAATACTCGCTCGTTCGCGCGGTCGCGGAGTAAACGGTGGTACAAACAGTCATCGCGTATACACTCTTTCGACGAGAGCAGAAACGTGTTCGAAGAGTGTTGCGTAATGGATATAATGGATATCTTTTTCCCTCAGACTTTAACCTCTCTTTCTCTATCTCCTACGAAAGAGAGTATGCATGCTCAATTAGTATCACCATCAGTGTCATCATCATCTGTCGCTTCGGTGTTTAAACGACGGTGTCTCGAGAGCACGCGACGGAAAAGTGGTTCGAGCAGACCGTGCTGCCGCGCGAAGAAGAAGGATGATGATGATGAAAATGTAACTGCCAACAACAACAGTCAACAAAGAAGAAGAAGAAGAACCGCACTCCTCGGCGTTGCATCGACGTCCATGTTCCTCAAACACTACGGAGACACCAACCCTGCACTCGCGATTCAATCGGAAATTGAACTGACGAATCTATCGTACACACCCGCGGAGTGCCCGCCGAATCAATACTTACCCTCGAAGAAATCTGCCATGTGCGTGTTATTCACTGCAACAGCAAAGAGCAAGAAAAAAGTCTCCGCGGCGAACGTGTTTGGATTCATCGACGATTACGACGGGAACTCCGCGGCGACGAATAACGAAACCGGAACGTCGAGGGTTGTGTTGGCGCAAATCGACGAGGAGATTCCTGAAGGCACGAGCGAGGTGACATTTGTGGTGACGGTATTCAAAGAGTCGTATAACAAAGGGAAGTTTAAGTTGAAAGGGTTCAAAGCGGTGGAAGCGAACGCGGCGATTAACAAGAGGTTCGTGCCGCTCGGGGATTGCGATTTGGATACGACAGCGCCGGGGTGTCCGGACGATCCACTGGCGTAATTGTTAGTGTGTTTATGTGTGTGTGTACCTGGTATTTTTCTTTCGCCGATGACTCTATTATATAAATGTTCCTTCTCGCTCTAATTTTATATACGTTTTCCCCTCCTCTTCTTAATATAATAATTCTCTAATCAAAATATGCCGCAGACGGACCACCAGGCCATACCCACCGTGCTCCAAATAAACGCGTGGACGCAACTGACGTATAAGCCTTGCTTCCATAATTTCTCCAATCCAATCTTACCGGACCCGTAATATACAGCGGCTTGACCACTCGCGTAGTGCGTTAAGCCACCAAAAGTGTTCGTATTCATAGCTAATGAGATGGCTGCTAATTTAGGAGGCACACCTCCGGCAATCATCATGGTCAAAAAGGCGCCGTACAAAGCGCCGACGTGCGCGGATTGCGAAGCGAACATGTAGTGGCTTAAAAAGTACGCCAAGTGCAACGCGACAAAAGCGGAAGTACCGACTAAGTTCCACGAGATGAGAAAATCGCGAACAAATCCAGAGAGCCATTCGATGACGCCTAAATCGTTCAACTGTTGCGACATGCCAATCAAGATGGCAAACCAAATCAACGTGTCCCACGCGCCTTTTTGCTCTAAAGCGTCGTCCCAGGATAAAACGCCGCTGATGAGCATCAAACATAAACCAGTCATGGCAGCCACGACCGCGGCGATCCCGAGCGGAGCACCAAAGATCCATAAAAATACAGTCGTCCCTAAGGACAAACACATGCGCTTCTCAATCTCGGCTAACGGACCCATGGCTTGTAACTTCTTCGCCGCTTCCATGGGCGCTTTCGGCGTCGCGTTCAACAAAGGCGGATCGACGATAAACACGATCAACGGAGTGACCATCATGCATATAAACGCGGGAACGAATGCCGCAACTGCCCACTCGTTGAATGGGTTGACGAATGGAATGCCCATACCGATGGCAATTTGCATGCACAAGAAATTCTGCGCGGCGCCGGACATTAAAAATGCCGACGTGGCCCCGGTGCCTTGCAACTGCTGCCCGATTAAAAACTCCTGCGTCCTCGGATCTAAAGACTTAATGACTGGAATGAATACGCCAGCCGCTCTGGCTGTCGTCGACGGCATCGCGGGTGACAACAACGCCTCCGCTAATTGAAATCCATACGCTAACCTCAAACTCGATTGCCCGGCGACCGAGACGAACAACAGCGCCAATCGATCGCCAAAGCCAGTCTTGACAAACGCTCGAGCAAAAAACGCGGTGACTAAAATCAACCAAACAACCTGGTTCGATACCGACGATAGCGCTTGATCAAACGTCAACGTTTTCGTCAACAAACTGACCGTCATCGCCCCGAACGCCCACGCGCCAACTGGCAGCGGCTTCAAAACCAACCCGCAAATAGTCGCCGAAAAGATCGCCAACAGTTGCCACGCTTCCGAGGTCAACACGTCCGGTTTAGGAAATCCGTAAAAAACAGCGAATCCAACCGAAATGGCAAACAACGCCGTCTTTCGGTGAAAAGTCGCCAACTCGGGTGGTTTCACCCCAAAGTTTGGCTCCTCGTCGTCGTCCACGTCGTCGTCGTAGTTCCTCGCCGGGACGACGACCTCCGCGCTCTCTTGTTCTTCTCCCGCCGAAAGACTCGCGTTCTCCTCGCCTTCGTCTCCTCCCGCAGAAGCCCTCAAAAAGAGTGCTGCTCGTTTTCGCCTCTCGTTTTCGCCTCGTCGCAGTACTCTACTAATAGTATATTTATTATTGGTATTATTATTATTCGCTCTACTCTTCATCTCGTCGCACGCGTCCATGGTCTTTTTCTGAGGCACCAATGCCCCAGACGCCAACGACGAGTTGAGGGAAAACCAAGAAGAATCGCTTTTACGTCGACGATGTAAACGACGACGAAGAAAACGGCGATCAAAACTTCCACCGTTACCAACGTCTGAAAAAGACTTCGATAACGCGCAAAAAGAGGCCGATTTCGTTGTCGCTGATCTTCCGAAAAGAAGAGACGAGGAGGCGTTTTTGAGCAGCATTATCCGATTTTTCCTTCGTTCAAAACCGCTTTTTGTGTTGCTCCCAACAAAATGAGGATTTGTATTCGTCGCGTACGTCTTAAACATCGTCATCATCATCGAAGAAGTTTAGTCGTCGTCGTCGTCAACGGTAAACAGAACAGAATAACGCACCACCAGCACTCTCGATGATCTCTCTCTTCTCTGCGTGCTCTCTCTCTCCGCGTTTACGTACGTCGTCTTTTGTGTGTGGTTTCAACTCAACCGTAAAAAAGTTTCCCTAAGACATCGATTTAGGGTGGTTAAAATTGGGATGTAAGCAAGTTATATTACACGGTGTATTATACGACGTTTAGTATATCGGCTAAAACTATAGTACACATAAGTAGTCGTTTATAGTTTAAGCGTCACGGTTTTCTTCGTCGCGATGGATTCTGGGAAGCGCGGATGTCGTCGCACGCCGCCCCGGTTGTTGATGTTGTTGTTGTTGTTGTTGTTGTTGTTTAATGTATTTCTTTTAAAAAGAGCGCGATTTAAGCTTTAAGCGGACGAGGACCCCCACGCGTCTCTGGCGGCTTTGACGACGTCTTCGGGTTCAGGGTGCGCGCCAGGGACCGCGTCCGCCCAAGCGAATGCGATGTCGTCGCCGTTCAAAACGAAGGTCCCGCCGAGACGCAAAACGCCTTCGGGAGGACCAGTGAGTTTTTCGTTCGGGTCGACGGGAGACAACGCGATGACGTTGGTGATGTACTTCCACCAGTCTTGCAAACTAAACCCGGGAGGTTTCATCTCCGGTTTCGTCGATTTATCCACGTCTGTTAAATTCCCAAACCCGGCCGCTTTATACGCCTCGAACGTCTTCGACGTGTCGACGAAGACGCGATCCGCCGGCACCTCCGGATTGAGTTCGAGAAACTTTCGCAGCTTCTCCGCCGTCGGCGATACCGAAATGAACGTAATATCGCCGCCTAATTTTTGAATCTCCGGTCTTTTTGAACTCATGCTGTTCGCAAAAGACCAACAGAACAGTCACCCGAGGTGGCGCAAATACACAACGACGTCTTTCTTATTCTCGGTTTGAGGTAAAACGACTTGTTCGTTAAATTGGTTCGTGAGTGTTAAACGTCGCATCGCAGATGCGGAGATTTCTTTGCCGTTGATTTTCGCGCCTTTAACTCCTCCTCCTTCTTCACCGAAATTCGCCTCGCACTCGACGAGGTCGCACTCGCCTGAACTCGTGTTCGTCGAAGAAGCGCTCGTCGCTCTCGAAAACTTTTGGACGTAATGTGAATGACGTCGTGATGATGATGATGACGATGATGATTTTCTTAAACTTCTTCGAACAACCGCAGTCGTCGTCGTCCTGCAAACACCCCCCCCGGTTCTCGCGGTCGAAATCATGGTCGTCGTCGTCATAATCACTTCGAGCTCTCTCTTTCAACACAATCCGCGTTTGGTAGTAAAACCAGACAGACAGACAGTCGCAAAGGAAAGAAAGAAAGAGAGAGAGAGAGAGTCAGAGATATTCTTTCTCCAATTTATCCACTTTTGCTTCGAGCACACATTCTATTTAGGGTTTTATATGATACCCTAAATTTGAAGGGTTCCTTCTTCTTCGTTCGGGGAAAAGCAACGAACGCGTCTCTCCAAAGAGGCGAGTCGAAGAAGATGTTCAACGAGCGCTTCGACGACGACGAGGAGGAGGAGGAAGAAAAAAATGACGTAAAAAAACAACGATTTCGTCGCAGATGGAAATGGTATCATTGGTTTTCGCGTGGTCTCGATGTCGCGGTTTCTTCTCTGATCGTTTCCTTGGCCGTTCTGGTCATCAGAAACGACGTGCATCGGGTCGGTGTTTCGAACGACGCTTTGAATGCGAATGCGAAAGTCGATGCGCATCAAAGCCATCGTAAATACGCGTTCACGCCGACGAACGGTAAAATCGCGTACTCCTGGGTCGCGAAAGGACACGAGTTACCGTCCGAGACGACTTTCACGGGTTCGAAGAGCAGTAAAAAGAGTTTTGAAAGTGAATCTGAATTCAAATACATGCACATGGCGATGCCGAGTGAGTTACCGGACGGATCCATCGCGGTTGCGTTTCAAGCGTCACCGACGGAATACGAAGGGTCCATCCGGCAAGCGCTTTATTGGGCGATATCGAGAGATAACGGCGTTTCGTTTTCGAGACCGGAAATGATCGCGAAGGACGATCAGCTCCCTGTTTGGACGCCGGTTCTGAAAGTGAGCGGACAGAGAGTGTTTTTGTTATACACGGTGAGTTCGCGGAAGTGTCGGTATTACGACCAGTCGAGAAACGCGTTGAGGCACTCACCGGGCGGGGACGTCGTGTATAAAGTGAGCGACGATAACGGGAAGACGTGGTCGAGTGGACAGGTTATTTTATCCTACGGAAGCGAAGACGGGATGCCGAAAGTTATAGCGAATACGTTGGTGGAGTTGGAAGACGGGTCGTGGGTGTTGCCTTTTTGGAGAGAGCCCGGGAAGACGTGTCCACAGATGAAGAGCGAGGTGAAAGATGCGAGTCTGTTGAGGAAAGGTAGCGCGGGAGTTATACGATCTATGGATCAAGGGTTGACGTGGGAAGTGTTTGGGAATTTAACAGCTACGAAAGGCGAGTCGTGGTTGATTGAAAATACCGTCGTCGAGAGAAAGAGTGAAAGAAGGAAGACGACGAAGAAGAAAGAGAACAACAACAACAAAGGAGGAAGGACGAACAACGTGTTGGTGCAACATTTTCGAACCAAATCTGGCGTCGCGTTCGTCAGTATTTCGAGAGACAACGGCAAAACCTGGACCGAAGCTTCCGAGACGACGTTGCCGAATCCAAACTCGAAAATGCACACCATTCGCATCGACGATGGCGATACTTACGACGCCGACGACAACGTCGACGAAAAAACTTTGTCTTCTTCCTCTTCCCCTTCAAAATCCTTCTTCGTCGCAGCGTACAACCACCACCCGCGCACCCGAGACCCGCTCGTCCTCGCCGTCAGCAAATCCACCGACGGCGTCGACTCTTGGAAACCGTTCGCGAAAATCGAACCCGGCGGTATGCGAGAAATCATCAAACCAGAGTTGGACAAATCCTTGTTAAAGCCAGGCGCGATGCAATACGCCTACCCGACCGTCCACTGGACCAAGGACGGGAAATATTTACTCGTCGCGTATTCCGTCATGTACGGCGCGAGAGGTCAGCTGACGTGCTTCGGCATTCGAGTCGCGCGGATGGAAATGAAAGACGTTCCCAGACCTTAAAATATATCGCATTTTTGTTCGCGCAATACGAGCAGTAATAGTTTTAGAGCAGTAGTAATAATACGAGTAGTCATAGCGCGCTGTATTCACGTACCATTATTGCAGATGCGTTGGATTTCCCAAGAGGAGTACCTCAGAGGGGACCATTTTCCCTCACTTTTTGAGACAAAGGAACACCGAGAAGAAGGATGACGACGACATCGTCGAGGTCGTCGCGCGCGTCCTGTTTCCATCCGCAAAAGCAAAAGCATCGTCGTCTCTTCTCTCGATCATCATCCTTTTTACTTGAAACGCATCATTCTCGTCCTCAAAGTCGTCGTCATCGCACGCAACAACAACGCTCGTTCGTCGTCGTCGTAAATTCATCGACGACGCGAAGGGAAACCGACCCGAACAATTCGGAACTTCTCCTCGTCGCCGTGGCGGTTGGCGTGACGACCGGTCTCGCGGTGAGCGCGTTCAACTTATGCGAGAGTCACGTGCACAGGTCGGTGTTTGATTTTACGTTTCAAACGTTCTTGGTGCCATCGTCGACGTCGGAAACGATCGTCGAGCAGACGACACCGACCACGGATGTCCTCGTGCTGAATAAGTTTCAAACGTTGAGTCAAAACAGCGGAAACGCGTCGTTCGTGAGCCACTCGTTACAAGTGATCGTGCCTACGTTAGGCGGGTGCGTGGTTTCGGCGTTGAGGGACGTCGCCGGGGGTTCGTTTCTCGGGGAGGAGGCGGTTGGTACCGCGACGTCTCGAGCGGCGACGGCGGCGGCGGCGGTTTCGACGAGGGAGGAAGAGAACAAAAACGCGACGAAGACATCGAGTGTGGTAGTAGAAGATGTGAAGAAAACGGTGTTGAAAACAGTCGCCGCGGTGGTAACTTTAGGCACGGGGGCGAGTTTAGGACCGGAAGGACCGAGCGTGGAGATTGGCGCGGCGGTGAGTAGCGGCGTCGGGAGAGTGGCGAGTTATTTCGAATTGAAAGCGTTTGGCGTCGACGAAAAGAAAAGCTTAAACAACAACAACAACAACAACAACAACAGTAACGGAAATAGTAATATTAGTAGTAGCGTCGGAAACGTTGGGTTGCTCGCGGCGGGAGCGGCGGCGGGCTTGTCCGCGGGGTTCGGGGCGCCCATAGCCGGTCTCTTTTTCGGGTTCGAAAGCGTGTTAGCTCGGAATTCGACGTATACGTTTGGTCAGCAGCAGTTTAACAACGCGTCGACGACGGAGATGGTCATCGTGGCCGCTGTTTTAGCGGGGACGATGACGAATTTGTTGTTGGGGGAGTCTCCGAGTTTCAACGTGCCACCGTTTGAATTGTTGACTTTAGCAGAGTTACCGTTGTATTTGCCGCTCGGGTTGTTGTGCGGCGCGACGGCGATTATTTTCCGAGGCGTCTCCAATCGCACCACGGATTTAGCCGGTTTTTTGAGCGATTCGCACGCAAAGAGTGGATTTGGGATACCGAGATACGCGCAAGCACCGTTAGGTGGGTTCGCCTTGGGCATCTTTTCCATATTTTACCCCGAAGTGTCCTACAACGGGTTCGATAACGTCAACGCGTTGTTAACGACGGACGTGTTACAAATTTATAAACCAGAGTTGTTGGTGCAGTTGATCGCGGCAAAACTGCTAGCGACGAGTTTATGTCGATCGAGCGGGTTAGTCGGTGGGGTGTACGCCCCGTCTTTGTTTATGGGCGCCGCTTTAGGCGCATCTTATGGTGGATTTCTCGCGCACATGGACTCGATGTCCAATTTGATTGAAGTCGCACCGCCGCAGGCGTACGCGTTGGTCGGGATGGCTGGCGTGTTGGCATCCGTGTGTCGCGTGCCTTTGACGGCAATTTTGTTGTTGTTTGAGTTGACCGGGAACGCGAAAATTATTTTACCGCTCATGGGAACAGTTGGTGTGGCGAGCTGGGCGGTGAAATCCGCCGACGCTTGGTTCGACACGCAACAAACCGCGGGTTTAATTTTTGAAGAAGCGTCCATGGATTCCGGCGACGGGTTCGCGAACGCATCGTTCGATGAATTCGCCAAGATTGACGATCGAGAATCAAAATCGGCGACGTCGATTTACGATAACTTCGCTCGAGTTGGTTTTGAAGGAACGGAAACGGAAACGACGACGACTTCGACGACGCGAAGATCTGCCGCTGCGAAAGTTTTACACGAAAGCGCCGCGTTGGTGGACGTTTCGAAAACGTGCGCGAAAGTATACAAAGATGCAAAACTGAAAGACGTCGCTAAAAAAATGATAGAAGAGAGGCATGTCGGATCGTTAGCGACGACTTCGCACGCTATAGTGTACGATAAATTCATCGAGGAGAGCGCCGCGTATAAAACTCCAATCGGTGTCATCTCCGTCGTAGCGCTCGCGAACGCGGTCGACGGGAACAAAGACGGGTACTATGACGTCGAGATGAAAGCAAAAGATGTCATGGAACCAATCGGGTGTATTCTTTCCGCCGAGGAAACGATGGAGATGAATATGAACAGATTTAAACAAGCCGAGTGTGAGATTGGTGTGATATTCAGCGACGACGGCGATATAAAAGCACTCATTGATTTGCGCGAATTTACCGTGTTTGAAAGCTCAAATCGCGTCGCAGATTTCGCAAACGAAAAGTAGATGTACTAGATGTAGAATTGATTATGTATTTTATTATCATGTATTTTGTGTGTATCAAATTTATTTTCACTCACTCTGCTGGAGAGACTAAACTTACTAGAATTTCGACGGGAAACCGGCTACCGTGACCATTTCCACTTTTTCTGCTCCCGATGCGTCGTCCACGTACGAAACGCGCAGTTTCATCGCCAACGCTTTCTCACCGTGCATGGAGTTTTCGACGCGCATAATTTGTGTGAGTATCTCGCTTTCACCGCTGCCCTTCAGCGCACTTCCAGAAGCGTGTTCTAAAAATACGGTCATGGACTTGGGCACGGCTGATTGTAACGCGACGTTCGAAACCGGACTCACGGATGTCACCTTTGCGAGAACGGTTGTTTTCTTCGAATCGACGGAGTCTTTAGTACATTCAAAGACGATTGTCAAAGGTTGCGAGTCGTGCGCGGTGAACGCACAAGTCGTCGGTGACTTTGGCTTTGGAGGTTGTGGCGAAGGAGCAGGTAGCGCGTCCATACTCAAACCACTGAGCATATCGTCCAAAGGCGATGCCGAAGCTTTTGCGGCGGTGCTCGCCGGTGCCGCACTCGCCGGAGTTGAGGCGTCAAACGCGTCTAGTAAGCCAGTCGCAGATGACGGCGTTGCCACTGACGCTGCCATCGGTCCAAGATTTGAATTCAATTGAACAGGCGTCGAAGACGCGTCGCCGAATAAATCTTCGAGAGGATCAGTACTGTTCAATTGCGGCGGTTTCGACGCAGATGCCGGAGCGGAGGAAATGGAAACGTCGCCTCCTAATAAATCTTCCAAAGAGACTTGCGGAGAGTGATGAATTTCCGGTGGTTGCTTCGATACAACTTGCGCAGTCACGTGTGAAGGAGAAGGAGGCGCAACTGGCGCAGACGCAGGCGCAGATTCGATGTCAGCGAAGAGATCGTCCAACACATTCGCCGCGGCGACCACCACCTTTGACGCCGCCGCCGGCGAGTTTGCGACTGTAGCACTCGTTTGCACCGCGTCATTTTCACCGCCAAAATCGAGCAAGTCTCCTAACGCGGCGCTTTCGCTCGTGTTCTCCTCACCAACCGCTCGAGCGTTACTGGTAGCTAACGATTTTCGTCGTTTCTTTTTCCCCAACTCGACGAATTTCGGCGCTTCCGGCGGCGGCACGCGTTCCATCACCGTCGTCAACACCTCCGACCCGGCTTCAATGATGTGCGAATATTCGCACGCCCTGGCTTGCAATTCCAAGTCAACGGATGCTTGTAACGGCTTCATCGCGTCAATCGCTTGCGCAGCTTGCGATTGATCTCTCGCCGTTACTTTTGTCATTGCCGTCAACGCGTATTGTTTCGTAATTTCACTCTCTTTCGCGTCTCTCAAAAATACTTTCAACAACGCGGCAATATCTTGAATCGTCACGGTATTCTTCTCCTCGTTTTCCAACGTCGGCACGTGCGCTATGCAATCCGCAAACTCGCCACACACCCAACACGTCGTCGATTTCAACTGCTGCGTTGCGTTCTCTCCTAAATCTACGCACGCTTTAAACATGCTCCGGCCAATCAAGGCTTGCAACTTTTCGTCTCCTCGCGACACGACGCCGCAAAAAGTTCTTTGGTCCACATCGTCCACGTATTCTCCCGCTTGACGAAACGTCTCCACGGTCATTTCGCATCGCCAACGATCATCCGGCGCATTTTCTCCTATGAGCGTTACGATGCGTTTCGTTAAATCGCGTTTGAACTCTTTGTCCGCAACTTTCAGGTACTCTAAAAGTTCCGGCACTAACGTTCGAACGTTGCTCGCGTTAACTAAATTATACACTAAGTTTAACGCCGATTTCCGAATGCTCACGTCGGAATCCTTCACGCACTCGACTATAGTTTTTCGATGTCTCTGCACCGCGCCTTGATCAATTTTAACCACGGACGATAACGCCGTCAACGCGACATACTTTGCGTTGTTTTCTTTACTCGCTAAAAACTTCCCGAGAATATTCACCGCTAACACTCTTAATCCACCAACCGATTCCGTTTCTACGATGCACTCGACGCATTCCAACAAGATCGAAGCGCCGGCAAAGTTTTTGCTCGAAAACTCCGTGTTGGAAGCCACGTGCGCTAAGGTGTCTGACATTTCATCCGACGTCTCGCTACATCCTCGGCCTAATACTTTCAGAAGTTTTAAAATGTGCACCTGTAAAAACGGATCCGAGTGCCCTCCGACGTCGTGTTCGCTTTGTTGATTATTACTATTATTAGTATTATTATTATTATTATTCGCGCTCGAGGAACCGACGCTCTTTTTCTTCGTCTGCTGTGAATTCAACGCTTTCAAAACTTTGCACAACGAACCAACTTTCTTTCTCAATCGTTCGGTTGCTCGATCGGCGGCGTCTTCGTCAAACTCGCCGTCAATCTCGTCCGCTTTCCTCACGTCCTCGGTATCCTCAAAAACGTCCGACGGTCCTTCGCACAACCTATACGCTAACGTCACCGCGGCTAACAAAACTCCGTGATGTCTGTCGTTCAACAACCTCTCGCACGGATCTAGAAAACTCTCCGCTAACTCGGGCACTTTCTTCGCCACTCGAATCGCGCACAGCGCCGCCTTCTTCCTCACGTAGCTGTTCTTCGACAGCATCAACTTCCTCACCTCCTCGCTCACGTCTCGAGCCATCTCGCTGGTGCATATGTTCCCCAACGCGCACAACCCTAACCCAACCACGTACACATTCTTACTCATCAAATCGCTCTTCACGCTGTTCGTAATCAGCATCGTCACTTCCGAGCGTTCGTCCATCAGCGTCATCAATCCTAAATACCCCAACCGTTTATTCGCGTAATCCGCCATCGCCGTCAACTGCACGCACTCCATCTGCCCGAAATGCGTCGGGTACCCCAGCATGTGCACGAACAACAACTTCGCCACGTTCCTGTGTCGAAACATGTTGGACAGTTTCGCATCCGCGAACGCGTCTCGTATCGCCGCGGATTCTTTCGCCACTATCGCGCGTTCCTCTTGTTTCGTTTTCGCGTTCCGAACCAATCTGACGAGTTCTCTCAAGCGCACGCACTTGAACGCTAACGAGTGCTTCCCGTCTTGATGTTCGCCCCCAGAAGAAATCTCTCGTTCCACGTGTTCTCGTTTCATTTGCGCCGTGTGGATGAACTCTTTCACTTTCGTTTTTGCTTTTCTCTTCAGCTGTGAAAGACTGTGGTTTGTTCCGCTCGTCGTCCCTTCGTCGGTGTTTCCTCCTCCCATGATGTCTTTTATACGAACGCTCTAAGAAACAACAACGACACGAAGACTGAAAGAAGAAGATTTGAGAGGACGACAGAAACACACTTCAGAGAGAAGAGTTTTTACTCCTCTGTTCTAAAGTTCTCGTTTTTATTCTCACACGTAAAGTTCGTTATATGTGTGTTGTTCGTGTGTGTTGATTCGTTTTGCCGTCTGTCTCGGGAAGAAGGTTTTCTTTCCCCGCAAACATCACTTAAAGGTCTCCAACGACTTACTTCCGCGCGTACGAAGACTATCATGAGAGCAATCATCCTCGCGCTCGCATCGTCGGAACGAGACGAGAGAAACGAAGAAACGCGGGAGGGACAGCGAAAGGAACACGAGAAGAAGGACACAAAAGGCGAGAAAAGAAGGAAGAGCGACGTCGCGCAGTTGCTCCTGTTTAAACCGCTGTTGCAATACGCGATCGAATCCGTGCAAAAGTGTCCCTCGCATCTCGTGACGTCGTGCGCGGTGTGCGTGAGTACGAAAGAAGACGCGAAGTTCGCGAAAGCGTTGTGCGAGAAAATGACGACGACGTGTAACGCGTCGTCGTCTTCCGTGCCGTCGTCGTCGTCTTCGAACAAGAGCGCTGTGACGACGTTGAACGCGACGACGACGACGGAGAAGAAGAACATGACATTCTTCGAAGTCCTCGAAGTCGAAGGCGAAGGCGGCGACGCGAACGCGTTGAGAGAGGTGCTGACAAAAAAGGAGAAAATGAACGAATCAGAGGACGAAAACGTTTTGGTCGTTTCTCACAAGACGGTGTTTGACGTCCCGCTGGAGGAGATCGCGACGGCGCACCGGCGTCTGGACGCGTCGTTGACGGTTTTGATGTCCGAGAGGAGAGCGTGGGATGAAATCGACGCTAAATACGGACGCGCGCCGAAGAACGCGAAGTATGTCGGTTTGAGCGACGACGTGGAAGAGAGTAGTACGAGTAGGAATAGGAAGAGTAAGAAGTTGATGATCAAGAGGTTAGTGTTTTCCTCGAGCGAGAGCGAGAAGACGGTGAAGATTAATCGATCGGCGTTGGATTCCGCGGGCAACGTTCGAGCGAGCGTGCGGTACAGAGACGTGCGAGTGTATTGTTTTTCAACGGCGGCGTTGGTGAAATGCTTGAAGAAAGTATCGTTAGCGAGGAGTAGTAATGGTGCGAAGAGCTTTTTGTCGTTGAAAAATGACATCGTACCGGAGATGTGCAAAGCGCAATTTTGGAATACGGCGGCTACGAATAAATGCGACGACGGTAAAGAAAACGACGTCGTTGAGAACGGCGGTACTTTGAGCAAGCCCGTCTTGGCGATCATTTGTCGTCCGGAACAACAGCGAGATAATTTTGCGTGCGAAATCGAGCGCGTTACCCC
>Ga0255765_1002974_pt1 | contig 18691 bp, 22 predicted proteins | sample 041ome_8_FD_179965 | JGI IMG/M metagenome (GOLD analysis project Ga0255765, IMG submission 179965) | Coastal salt marsh microbial communities from the Groves Creek Marsh, Skidaway Island, Georgia - 041407BS metaG (version 2) | ecosystem: Environmental > Aquatic > Marine > Intertidal zone > Salt...
ATAGCTTGATTGTGACTGTCAATTTTATGATCCGATATTGTTTTTATCTGACAAAAAATTATTAACCATAGAAACCTCGTTTAATATTTAGTATCTCACTACCCACACTTTATTTTACCTACTACCTGTGCAGACACCTCAACACTTAAACTTTTTGTGGTTAATTTAATCGTGTTGCGTGAGTTTACCTTTAGTTTCGTATCTTCAGCGGTCACGTTCCCGTTGAATTGACCTTCATTGATGAAACACTTGGCGCCAATGTCACCCCTCACAACCCCACTTGATGCGATATGGACATCGTCAAATTGAATGTTGCCGTTCACATTCCCGTCTATGCGAATGGAACCTTTACCTTTGATATTACCTTCGATTGTAACATCTGAACTTATTATAGAATTGCTCATGCCTACCTCCAAATATTCCGACTAAACTTAAACAATATTGATCAATTATCCACCTCAATTTTCTTCGTCTTCCTTGCAGTGCTCTTTCGCAAGAAAAAGACACAATAGAAACCCCAAGTTTAAGCCTAGCCCTGTCAGCCGTAAATTCAGTCATAACCCTAAGAACAAGCGAAGGAGTTAGTCACAATTTCATCAAGTTAATCTGTTCTCTAATCTTCTCCAACTCATACCCTTTCCCATACTTTGATCCTATGGTTCCGACTGATGACCAACCCCCAATTTGATCCATCAACTCCAGTGGGCATCCAGAGGCTCTGAGACGGTCCCTGAATGTGTGTCTAAGGCTGTGGGCTGTCAGGCCAAAATCCTTCTTTAGCCACTTGCCCAGCGCATTAGAGGCGTGTGTGGCATGACAGGTTGCATCTTTGACATAACGTGGAAAGAGATACTGGTCGTTTGCCTCGTGTAAGGCCAATTCCATTGCCTCTTTTGCATAGCCAACCAGTGGAAGGGTTCTCGTACTGCTTGGTGTCTTGAGCCTTCTTATGCGGTTGGGACGTATGTGTATGACTTCCTCAGTCATATCTATGTCGTCTAACTCCAAGCCAACAATCTCAGCTAACCGACACCCCGTCTCCCCAAGTAGAGGCATCAGAAGTTTGATCTGTGATCCAGAAGACAATGCGTAGTCATAACCTTGCCTGAGTTGTTCTAGTGTAAAGGTCCCACGTCTGAGGGCATCCTGACCCTCGCCCTTAATGAACAAACGACTAAAGGGGTTTCTCTTGTCCACATCAAGTTCTGCATAGGCATAGTTTAGAATTGCTGAGATGCAGTTGATCCTACGCCTGATCGTTGCGGTCTTGTTTCCTTGCTTCTGTAGTTGAACGACAAACATCTTGGCATCATCTCTTGTGTAAGTGACCACATCACGATCCCCAGCAAGGCTGATAAAGGTTTCTAGGGCTACTCTTGGGGGTGTTATTTCAATCTTACGAAGAGATAAGTATTCATCAGCCATCTCTGATAGAAGGTAGGACTTTGGCTTAAAGCTATCCAAGACAGCAGGTATATTGATGGGTGTTGTGTTGTTCGGTGAAGCCCACGAAGCCTCTAGTACATTACTAAGACGAGTTGCATATGCTTCTGCCTCAACAGGACATGATGATAGTGCTTGCCGGATGTGGCTACCGTAGACTCCTATTGCATGGTTTGGCACACGTCTATTGTAATAATAGGTACCAGAACGAAAGAGTGTGTACTGAATGTGTGACATTGTGATGCCCCTTTATAATTAATCACAAAGGAATATCAGTAAGATGTCTGAGATGAGTTGGTGCCCGAAGCCGGACTCGAACCGGCACGGTATCACTACCGGTGGATTTTGAATCCACTGCGTCTACCATTCCGCCACTCGGGCACTGAACGGGTATTTAACGCGTGTTTTTCGGAACGTCCAGAGGGAAAAGTGCACTTGACCAACAAAGTTTTGCATGTTTTTTCAAACCCAAACAAAATAGGTAAAATTTAATGATCCGTGCGCTCTACAATTGGACAATGTCCTTGGCCGAACATCCAAAAGCGGTCTATGCGCTTGCGGCGATTGCTTTTATCGAAGCATCGATTTTTCCGATTCCCCCTGATGTGTTGTTGATTCCCATGATCATTGCCGCCCCAAGGCGGGCATGGTTCTTTGCCCTGATTGCAACCGTGTTTTCCGTGCTCGGGGGGCTTGCCGGATATATGATTGGCGCCTTTGCCTTTGACACTATCGGGGAACCTGTCCTGGTCGCGATGGGCAAGGCTGACGCCATGGCCGAATTTGCCACCCGCTTTAACGATGCTGGATTTTGGACCGTTTTAACCGCCGGTCTGACACCATTTCCGTTCAAAGTGATCACAATCCTGTCAGGCGCGACGGCCATGCCTTTACCTTTGTTCATCGGCAGTGCGATTTTGGCGCGGTCTGCACGATTCTTCTTGGTCGCGGCACTGCTTTGGAAATTCGGCCCGTCGGTGCGGGTCTTTATTGAAAAATACCTAGGGTGGGTTGCATTGGCAGGTATCGTTGTCTTGCTTGGTGGATTTATGGGGGTCCGTTACTTATGAACGCAAAACAGATTGGATTGATCGCGGCCTTCGGATCTGTTGCGATGTTGATCGGGGCGTTGGGCTTTCAATATATTGGCGATCTTCCACCCTGTAAAATGTGCTATTGGCAACGTTATGCCCATGTGGCCGCAGCCTGTGTTGGTATATTGGTCTGGATCAATCCCAAGCCTGTCGTGATGTTTCTGGGCGCGATTGCGGCCTTCGTGTCGGCTGGGTTGGGGGGCTATCACGCCGGTGTTGAATTGAAATACTGGGAAGGTCCGACAACCTGTACCTCTGCACCGATTGGCGGGCTCAGCACCGATGATCTATTGGCGCAGATCATGAATGCGCCTGTGGTGCGCTGTGATGAAATCGCGTGGGATCTGTTCGGCATTTCAATGGCGGGATGGAACATGTTGATTTCATTGGGCCTTGTCGCCCTTTGGATCATTGCAGCCCGCCGCGCGCGCGCCTAATTTATCCCGATTTTTTGGTTGCAAGTAACAGGTTGGTTTCGCTGCTGACCACACCTTCGATCTTGCGAATTTTGCCCAAAACCGTGTCGAATTCGTCCAAGGTGGTTGTGCCGATTTCTGCGATCAAATCCCATTTCCCATTGGTTGAATGAAGCGCGCGCACTTCGGTCATACCGTTGATTTGGCGCACGACACGATCTGTGCCCCGCCCTTCGACGCAAATCATCATCATGCCGCGCACCGGATCTTGTTTCGTCGTGTCTTTCAAGACAACACTGAACCCCAAAATCGTTCCGTTCTGCTGTAGCTTTTCAATCCGCGACCGCACGGTTGTGCGCGACACATTCAGCGCAATCGACAGATCCGACAAAGAGGCCCGCGCATCGTGGCGCAAGGCAGAAATCAAACGTTCGTCTAACGTATTTACCATGTCAATTCGGAACTCACTGTTAACATTTCGGATATTTTTACACATTTCGTACAAAATGTAAGGTGTTTTTTTGCACAAATCAAAGGGATATCTGATGCAAGGCCCAAGCGGGCGCAAAGATTCAGGATCGTTTTAGATGGAAAATAAAACCGTCATTTTGGTTGGTGCGCCTGTCGACAGCGGCAAAGCACGAAAGGGATGTGTCATGGGGCCAGATGCGTATCGCACGGCGCGTCTTGCACCTGCGTTGGAACGTTTGGGTCACAAGGTGATCGACATGGGCAATATCGTCGCCATAGCACAGCCCACCGATGGCCTGCCCAAGCACCTGAACGAAGCAGGTCTCACCATAGGGTGGACCGCGGCCTTGGCCGATGCGGGCGTTCAAGCGTTTGACCAAGGAATGCCAATCTTTTTGGGCGGTGATCATGCGCTTGCACTGGGCTCTGGCTTGGCGGCGATGCGACATGCACAGCGGCAAGATCGACCGTTATTTGTATTGTGGCTGGATGCGCACAGCGATTTTCATACACCGCAGTCAACCCAAAGCGGCAATTTACACGGCACACCTTTGGCCTATTTGACGGGGCGCGACGGGTTTGTGAATTTCCCCGCGATCCCGACACCCCTGCCCCAAGAACACATCTGTATCCTCGGGCTGCGGTCGGTCGATGATGCCGAACGCGAGGCACTGCAACGCAGCGGCATTCAATATCACGATATGCGCGCGATCGATGAAAACGGGATCGCCGCCCCTTTGAAAGCGTTTCTCAAACAGGTGCGCGATGCAAACGGGATGCTGCATGTGTCTTTGGATGTTGATTTCCTAGACCCTGCAATCGCACCTGCTGTCGGCACCACCGTTCCGGGCGGTGCCACCCTGCGCGAGGCGCATCTGGTGATGGAACTGTTGCATGACAGCGGTCTGATGACATCGCTTGATTTGGTCGAATTAAATCCGTTTTTGGATGAACGCGGACGCACCGCACAGGTAATGGTCGATTTGGCCGCGTCTGCCATGGGTCGGCGGGTTTTCGACCGCCCAACACAACAATTTTTTTCCTAAGAGGATATGATGACACTTACCCCGTCTGACAAAGCTTTGGTTCCCTTTGTTTCTGTGGATCACATGTTGCAGCTGATCAATGACATTGGCATCGAAACGATGTTGAAAGGGCTTGCAGAGTATATCGAACAGGATTTCAAACGCTGGCCTCAGTTCGACAAAACCCCCCGCGTGGCAAGCCATTCAGAGGACGGCGTCATCGAATTAATGCCCACATCCGATGGGCAGACCTATGGGTTCAAATACGTCAACGGGCACCCCAAAAACACCAAAGAAGGGTTGCAAACTGTCACGGCCTTTGGGCTTTTGGCGGATGTATACACGGGCTATCCCGTGTTGCTTTCCGAAATGACCCTGTTGACCGCATTACGTACGGCGGCAACATCGGCAATGGTTGCAAAACATCTGGCCCCGAAGGGCGCCAAAACCATGGCTATGATCGGCAACGGCGCGCAAAGTGAATTTCAATGTTTGGCGTTCCAAGCGGTCTGTGGCATCGACACCGTGCGTCTCTATGACATCGACGCCCGCGCCACGCAAAAAGCGGCGCGCAATTTGGCGGGGCGCGGATTGAACGTTATCGCCTGCACAACGCCAGAGGCCGCGATTGAAGGTGCCGAGATCATCACCACCTGCACCGCTGACAAACAATATGCCACCATCTTGACCGATAATATGGTCGGTGCGGGTGTCCATATCAACGCGATTGGTGGCGATTGCCCCGGCAAGACAGAATTACATCGCGATATTTTGTTGCGGTCGTCGATTTTTGTCGAATACCCCGAACAAACGCGGATCGAAGGCGAAATTCAACAATTGGACCCAGATCACCCCGTGACCGAATTGTGGCAGGTTATTTTGGGCGAAACCCAAGGCCGCGTAGATGACCGTCAAATCACGCTTTTTGATAGCGTCGGTTTCGCGATTGAGGATTTTTCGGCCCTACGCTTTATCCGCGATCAAATCAGGGATCACGCCCATTTTATCGATCTGGACATGTTGGCGGACCCAGATGATCCGCGCGATCTGTTTGGGATGGTTTTGCGATCCAAAGCATCCTAGGGCAAAGCGCTTTCGCGCTTTGTCCCGTTGTGCTTAGCCAATTTTATCCGCCAATGCCTCTGCGCGATCGGCAAGTGCCGATAGGCTGTCGGTCACATGCGGTGGGATCACGGCAACTTCGACGATTTTCGGCTCAGCCGTGCCTGATGATTTGAGCGCCTCAATCTCTTGGTGTGCTTTTGCCAATTCTGCTTCGACCTCTGCGATGCGGTCTTGGCCCGCCGCGGTTTTATCCGCCAATAAGAGGCCCGCCATCAACAACATGCGGGTTTCGGGCAAGCGACCAATTTGCGCGGCAAGCGCTTGGGCTTCGTCATCCAACATTTTTGCGGCTGAATGCAGAAAATGTTCTTCACCCTCTTGGCAGGCAACTTCAAAGGCGCGACCACCGATATGGATTGTTACTTCAGGCATTATGCATCCTCCGCGTCGGATGCGTTCAACGCATCGGCAAGTTTCTCATAGAGTTTTTGAACCTGCGCGGTCTGTTCATCGCGATCTGCCTGCGCCTGCGTCAATTCCGATTGAAGCCCCGCAACCTGCGCGGCAAGGCGTTCGTTTTCGGCACGTAGAGCCATCACTTCCTCTGTCTCGCCATGGGCATCGTCAATTGGTTCAGGTTGTGACATTGCCCCGTCCAATCCCGCGGCGATCTTGTCCAACGCCATGGAAATGCGACGTTCGATTTCCTCAATCTGTTCCATACTAAGTCCTTTGCTGCTCTTATGAGACGAATCAATGTCCCACGCTTTTTTCGTTAGTTTAGCCAAATAAATTAAAAAATGCGCCCCCATCGGCAGATTTTCGTGCTTATGCTTGATCTTCGGCGCGTTATTGGTATTGGTCGCGTAACATCTTTTAATAAAGGACCCATCCGATCATGGATATAAAAGCACTTCGTTCCGCCAATCCCGAACATTGGGCAAAAGCGGCGGCCATCCGCACGCTGACACTTGATGCTGTCGCTGCTGCAAATTCTGGACACTCTGGTATGGCAATGGGCATGGCCGATGTTGCGACCGTTTTGTTCGAAAAGCACATGAAGTTTGACGCCTCTTGTCCGACATGGCCAGATCGTGATCGCTTTATCCTGTCAGCGGGTCATGGATCGATGTTGCTGTATTCTTTGCTGCATCTCACCGGATACAAAGATTTCCCAATCGAAGAGATCAAGAATTTCCGCCAAATGGGCGCAAAAACTGCGGGTCATCCAGAAAACTTTTTGTCTGATGCGATTGAAACGACCACAGGTCCTTTGGGCCAAGGGATCGCAAATGCGGTTGGCTTTGCGATGGCCGAAGAAATCCAGCGCGCGCGCTATGGTAAAAAGATTGTGGACCATTTCACATATGTCATCGCCGGTGACGGATGTTTGATGGAAGGCATCAGCCAAGAGGCCATCGGCCTTGCCGGGCGCCACGAATTGGGCAAACTGATCGTTCTATGGGATAACAACAACATCACCATCGACGGAACAGTTGATTTGGCAGATCGCACAGATCAAGTCCAACGTTTCAAGGCATCCGGTTGGCATGTCCAAGAGATCGACGGTCACGATCCTGTCGCGATTGATGCCGCACTTGACGCGGCAAAGAAATCGAAAAAACCGTCAATGATTGCGTGCAAAACACATATTGCCTTGGGGTCTTCTGCCCAAGACACATCAAAAGGCCACGGCGCATTGACCGATGCCACATTGATCGCAGAGACCAAAGCGGCCTATGGCGTTGCCAATGTTGCCTTTGACGTGCCTGCGGATGTGCAAAAACAATGGGCAGCGATTGGTGCACGTGGCGCAGCAGATCGCGCAGAATGGAATGAGCGTTTCGCAAGCCTGTCCGAAAACAAACAAAACGAATTCAACCGCGCCTATGCGTTTGAAGCACCAAAGAAATTGGCATCTGTCATTCGGAAATTCAAAAAAGAAATGTCCGAGACTGCGCCAAAACACGCAACACGCAAATCTTCTGAATTGACGCTGAATGTGATCAATCCCGTGATGCAAGAAACCGTTGGTGGATCTGCGGATCTATCTGGATCAAACAACACGAAATCCAAAGACATGACCGTGTTTGATATCGATAACCGCGGTGGGCGTTATATCCACTGGGGTATCCGCGAACATGGTATGGCGGCGGCGATGAACGGCATGGCATTGCATGGCGGCGTGCGTCCTTATGGCGGAACATTCATGTGCTTTACCGATTACGCGCGCCCCTCGATGCGCTTGGCGGCCTTGATGAAAATGCCAACCGTATTCGTGATGACGCATGACTCAATAGGGTTGGGCGAAGACGGCCCTACACACCAACCTGTTGAACATTTGGCAATCAGCCGTGCGACACCAAACACATATGTGTTCCGTCCCGCAGATACAGTTGAAACAGCAGAAGCATGGGAAATCGCACTGACCGCGAAAGAAACCCCATCTGTTTTGGCCCTGTCACGTCAAAACCTGCCAACCGTGCGGACCGAGCACAAAGGCACGAACCTATCCGAAAAAGGTGCCTATGTCTTGGCCGATGCAGACGGCCAACGCCAAGTTATTCTGATTGCAACAGGGTCAGAAGTTCACATCGCGATGGAAGCACGTGACACGCTGCAATCCCAAGGGATTGGCACGCGCGTTGTATCAATGCCCTGCATGGAACTGTTTGCGGCCCAAGACGACCTCTATCGCAAGCGGGTTTTGCCAGGCGGCAATATCATTCGCATTGGTGTCGAAGCTGGCGTGCGCCAAGGATGGGATCAATGGCTACTTGGTGAACGTGCACGTGCGGGCAAATCGGCCTTCATCGGCATGGATCGCTTTGGCGCGTCTGCCCCAGCCGAAGAGCTGTTCGAAAAATTCGGCATCACCGCAGACGGGATCGTCGCCAAGGTAAAAGAGCTGATGTAATTCCGTAAAATATCACTCGAAAAGCCCCGCCATCTTGGTGGGGCTTTTTTCATGCGCTGAGTCGTCTCCAAAAATGTTAGCGTCTTTCATTTTCTGACCACTGCCCGACCGACAAAATGATTGCGCTAACGTTAGCGGCAACATTTGATTTTAACGCTAACATGTTGTCAAATCAGGCCTTTTATTGTTTCCGCAGCGCGGCATATACGGTATAGCCACCCTATCTTAGATGTAGGAGAGTGGGATGACAGTTACAGTCGGCATCAACGGATTTGGCCGCATTGGGCGTTGTACCTTGGCGCATATTGCCGAAAGTTCACGCAATGATGTGCAGGTCGTGAAAATTAACGCGACAGGCCCAATTGAAACCAATGCCCATCTTCTGCGATACGACAGTGTGCATGGTCGTTTTGGTGGCAATGTTGTTGTGAATGGCGACACGATGGATTTGGGTCGCGGCCCGATGCAGGTGTTTTCGACATATAATCCCGAAGAACTCGATTGGTCAGGCTGTGACGTCGTCTTGGAATGCACTGGCAATTTCAATGATGGCAACAAAGCAAATGTTCACATTCGCCAAGGCGCAAAATCAGTATTGATTTCTGCCCCCGCCAAGAACGTTCAAAAAACGATCGTCTACGGCGTGAACCACCGCGATCTTATCAAAGGCGATACCATGATTTCAAACGGGTCGTGCACCACCAACTGTTTGGCCCCTTTGGCCAAAGTGTTGAATGACGCGGTCGGCATCGAAAGCGGTATCATGACCACAATCCACAGCTACACGGGCGACCAGCCTACCCTTGACCGTCGTCACAAGGATTTGTATCGCGCACGTGCGGCGGCCATGGCCATGATCCCGACATCGACAGGTGCGGCCAAAGCATTGGGTGAAGTGCTGCCTGAATTGGCGGGCAAGCTTGACGGGACATCCATGCGGGTCCCTACCCCCAATGTGTCTGCGGTTGATCTGACTTTCCAAGCGTCCAAAGACGTAACGGTAAATGACATCAACGACATCGTGCGCGAAGCGGCCGCAGGCCACATGGGCCACGTTCTGTCCTATGACCCCGAACCCAAGGTATCGATTGATTTCAACCACACACCCTATTCATCCATCTTTGCACCCGACCAAACCAAAGTCGTTGGCAAGCGCATGGTGCGCGTTTTGGCATGGTACGACAATGAATGGGGCTTTTCCTGCCGCATGGCAGATGTCGCAGCCGCCATGGGTCGATTGATGCAATAAATCCGCAAATTTTGCGAAATGATGACACACCCCGCAGCCCGCTGCGGGGTTTTTGTTTACCTTACAACGACTTCGTGGCAGGAAGAAAGAAAACCAAACGGGATGTTTGACATGGGCAATACAGGCTGGATCGTATTTCTATTCCTTATTCTTGGGGCGATCGCCACTGATGTCATCCTAGCCCAAGGCGCCAATAGCGTCTTTTTGTTGAAACGATTGGCCGACCTCATCGAATGGGTCGCCTTCTGGCGCTAAACCGACCAAGTTTATTAAAATTGCGAAAATACGGTTGACAATTCTCGCAAATAATGGATGTTAGCGCTAACTTCACCATAGACATATAAGGACACGCTATGACTGTTACAGTTGCGATAAATGGTTTTGGACGGATCGGGCGAAATGTATTGCGCGCGATTGTGGAATCGGGTCGCACAGATATCGAAGTGGTTGCCATCAATGACTTGGGTCCGGTCGAGACCAACGCACATCTTTTGCGTTATGACAGCGTGCATGGCCGCTTTCCTGCTACGGTGACAACCACAGAAACCTCGATTGACGTGGGTCGCGGCCCTATTGCTGTTACCGCAATCCGTAATCCCGCCGATTTACCGTGGAGCAATGTCGATATCGTCATGGAATGCACAGGTATCTTCACCGATCGTGAAAAGGCCGCCGTGCATTTGGAAAACGGCGCAAGCCGAGTATTGGTGTCTGCCCCGTCAAAAGGCGCGGATAAAACAATCGTTTTTGGTGTGAATGATCACACGCTGACGGCAGATGATGTCATCGTGTCGAACGCGTCATGCACGACAAACTGCCTGTCACCTGTTGCCAAAGTTCTAAATGATACCGTAGGCATTACGCGTGGGTTCATGACGACAGTGCACAGCTATACAGGCGATCAACCGACATTGGACACCATGCACAAGGATCTATATCGTGCACGCGCGGCTGCGATGTCGATGATCCCGACTTCCACAGGTGCAGCAAAAGCTGTTGGGTTGGTGTTGCCAGAGCTAAATGGCAAATTAGATGGCGTTGCGATCCGTGTCCCGACCCCAAACGTATCTGTTGTTGATCTTACCTTCGAAGCATCACGCGCAACGACGGTCGAGGAAATCAACGACGCATTACGTGCGGCTGCGGCGTCTGGCCCATTAAAGGGCATTTTGGGCGTGACGGATGAACCCTTGGTATCCATGGATTTCAACCATGACAGCCGGTCATCAATTTTTGCCACCGATCAAACAAAAATTTTGGATGGCAACATGGTGCGTATTTTGACGTGGTATGACAATGAATGGGGCTTTTCCAACCGGATGAGCGACACAGCCGTCGCAATGGGTAAATTCCTATAAACGTCACAATATAATCATCACCAAAGCCCGCAGACTGCGGGCTTTTTCATGTGTACTCAATACAATAATTCCATTTATAGCGATGCAAACTTCGCGTAGCGTCGCACGAGATTTCTTTGGCGCTGCGCATATCATGAAAATTTATGGACATATAAAATCTGGCAACTGTTACAAAGTGTACCTAACGGCCGAGCTTTTGGGCCTGCGTTACGATTGGATCACACTCGACAATTCCAAAGGTGAAACGCACACCGCCGAATTTTTGGCCATCAACCCGAATGGCAAAGTGCCTGCGATGGTGCTGCCCGATGGCCGTCGATTGGCCGAATCCAATGCGATCATTGCGTTTTTGGCCGATGGATCGCATCTGATCCCGCAGGATCGCTTTGAATATGCGCAGATGCTGCAATGGATGTTTTTTGAACAATACAGCCACGAACCCTATATTGCTGTAGCGCGTTTCATCCAGTTTTACCAAAACATGCCCGCAGAGCGCCAAGCGGAATATGACACCTGTCAGATCAAAGGCAACGCGACCCTGCGCCTGATGGATCATCATCTTTCAACGCGCCCCTATTTCGTTGGAACGTCGATGTCCTTGGCTGATATTGCCTTGTTTGCCTATACCCATGTTGCGGATCAAGGCGGGTTCGATTTATCCCAATTCCCGCATATCCAAGATTGGATCAAACGGATCCAAGCCACACCAAAATTTGCGCCAATGCTGTTTGACGATTGACATTTTCCGCCCCCTGTTGCCCCATGCGCGCACACGTGGACAATAGGAAAAATGAAGATGTCACAAACGATTAAAGCCGTGATGTTTATGTCGGGCGCGATTGTGTCGTTTTCGGCAATGGCAGTCGCAGGTCGCGCGATCAGCTTTGAACTCGATACATTTGAAATCATGATGTATCGCAGCATCGTGGGCATTTGTGTCGTGCTGATCTTGGGCCGGATGTTTGGGACATTGGGTCAAATCACAAAACGCAATTTGGGCACACATTTTATCCGCAACATTTCGCATTTCGCCGGACAGAACCTTTGGTTTTATGCCATTACGGTTGTCCCCTTGGCCCAAGTCTTTGCGTTGGAATTCACGTCGCCTTTATGGGTTTTGTTGTTGTCACCCTTGCTGTTGAACGAACGGTGGACACAGATGCGCGTGTTGGCGGGGGTTATGGGATTTGTTGGTATCCTGATCGTGACCCGCCCGACGGGACAGTCCTTGAACATCGGCGTTATTGCGGCGGCTCTGTCGGCGATTGGATTTGCAGGCTCTGCAATTTTCACCAAACGCCTGACACGCACAGAAACCATCACATGTATCCTGTTCTATCTGACCGTGATGCAATTGGCCTTTGGGGTGATTTGTGCGGGCTATGACGGGGATATCGCCATGCCGTCCCTCGATACGCTGCCTTGGTTGGTGTTGATCGGGTTCGCGGGGCTTTTGGCGCATTTTTGTTTGACAACCGCCCTGTCATTGGCCCCTGCAACAGTCGTAATGCCAGTGGATTTTATCAGATTGCCGGTCATCGCGATGGTTGGCATGTTGGTCTATGCCGAAGCGATTGACATGTGGGTCTTTATCGGCGCCGCGATAATTTTTACAGGCAATTACATGAATATCTGGTCAGAAACGCGCAAAGCCTAGGGCAAAGCATTTGACAATTATGCCTGTTGCGCTACGACAGGACCAATGAATTCGGGGTTTGATATGATCTATTCATCTGCGCAAGACTGGCGCCGCGCCGCGCAAAAACGAGTGCTGTTTTTTGGCATGTCGGGATTGGGGAAAACCCATATCTCAAACATGCTGCGTGCCTCTGGCGATTGGTTTCACTATTCAATCGATTACAGAATTGGAACCCGATACATGGGCGAATATATCGCCGATAACGCCAAGGCCCAAGCGATGAAGGTGCCGTTTCTGCGCGATCTGTTGATGAGCGATTCAATCTATATCGGTTCCAACATTTCCTTTACCAATCTTACACCCGTTTCAACCTATCTGGGGAAACCCGGTAACAGTGATTTGGGCGGATTGCCCATCGCGGAATACACGCGCCGTCAGGCACAATTTCGTGCGTCCGAAATCAACGCGTTGAATGACACGGGGTATTTTATTGAACGGGCGCAGGATCTCTATGGCTATCCGCATTTCATCTGCGATACGGGCGGGTCGATTTGCGAATGGGTTAATCCCGATGATCAAAATGATGCTGTTTTGAAATCACTGGCAAGTCATACGTTGATGGTCTGGATCAAAGGATCAGAGGATCACACAGCCGAATTGATCCGCCGCTTTGATCGTGCGCCAAAACCGATGGCCTATCAACCTGCCTTTTTGGAACGGGTTTGGACGGAATACCTAACCTTAAAGGATATCGGCCCCGACGACGTGAATCCGGATGATTTCATTCGTTGGACCTACGCCCAAGCGTTGGCGCATCGACAACCGCTCTATGAACGAATGTCTAAATGGGGTGTCACTGTGACCGCGGACGAGGTTGCACAGGTAACAACCCCCGATCAATTCGATGATTTGATCGCCACCGCACTTGAGCGCGAGGCGAGTTAACCCTATTTAGGGAAAACCAACGCAAGGACCACATAAATGCCGATCAAGATACCAGAAAACCTACCAGCCTATGACGTTCTCACACGTGAAGGCATTATGGTTATGTCTGAAGATCAGGCATCACGGCAGGATATTCGACCGCTGCGCATTGGGCTTTTGAACCTGATGCCGAAAAAAATCCAAACCGAAAATCAATTCGCCCGATTGATCGGCGCGACCCCATTACAGATTGAACTGTCGCTGATCCGGATGAGCGAACACCAAACGCGCAACACGGCCGCCGATCATATGGAAAGCTTTTATCGCACCTTCACCGAAGTTGAAGCGTCGGGCGAAAAGTTTGACGGTCTGATCATCACAGGCGCCCCGATCGAACACCTTCCGTTCGAAGACGTCACCTATTGGGATGAACTGAAACGCATCATGGATTGGACGCAAACCCACGTTCATTCCACCTTTGGCGTGTGTTGGGGCGGCATGGCGATGATTTATCATTTCCATGGGGTGCCCAAACTTGACCTGCCCAAAAAGGCATTCGGGTGTTATCGCCAGAATAATTTGGTCCCGAATTCGCCGTATCTGCGGGGTTTTTCGGATAATTTCGTGATCCCTGTCAGCCGGTGGACCGAAATTAGCGCGTCTGATGTCAACAAACACTCCGATCTTACCACCCTCTTGGCAAGCGACGAAGTTGGCCCCTGTTTGATCGAAGATAAAGCGCATCGCGCGCTCTATATCTTCAACCATTTTGAATATGACAGTGATACGCTCAAACAAGAATATGATCGTGACGTGGATGCCGGCACCCCGATCAACATACCGCGCAATTACTATCCTGAGGATGATCCAAGTCGCCCGCCAGAAAACAGATGGCGCAGTCATGCACATCTTTTGTATGGGAATTGGATCAACGAAATCTATCAATCAACACCATATGATTTAAATGCTATTGGGACTTAGCCTTCTTTCTCTTTTGGCTCTTTATGGGGTGCTGTTCTTGCTTGCGGAACGGCGCGCCGCCAAAATTGAACGCACCTATCCGCCCGTTGGAACCATCTTGACCCATCGTGGGACGAGATTTCACATCTATGAACGGGGCCAAGGTCCTGATGTGGTCTTGATCCACGGAGCAAGCGGCAATATGCGTGACATGATCAATACTTTGGTTGATGGTTTATCGTCATCGTTTCGTGTGATTGTGATTGACCGCCCGGGCCTTGGATATTCTGACCCATTGCCCAATGGGGCCTATCGCATCGCGGATCAGGCGGAATTTATACGGTCCGCTTTGGCGGACTATGGCGTCAAGCGGCCGATTGTTTTGGGCCATTCGCTTGGGGGGGCGGTGTCCTTGGCATGGGCCACGCAAGCCCCCGAAACCGTCCGGGCATTGGTTTTGCTGTCTGCGGTCACAACGCCTTGGATAAAGTATCACAATGTATACGCATGGTGGCACGCCTTACCGGTTATCGGGCACATGAGCGCATTGATCGTGAATATCATCGCCTATGACACAATCATTCAAGGCAATATTGACGGCACCTTTGCCCCGAACAGTGCACCGAAAACATTCCGCCAAGATATGGGTGTTGATTTGGTCCTGCGCTGGCGCTCAATCGTTGCGAATGCTCGCCATCGCAAATATCTGGTTCAACAAGTGACCGAGCTATCACGGCAGTATTCGACGCTTAAAATGCCAATCCACGCTGTATCTGGCGACGTGGACACAGCAGTACCGCACCAACTCCATATCACAGGCATCAAGAACGCCGCGCCCCATGCACAGATCCATATGTTGCAAGGTCTTGGTCACATGCCGCATTACTTTGCCGCAGACAAAGTCGTAAAAACGGTGGCACAGGCCCATCAGGATGCTATGCTAGCGGAAAATGCAGGAAAAGCGCATGCAAAAACCATTTGAGGGCGCGATCAGTGAATTCTACAACACTGCCGCACCTGACACGATAAAAGCCGCGATTGCAGGCGCTAAAAAAAGTGACGTCCTAAGCCCCGAATTTCCCTATGCAAAAGAGCTGGGCAAAGACGCTTACCAAACACATATGGATTTGCTTCAACTTGAATTGGCGAAATTTCACAACTGGGTTCGCACCACAGGTCGACGCGTGGCCATTGTGTTCGAAGGGCGCGATGCCGCAGGAAAAGGCGGGACAATCGCGCGGCTTCGTGCCAATCTGCCGCCCCGGTCCACCAAAGTGGTCGCACTGTCCAAACCAACTGAATCCGAGGCAGGGCAATGGTATTTCCAACGCTACATCCTTCACCTGCCCACAGCAGGCACAGTTTCGATTTTTGACCGCAGTTGGTATAATCGTGGCGTTGTGGAAAAGGTCTTTGGCTTTTGCTCTGACGAACAAAGACGCAAGTTTTTCGATCAGGTGGTGCCCTTTGAACAAATGGTGCATCAAGACGGCGTAGATATCATCAAACTTTGGCTCAGTGTCGGACAAGCGGAACAATTGCGCCGCTTTTTGGACCGCGAATCTGATCCGTTAAAGCAATGGAAATTGTCCTCTATCGACGTGAAGGGTCTTTATAAGTGGGATGATTACACCTCTGCGATTGATGAAACCCTGTCAAAAACGCACCACGCCGATGCCCCATGGATCATCGTGCGGTCCGATGACAAGCGCCGCGCACGTATTGCGGCGATCCAGCAAATCTTGACACGCTTTGAGTACACGGGCCGCGACGACGACGCCATTGGCGCGATTGATGCAAAGATCACCGCCGGCCCCGAGGTTTGGAATGGCTAAACGCGGCTATCATCACGGCAATCTGCGCCAAGCCCTGGTCGAGGCCGCGCTGGATTTGATCCGCGCCAAGGGGCCAACGGGCTTTACCCTATCTGAGGCCGCGAAACAGGCGGGCGTAACCCCTGCGGCCGTGTATCGGCATTTTGAAGGTCGCGAGGATCTAATCGCAGAAGCCGCGCTGCAAGGGTATGAAATCTTTGCCGATCTGATGCAATACGCCTATGACAAAGGCCAACCTTCGGCGCTTGCCGCTTTTGATGCAACGGGGCGTGCCTATCTTGCGTTTGCACGTAAATATCCGGGCCATTATATTTCAATGTTCGAAAGCGGAATATCGGTCAATCGCACCCCCGCACTCGCCCAAGCAAGCCAAAAAGCGCGCGATGTTTTAGAACGCGCCGCAGAAGACCTATGCGCGCATATTCCACCAGATCGCCGCCCACCTGCATCAATGTTTTCCGCCCATATTTGGGCGTTGTCCCACGGGGTTGTCGAACTTTTCGCCCGCAATTCCCCCGGCACACAAAGCCCCTATAATCCCGAAGACCTGCTTGAAAGCGGCATCGGCGTGTATCTGCGGGGATTGGGCATTCTGGGCAAAGATCACTAGGGGGCACAAATGGCATATGACATTGGGCTTGCCCAAATTCTTCGCGATGATTTGGCGGATGTGGCAGGCATCAGCGAAAAGAAAATGTTCGGCGGCCTGTGTTTTTTACTCTATGGCAATATGCTGTGCGGCGTTCACAAAGACGGTATGATGTATCGTGTTGGCAAAGATCACCATGATGCCGCTTTGGCGATTGATGGTGCGCATGATATGATGTTCACAGGGCGCAAAATGTCAGGTTTCATCGATGTTGACGCCGATGCCGTGGACGACGACGAAAAACGAAAAGCGTGGCTTGGGATGGCCTTCGATTTTGTGTCGAACCTGCCCGCGAAATAACGCTTATTCGGTTTCTTCGACAATCACCAAGTATCTGATTGAGGCATCTTTTGCGAACTGCAGCGCCGCTTGATATGCGGCACTGTCGTAACAGGCTTGCGCTGTTTCAAGATCGGGAAAGCGCACCACGACATGACGTTCAAACGCCTGTCCCTCAATGTGTACAGATGCGCCCCCGCGCGACAAAAACACGCCGCCGAAATTGGTGATGACCGGAACGGCGCGGATTGCATACTCTTTATATGCAACCGCATCCGTTACTGTCACATGCGAAATCCACAGCGCGGACATCAATTAGCCCAAGACCGCTTTGGCCGCTGCGATTGCGGCATCTGCGTTTTCCGCCGATGCACCGCCGCCTTGCGCCATGTCTGCGCGACCACCGCCGCCTTTTCCGCCCAATGCAGGAACCGCAGCACGCACCAGATCGACCGCAGAAACACTGCCTGTCAGATCATCGGTGACACCTGCGGCAACGGCAGCCTTGTCACCTGTATCGGCGATCAAAACAATTGCGGCCGAACCCAAACGGTTTTTATGTTCGTCAATCAACGCAGGCAGGTCTTTACCCGAAACCCCTGATAGGACTTGGGCGAAGAAGGGAACACCATTGATGGTTTCTGCCTCTTGTGCGGCACCTTGGCCCGCACCGCCGGCCATTGCCAATTCGCGGCGCAGCTGTGCAACTTCGTTCGCCAATGCTTTACGTTCGTCCAACAGCGCTTTGACACGGGCTGGAACGTCCGATGCTTGGGCCTTTAATTCCGCGGCAACCGCATTCAGATTGGCCGCTTGCTGCGTCATATAAGACAGCGCCGCCGCCCCTGTGAGCGCCTCAAACCGGCGCACGCCTGCCGAACTTGCGCTATCAGAGAGCGCAACGAATGCGCCGATATCGCCCGTTTGGCGCACATGCGTCCCACCGCACAATTCCAGCGAATAGGTGGTGCCATCATTGCCTTTGCCTGAACCGGCAAGCGTCCCCATAGAAACCACGCGCACTTCGTCGCCATATTTCTCACCAAAAAGCGCCTGCGCCCCCAAGGCACGTGCATCATCTGGTGTCATAATACGGGTTTCAACGCGGGTATTTTGGCGGATAAATTCGTTAACTTCTGCTTCTACCTGACGAAGTTGCTCGGTGCTAAGCGCTTTTGAATGGCTGAAATCGAAACGCAGACGATCATCCGCGTTTAGCGATCCACGTTGTGCCACATGATCCCCAAGCGCACGCCGCAATGCTTCGTGCAGCAAGTGCGTTGCCGAATGGTTCGCGCGAATGGCGCTGCGACGTGCATGATCAACCGACAAGGACGCGCCCTGCCCCTTGGCGATGGATCCGTCCG
>Ga0255765_1002977_pt1 | contig 18683 bp, 17 predicted proteins | sample 041ome_8_FD_179965 | JGI IMG/M metagenome (GOLD analysis project Ga0255765, IMG submission 179965) | Coastal salt marsh microbial communities from the Groves Creek Marsh, Skidaway Island, Georgia - 041407BS metaG (version 2) | ecosystem: Environmental > Aquatic > Marine > Intertidal zone > Salt...
GATTGACCGATTCAACCTTATGGTCGAAAAACAATGCGATGATGACTTTGCTCGAGGTAAGCGCGCCTATGATCAGTGGCTCGGAGACCCCTATAACGCACCGAATGCGAGTTTGGGTAAGTTGGAGGTGGGGCCATTTTATGCCGCACCGGTGTTGCCGGGTGACGTCAGTACCTTGGGTGGTGTCGTAACCGATGTTCATGCTCGCGTATTAACATCCGACGGAGAAGTTATTCCTGGACTGTATGCGACGGGTGTCGCGGCCGCGTCGCCCTTTGGTCAGGTGTATCCAGGAGCTGGTGCAAGTATTGGTCCCGCCTACACTTTTGGTTATGTCGCTGCGGGCCACGCTTTAAGCACCAATACGTAATATAAATTTGAAATAAAGGGAAGGAACTATGCAAGAACTTGGCTATGTAGGAAAGCGCGTGATCGTCAGCGGCTGCTTTTCAGGAATGGGTAAAGCCACGGCGGAAAAGCTCTTGAGCTTAGGCGCAGAGGTTCACGGTTTAGATTACCAGATAAGCGATTTACCTTTGGCCTCGTTCCAGCAAATCGATCTGCGCAACCCCGCCACGGTCGACGCTGCCTTGTCTAATATTGAGGGAGATATTCACGCCTTGTTTAACTGTGCGGGCTTGCCTCAAACTGCGGCGCCGCTTGACGTAATGAAGGTCAATTTTGCGGGTACACGCTATGTCACCGAGGCGGTACTTCCGCGGATGAAATCAGGCGGGGCGATTGCGAGCATTTCCTCTACTGGGGGCTTGGGTTGGAGTCGTCGGATTCCCGTCACCATGGAGCTGATTCAGCAGGCCTCGTTCGAAGATGCTGTGGCGTGGTGCGAGCAAAACATGGATCAGGTAGCAGAAGGCTACTCGTTTTCAAAAGAGGCGATCATCGTTTGGACGATGTTCATGTCAGCGCAATTGATCAAGCAGGGTATTCGCATCAACTGCACGCTGCCGAGCCCGACCGAGACGCCCATGATGTCTCATTTTCTGGAAGCGTCTGGTGAAGCGGTGGTTGACGCCGCGACTCAGCCCTCTGGCCGTCGTTCGACCCCCGAGGAACAAGCCGGAGGTTTGGTGCTGTTGAATAGCGATTTGGCGAGCTTTGTGAATGGTGTCGCCCTGCCGGTTGACGGCGGTTTTATGGCTGGGGTGGCCACAGGGCAAGTTGATCTGAGCGTGATGATGTCGCGAGCTCAATCTTAGCTTGTATGCAGGAGCCATTCTCAGGTTACCGACGTCGTATTCATATCGAGCCTCGTGAAGGCTCGATAGAGGTCGAATTGGAAGATGACTACCATCACATGCGCTTGCGGGTAGAGCATGATGCTGAAAAGATTCTAAGCGTCCACTCTGACATGATACGAGCCCCTTGGAGTCCCTGCCCCGATGCTTCAGCAAAGCTGAAGCAGGGCTTCGAGCAAGTGCCATGGAATGAAGTGAGGGGGCATCAACCGAAGCCGGCTCACTGCACGCACCTGTTTGACATGATGGATTTGGCCGCCAGTCATTGGCGGGAGCAATACCACACGCAATACGATATATGGGTTCGAGATGCGGAAAGTGCAGTGTCCCCCCGACATGCGCTTATACAATGTAATGGCGAGCCTTTGTTGGAATGGTATGAGCACTCAATGCAGGCCGAGGGGGGTGCTTTACCTCATCCCATGGGTTTATTTGAGATGAATCCATGGATCAAGACCTTGCCCGACCGATTGGCGGAAGCGGCAAGGCTATTGCGCTGGGGTAATGTCATCGCGAATGGTCGAAATATTCCTCTGGCCGACCAGTCTGACGCCACTAAGATGCCGCCAAACTGTTACACGTTCCAACCCGAAACGGCAAAAACCGCGGTTCGCGTTGGTGTCATAAAAGATTTTTCCAGCGGTGGTGATGCTTTGTTCACAGGGTTCTCATCGTCGCACGGGTTCAACATCACAAAGTAAGGTAAGGTATGTTTGATCACACTACGAGTGAAGACGAGCTGAAACGACGCCAAGAGTTGATTGTTGGCAGCCCGCAGCGCATTGAGGCTTTACCTCGCGAGGCGGTGTTAGAAGACGCCATTGCGAGTTGGACCGCGATGCGGGCGAACTATAACTTGCCACCGGGTCCGATAGAGGATCTACCAGAGATCTTTTTCACTATGTTGCGCCGGCCCGCGCTGTGGGATGCAATGTCAAAAATGACCTTTGCGCTTACAGGTAGCGCGGCAATTGGTGTCCGTGAGCGCGAGCTACTCATTCTTCGGGTCGGTTGGCGTAATGGCGCCCCTTACGAATTCGGTGAGCACGTTAAAAAGTCGTATGCGGCGGGGTTGACTGCGGAAGATATCGCTCGTGTCAAAGAGGGTCCAGGCGCGGATGGTTGGACCGAGTTAGAGCGCGCGCTTATCCTTGCCGTGGATGAGTTGAAAGACGAGGTCATGATAAGCGATGCAACGTGGTCGACATTAAGCGCACATTTGACTCAAGAGCAGCTGCTGGAGCTACCCATTTTAATCGGCCAGTTCACCATGGTGTCCTACTTTCAAAATGCCTTGCGCATGCCTCTGATTGCCGATAACAAGGGGCTGTTAGCCTGTTAGCCTGTTAGCCTGTTAGCCTGTTAGCCAGTCAGTTTGCTGGTAGTAGACTGTGCCGTTGCGTCTTGATCGTAAGTCTAGAGAGCTAATGACTAGCCGAAAGCCAAGACGGCTCGTGGGCTCAATTGGTAAAAATTCGATGGAATTGGTCATACGCTATGCATCAATACCGAGATGAATCTGATGCTTATCATCGTGAATTGTGTTGCCACGTGCAGCCTGAACACGGCGGTAAAGATTGGATTGAGCGGCGATATTCTTTCCAGAGTTCATGCGCGGTGATCGGTATTTCGACGTTTTGACGCAATCTAGTGCGATGAGAGTGTGGCGTGCGCCTAAGTTCTTGTGTCAAAAAAGGCGGTTTCAGAGTGTGTTATCGGAAGCGCATGGCTATAAGAAATTGCCATATCGATGCTCCGTCGAGTATAGTTAGCGAGCTAACATCGTTAGTCAACAGTGTTGAATTATACCAAGAGAGGCGTGGCGAGGCATTGGCCGCTCTGCTTCGTTAGAAAAGGAGAATAATAATGACGACCGTGAAAACGCCCCGGAGGCGCGATCCAGAGTCGACCAGAGCAAATATCCTCGATGCTGCACAAACGTGTTTGGCTCGAGACGGGGTGGACCAATTGAGCATGTCCGCAGTGGCGAAACTCGCTGGAGTCAATCGTGGATCGGCTTATCAGCATTTTCAGTCGCGAGAAGAGTTGCTCTCTGCAACCATTGAGCGAGTGAGCTATCAATTGTTGGAGGCAGCCTTTGGCGAAGAGGGCGGTAAGACGGCTGATATCGTTGACGCTAGCGTACCTCAATATTCCGAGCTGCCCGAAGTGGTCAGGGGCATGATCGATTTCAATTTTCGATTGGCTCTGTTTATCTGCAACAACACCGAGATCAGTCGTATCTGGCTTTATCAAATTCTGGGCAGTGATAACCCCACCAGCGATCCTTTTTATTACCGCTATTTGAGTGGGCTTAAATCATTTATTGCGAGTCCTGCTTGCGAGGAGGGTTTGGATCCGGAGGTGTTTGCTGCCACCATGCTGTCAGGCCATTTTTTATGGCCCGTTTGGGTTCGCGCGTCGGCAAAAAGCGCAACTGAGCGCAAAAAATTGGCTAAACGCTACGCGAAGCAGATGACCCTATTAAATTTGAATGGTGTGATCAAGTTGGAACAAAAATCGATTCTGGATGGTGTGCTAATGCATATTTGACCCCCCTTACTATACATCACTGTTGACTAAAAATATTGGCAATAGTAGCCTCTCGTACATCTTAAAACCCAATTACCGTGCTAGCGGAGAATACCGAATGAATCTAGAACTTACCGATGATCAACGGATGATGCGCGAATCCTTCGCGAAGCTCTTGGATGATCAAAGTTCACCGCAACATGTTCGAGCGGCAATGGAAACCGATGGCTTCGACCAAAAGCTTTGGGAGCAGCTCGCTGAGCTGGGGGCCTTCGCCATCCGAGTCGACGAAGCGCATGGTGGTTTGGGTATGGGGGTGCTAGACGCCACCGTATTAATGGAGGAAGTGGGTAGGCGATTGGTTTCGGGGCCAGTGGCGGAAGCCTTGGTTGCTCTGAGGCTTTTGGCTCAAGTGACCGACGGTACGCACGCGGATATCGAGACCTTCATCGCGGGTTCGGCCCTTCTGACAATGGCATTGCAACCTATCGATGAACAGCCTATGCAGTGGGTCGCAGGTGCTGCAGTCGCATCGAAGGTGATTGCGCTTGACGGTGACGCTGTGGTTCTTATTGCGCCATCGGGTGTGTGCGCAGAGGAGTCGTTGGCCGGCACACCCATGGCGGAAGTGGATTTTACGAAGGCGTCTAAAGAGGTTCTGGCACAGGGCAGTGAAGCCCTTTGTGCCTTTAAGGCCGCCTGTGAGGAGTGGAAGTTGCTGATGGCCTCCGCCGTGAGCGCATTGGCGCGAGAGGCTGTCCGTCTCGCCTCAGTGTATGCGTGCGAACGAGAAGCCTTTGGTCGTGCGATCGGAATGTACCAAGCTATCTCTCACCCTCTGGCTGATTCTATTGTCGACATTGATGGTGCGAAATATCTAACTTGGAAGGCGATTCATGATATCGATGCAGGTTATGATTTTGCCGCGGCAGAGGTCTCACTCGCGCTCTGGTGGGCTACAGAGGCGGCCGGCCACGCGGTCACTCGCGCTTTGCATACCTTTGGCGGTTACGGCTTGGCTCTCGAATACGATGTACATCTCTATAACCTTCGAGCAAAGCAGTGGCCACTCGTTGCTGGCGATCATAATGCGCTTTTGGCTGAAGCGGGACGCAGGCTCTATGCAGATGAGCAAGTGGACTTGCCGGATGTGGGAACTGTCACGATTGATTTTGATCGCGGGGAACAGGCGCGCGAAATGGCCGCCGAGCTAGAGGCGTTTTTTGAACGTAATCTGACGCCCGAATTACGTGCTAAAGCGCACTACTCTTTCGATGGCTTCGATTGGGGTATGCACAAGAAATTAGCCGAAGCGGGGTTCCTATTCCCTGCCTGGCCCAAAGAATATGGCGGCCGAGAGGCTCCACCCTATGTCTTAAATGCGCTCTCGAAAGTCTGGGAAAAGTACAATTGGACGACGCATGCGACCAGTACGACCAATATGGTCGGTACCATGATCCGCAAGGTGGGGAACGATAAGTTAAAGAGCGACGTTCTGCCTAAGATTATCGCCGGCGATGCGATCTGTAGTCTGGGCTATAGCGAGCCCAGTTGTGGTTCTGACGTATTCGCTGCAAAGACGCGCGCTGTGCAGCAAGCCGACGGGCGCTGGCGCATCGATGGTTCAAAAATGTGGACCAGTGGCGCTAATATCGCTACCTACGTATTGATGCTCGTCAGAACCAACCCGGATGTGCCAAAGCATCAAGGTCTTACGATGTTCCTCGTGCCGCTCGACAGTGAGGGTATCGAAGTTCAAGCTGTACATACATTCCAAGATGAGCGTACAAACATCACATACTACGATGGTGTGATGGTGGACGACTCCTATCGGCTAGGAGAAGTCGACGGTGGAGTGAAAACCATGGCGGCGGCTTTGGAGCTGGAGCACGGCGGCGGGTTTACTAAAAGTCAGATCTCCATGATTGAGGTAGCTGAAGCCTTCTGTGCTGAAATTCAGCAAGGTGATCAGCGGCTGATCGATACCACGGATGCCCAGATGCGATTGGCTCGATGTAGAGCACACGCCATGATCTCGGAAGTACTTGAATCTAGGGCGCTCTGGGCAGCTGTAGCTAAAGTGCCGAATCTAGCTTACGGCCCGATGATAAAAATGTTTTCCTCAGAGAAGTTCCAGTCCGATTCGCGCGATTTGCTCTCCCTGACCGCGCCGCACTCCCTGTCGAAGCGATCGGGGCCCGCGGGCAAACTCAACCTAGCTTACCGACACGCGCACGGGACGACGATTTACGGGGGTACAAGCGAGGTTCATCGAAGTATGATTGCAGAGAGAGCACTGGGTTTACCTAGAACCCGATAAGGAGCCGCTATGTCAGAACCTCATGCGATTGTCACGGAACACGATGGTATTTTAATTTTTACCTTGAATCGGCCAGACAAGCTGAATGCTTTGTCAAAAGAGATTTTTCAAACGCTGGATGACAGTCTACTTCGCTTTCGCGATACCCCCGAACTAAAAGTCATGTTGATCCGTGCCACAGGGCGTTATTTCTGCGCAGGAGTAGATTTAAAAAGTGGGGGTGGATCGGGTGAGATCGCCGACACCGGCGTTAAGATTCGCGAACGGCACCGTACACAGAATTTTGGTATGCACCGAATTTACGATGAGATGGAGCACATCGAAAAGCCGATTGTGGTTGCACATCAGGCTGCTTGCGTAGGCGGTGGTCTCGAACTTTCCCTTTCGTGTGATTTTAGACTTGCCGCTGCCAGCGCCAGTTATGCCTTCCCCGAGGGCAAATTTGGCGTCCTACCCGCGTCCAATGGCGTAAGCCGCTTGACGCGCTATGTGGGTCCGCACTGGGCGCGCTATCTCATCATGGCGAATAAAACAGCGGATGCGCAGAAGGCCTTAGTAATGGGCCTGGTACACGAAGTATACCCCGACGAGTCGTTCGACGAGGATGCGCTTGATTTTTGTCGTCACCTAGCGAAGCAGCATTCTGAGCAAATGGGCGCGGCAAAGATTGCGATTGAGATGGCACACGAACTCGGTCGTGATCAAGCTCGGCACGTAGAGCGCATGGCGAACAGTACGCTTATGCTGAACCCAGGTTATTTAGACGGTATTCGACGCCACATAGACGGCGTGGGTGGATCAAAAAAATAAGGTAAAACGCACGCGCTTTTGGGCGGCGGTTATGTGAAAAGAGGTGTCGAATGGATTTTGGATGGACCGAAGAGCAAGCCGCCTTTCGGAGTCGTATCAGGCAGTTTATCGCCGATAACTTACCCGAAAACTGGGATGAAATTGCGCATGGCCCGGGGTCACGCGAGCAGACCGATTTTGCGCGCGAGTTTTGCGGTAAGCTAGCGCAGGAGGGACTTTTGGTCCCACATTGGCCGGTGGCATGGGGTGGGGCCGGTGCTGACCCCTGGTCCGCCTTCATTTTAGCCGAAGAGATGTGGGCGGCAGGTGAGCCACGTGGAGGCCAGTACATGAACGTTAACTGGATTGGCCCAACGTTGATGATGTTCGGAAATAAAGAGCAGCAAGAACGTTACGTGCCGCCTATGGCTCGGGGGGAGTCATTGTGGTGCCAAGGGTTCTCGGAACCCGATTCCGGTTCTGATTTGGCCTCATTGCGAACCAAGGCGGTATTACGTGATGGCACTTACCACATAGATGGTCAAAAAATTTGGACTTCGTATGCGGGCCGAGCCGACACGTGTTTCCTGCTGGCGCGCACCGGCGAGGGGCGTAACGGTATCTCGATCTTTCTGATCCCGATGGACACCCCGGGTATCACGGTTCGTCAAATCCCCAGCATTATCGGTGAGGGTGATATTCATGAAGTCTTTTTCGATGACGTTCAGGTTCCCGAATCGGCACGTTTAGGTGAGGAGGGACAGGCGTGGTCCATTGTTGCTCAATCGCTGGCCTTGGAGCGAGTGGGTATACCGCGCTTTGCTCTGGCGACGCGAACACTGAATCAAGCGGTCAGCTTACTCAAAGATCAAAGCCGTTTTCATGGTGGTGTGAAAGATTTGGCGGCCAAGGCCTTGGCTGCTTGTCGCGCCGCCCGCTTGTACTCGTATCAAATCATCGATCAGCGAGCACGTGGGCTCGAGACCGGAGCCGAAGCGAGCGTTGGGCGCTACGCTACGGTAATGTGCGAACGTTTAGTCAGTGAGTTCGTAAACGAAACCTTGCCGGAAACCATCAGTGGTGCTTACCCAATGATGTTGGCGCATCATCAGCGTGGTATTGTCGCAGGTATCGCCTCGGGAGCAGCTGAGATTCAGCTTAATTTAATCGCTACGCAGTACTTAGAGTTACCACGGGAGCCTCGCTGATGGATTTTAGTTTAAACGGGGATCGTCTGGCGGTACAGGAAGCGATCGAGAAGATAGCGTATGACTTTACCTCGGTGCCAACCGATTTCCACGATTTTGCTCTGACCAATGCAGATTTGGATGAGCGTCTCACTGAAAATGGTTTTTGGGATATCGCCGTGTTACCCGAAATGGGACCTCTATCAGCGGCGCTTGCCGTTGAGACTCTGGCAAGACTGCCCTGTACGGTTGAGGCGCCTCTCTCGATGCTGCTCAACCACCTTTTCGACGGCGCTTTACCCCGCCCCATCGCGCTGGTTGAAGACGGTCGCCCGGGTCGTTTCGTACATGGGGCGAAAACCCTAATTATTCGAAATGGGCTAAAAGTGGGGATAGCGCATCCGCAGGCGGGAGATACCGAAGCACTGCCTGCATCGCTCTATGCTTACCCCATGGGTCGGGTCATTGGTGAGCTCAATATCGAATGGGTGTCAGAAGAACAGGCGGCCGCTGTGACGACGTGGCTCCGGATTGCGCTTGCAAGCGAAATGGCAGGCTTACTTAAAGCCTCAGTCGACGCGGCAGTAGAGCACGTAAGTACACGCAAACAATTTGGCCGGCCCATAGGCACCTTTCAGGCCCTGCGCCATCGTCTTGCCGAGTGCACGGTTCTCGCTGGTGGCGTGCGTTGGCTCGCACTGCAGGCGGCCTGGTCGGGTGATTCGGGTGATGCAGCGCTTGCGGCGCTGCACGCCCAGGAGTCGGGCTCACGAATTGTGTATGACGTTCACCAAATGTGCGGCGCAATGGGTATGACACTCGAGATGAATCTGCATTTGTGGACCTATCGCGTTAAGTATTTACTGTCAGAGTTAGGAGGCCGCGCTGGCAGTGCCACGAGCGTAGCCGATACCTGTTTTGAGGGTCTGGACGCGTGAGTGCCAGCTTCGCGACACTCGAGGCTGAGGGTTGGGTAAAACGCGAGACGCCCGGATTTAATGCGGCCGTTGGACCTGTCTGGGTGAGGGGCGCCGGCTTAGAGCACACCATGGGTTTGTTGGTGGAGGAGCGTCATACCAATCTACATATTGGCACCTTACACGGCGGTGCGCTGGCGAGCTTTGCCGATATCGGCCTCGGTTCGGGTATTCACGCCGTCTTAGGTGAGGTGGCATATCGCTGCGTCACGGCGGCTCTTAACATTCAGTATCTGTCGGTGGCACGCGTGGGCGAGTTCGTTACAGTGCGCCCCGAGGTAGTGCGCCACAGCAAGGACCTCATTTTCATCCGGGGCCTCATTTGCGTGGGTGATAAAAATATCGCGAGTGCGGATGGTATTTGGAAGGTAATGAATTCATCCAAATAAATCTCGATCTAGTTGAAGGAGAGTTCATGGCGCTACCAACTTACGAAACGATTATTCTCGAGCGAGATGGTCGACTGTTGACCGTCCGTTTCAATCGACCCGATGTCATGAATGCGGTCAACCGTACGATGCACGAAGAGTTGGCCGAGGTGTTTCAGTTTGCACAGCGAGACCCAGACTCGGACGTGGTGCTCCTAACGGGCAGTGGTCGCGCCTTCTCAGCCGGCGGTGAGTTGGATCATATCGCGAATAATGCGGCCAATCCTCACTTGTTCGATGAAGAGGTACGCTTAGCGAAGCGGATCGTATACGGTATTCTGGATATGGATAAGCCGCTCCTGGGGTTGATCAACGGACATGCTGTCGGCCTTGGTGCCACCTTGGCCTTATTGTGTGACGTGACTTTCGTAGACCGGAAGGCAAAAATCGGGGATCCGCATGTCGCATTGGGTCTCGTGGCGGGCGACGGTGGAGCCGTTATTTGGCCGCAATTGATTGGATTGAGTCGCGCCAAGGAGTTCTTGCTGGCGGGGGAGTTACTCAGCGCGGAGCAGGCAGAAAAAATCGGGTTAATTAACTACGCGCTTCCGTCCGAGGAGTTGGAAGCAGCCGCGCTCCGTTACGCGCACCGGTTGCTCAATGGCGCGCAGCAGGCCATTCGCAGTACCAAGGTGCTATTGAATATGGAACTCAAGCGTATCGCGAGTTCGGTGATGGAGGCAGGCATAGCCTTGGAATCGGTATCGGTTCGCAGTGCCGATCATCGCGAAGGTGTCGCAGCTCTCAAAGAGAAGCGCGCGCCTGAGTTTCGCGGGGATGCTCCCGATGTCTCTGCTGACTGACGGCGTGTTGCAGAAAACTGAGAGCCACTAGTTTGCTGCGTTCACTGAGCTCGGCGGAGTTTCGATGGCTGTTCTACAGCAACTGCGCTTTTTTCTTTGTGGTGCAGGCGCAGTTCGTTACTCGTATGTTCTTGGCTTGGGATTTAACCGACAGCGAATCCGCTCTTGCCACCATCGGGCTCGCGTTTACCATACCTATGATTCTAGGCTCCCTCGTGAGCGGTGCGGTAACCGATCGTATCGATAAAAAGTGGTTGATGATATCAGGGCAGCTGGCGTTGATATCGACCGAGAGTGTGGTGCTTGGCTTGCTTGTTGTCGACAAGCTGGCGTTCTGGCATTTGGTGGGGCTCTCCTTGATCAACGGCTGCGCCTTTCCTTTCCTGATGCCCGCACGCACCGCGGTCATTTTCGATATGGTGCCGCCCGCACACGGTGCCAATGCGATGGCGCTGACTAATTCACTTGTGAGTGCAACACGCATTGTCGGTCCGGCGATTATGGGTTTCGTACTTGACTTTTATGGAGTCATAACGACCTATGTAGCCGCTGTCGCCTTGCATGTAGTGGCGCTCTTGTTTCTACTGCCGATTCCAAAATACCCTGTTCACATAACCGCTAATAAATCGCTTATGCGCGATACCTTAAACGGCTATCTGTATGTTTTCAATCAGCTGCAGTTGCGCTACTTGATGCTGTTTTGCCTGATTGGTTATGCGATTTTAATGCCTACACAAAGCATGTTGGTGGTGTTCTCGGATAAGGTTTGGCACACCGGTGAGAGCGGTTTTGGTTTGCTTATGAGCGCCATGGGAGCGGGAGGACTTGTCGGCAGTCTCTGGGTCGCGTGGCGCAGTGAAGGGATAAATAAAGCACGGTGGATGATGCTAGGGACGCTGGCCTTTGGCGTGCTCTTGATCGCCTTCAGTTTCAGTCCCTCCTTTGCTCTCGCCCTGATTCTTTTTGCGCTAGCCAATGCGTTTATGAATATCAGTACCACGCTCAATAATACGCTGACGATGTCACTGGCCGAGCCGGCGATGCGAGGACGAGTGAGTGGCTCGATGGGGATGATGTTTGCTGCATCGCAGCTTTTTATCGTACCTATGGCGTGGTCAGCGGATTGGTTTGGCGTGGTGTGGGCTGTGAGTGCGGGCGCTCTGCTTATGCTCGCTCTCGCTTTAATCTTGATTTTTGGTAATTCGACCTTGCGGGAGCTGAGCGCTCAATCTTGAACGCTCAGTCGCCTGCGGTCACGCATCGGTCTGGTTTGCGGAGCGCTGGGTATTGGACGATGGGTGCTGTGGTTTGCCGCGGTGCACAATCGCGGCATCCTTAAACTAGCCCTTACGAAGCGAGCTCATGGGGCTGCCGTTCATCGTACCAGCGTATGGCATCTTGCACCGTTTCCCGCAGTGACCGGGGTTGCCAGCCAAGCTCGCGCCTCGCTTTAGTGTGATCCATGGGGCCAAAAGCATCGGATAGGTAGATGGCATCCCGACTGAGCATTTGATCGCGCTTACCTCGCACTTTGAGCCAAAATTCACCCAGGGTAGCGACCGCATAGCCCAGCTTATAGGGGATCGCTTTGGGTGGTGTGCAACCGTGTATTTCGCAGGCGAGGGTATAGAGATCAACGAAGCGAGTGTATTCATTTGCGATGATGTAGCGCTCGCCGACGCGACCTTGGGTTTCACCTAAAATCATGGCTTGGGCGGCATCACGGATATCCACCGTCGGCGCTGTGGTGTCGAGCGTTGACTTCAGTTCACCCCGTGAAGCGAGCCATAAGGCGTGCCCGTGCGGGGTGGGACCGAAATCTTGTGGGCCATAGGTGTTGGCAATACAGAAGGCGATACCAGGTAAGCCTCGTGTTTGGCAGTATTCAAGTAATAGATTCTCGGCGTCTAAACGACTCCGAATATAGGGCGGTGCACGGTCGAGCCAATTGAATGGAGTCACTTCATCTACGAGCCCCGAAGGGTTTTGCCCCAGCGTGCCCATTGTGCTGGTAAACAAAAAACGCTTCACATCGTGTTTGAGTGCGGCGTCCATGGTGTTGCGCAGGCCATCCACATTGACTTGGAATAGAGGGCTCGGATCGCTCAACCAAAAGCGGGCGTCGAGCGCACAATGAAATACACTGTCGATACCCTGCATTGCGGCATCGAGCGAACACGGTTCCAGAACGTCACCTTGAATGACTTCCACAGAGAGCCCATCAAAAGCCTTCGTTTTGGCTGGGTTTCGCACCAGTGCACGAACGGCTCGTCCGCGCCCGGCCAGCTGGCGAACTACATGACTGCCCACAAATCCATTGGCACCGATAACGAGAGTTCCTCCCAATGACTCACTCATATCGATTTAAAAGTAGGTCTTCACGACTCTTCTAAGCAGTTTGCCCATGTCGTTGTAGGGAAGTTCGCTCACCATAATCACTTGTTCAGGAACACGGGATGAGCGCAGGCGGTGCTTAACGAACGCGCACACGTCTTCGACGCTGGGTTCCTCCGCGCCAGCCTTTATTACGATCGCAGCGGCCGGTGCCTCGCCCCACTCCGCACTCGGAATAGCGATGACGGCGGCATCCGCAATGGCGTCATGCGTTAACAGGACATCTTCAATCTCGCCGGGTGATAAGTTCTCACCCCCGCGGACAATAACGTCATCGGCCCTCCCATCTAAAAACAGATAACCCTCTTCATCCATATAGCCCGCGTCGCGCGTTGGGAACCAGCCGTCGGCGGTGAGGCTGGATTTTTCCTTGTAGGTTCCTGAGACTTGCTCTCCTCGAATATAGATCTCGCCGCGTTCGCCTGGGGGTAGCTTATTGCCCTCGTCGTCGCGTATTTCAATTTCAACACTCGGTAATGCTTTGCCGACCGAGGCGAGCCGCGCGCTGACTTTCGGGTCTTCGGAGCTAATGGCGGCGCGGTGATCGTCTGGGGTTAGGAGTGCGACCGTTGAGCTGGTCTCGGTCAAGCCGTAGGCGTTGGTAAAGTTCACTGAGGGAAACAAGACGAGTGCTTTCTTGATCAGTTCCAGTGGCATTTTGCCGCCACCGTAAGCCAAGGCTCGCAGTGAGCTCAAGTTATAGCTGTGGCCGGATTCAATGGCTTCAATAATGCGCGAGAGCATGGTGGGCACAACGAAGGCATTCGACACGTTCTCTTGGGCTACCAGGTCGAGCCAGGTCTTGGGATCGAATGCAGGCAACATTACGATGCGGCGCATCGCGTAGCAGCTGCTAAGGAGAGCCGAAATTCCCGCGATGTGGTAAGGCGGTACGCAGACTAATATGGCGTCTTGCTCATCGGCCGACATGAACTCCACTGAGCCCAAAATGTAGCCAAGCAGGTTGCTGTGTTTTAGCAGTGCCGCTTTGGGAGCGGCGGTGGTCCCGCTGGTAAAAATCAGTGCGGCGACTTCCGCTTCACTGTCTTCGACTTGTTTATTCGATCCGCGCAGAACTGCCTCGTTCACAAACTCGATCCGCGCGAGTAGGAGCGACTGTTTACGAGTCGAGATCCGTTTGGTCCGCCCGATGTCGCCGATAACGAGACTGTTCTCAACACGATCAAGCAAGGCGCCAAGGTCTTCGTCGGCCAGTCGGTAATTCAGTGGTACATAAGGAACACCCGCAAGCGCTGCAGCAAAAAGACCGATAAAAGCGGCTTCGCTGCTCTCATCAAGTAAGGTCACGTACTCGCACTCATACTCGTTTACCAAGTCGGCCGCGCCGTGCGCTGCGTTCAATAGCGAGGAATAGCTCCACTCGCGCCCGTCACAGACCAGGCCAATTCGATCGCCTTGCGTGTCGGCGGCCATTTGAAGAAGTAAGGCAATATTCATAGTGTGTTGTGCGGTTTCCGTGTTGGATTTATACGATGAGTTTGGGCTTCCTGAAAGTATACATATGCACAACACTGTTGCATAGTAAAAGGGGCTGAACTACACTCGAAGCCACGTAAATCAACGAATGGATGGTAGCACAATGAAAATTGACTCTTCGCTTTCTGCGGTCGTCACCGGAGGGGCTTCAGGCCTGGGTTTGGCCACAGTGCAGGCATTGAGAGCGCAGGGAATCAAGGTCGCTATTTTTGATCTTAATCCGGAGACAGGCGAAGCGGCGGCGGAACGTGAGGGCGCGGTTTTTTGCGAGTGCGATGTGCTTTCGGACGAGAGTGTCGATGCGGCTTTTACCAAAGCCCGAACGATCAATGGTCAAGAGCGTATCTTGGTGTGCTGTGCTGGTGGCGGTAACGCAATACCAACAGCGCGCCGTGATAAAAAAACCGGCGAGATTAACATTTTTCCCTCCGACAAATTCGAGTGGGTATTGAAGTTGAACACGGTGGGCACCTTTCGTTGTATCACGCGCGCTGCAGCGGGCATGATGACGCTCGACCCAATCGATGGCGAGCGCGGCGCGATTATCAATACGGCATCGGCGGCGGCGACGGAAGGGCAAATGGGGCAGGCGGCTTACTCGGCGGCAAAAGCGGCAATCAACGGGATGACACTCACGATCGCTCGCGATTTAGCGCGAGAGTGTATTCGGGTTAATACGATACAGCCGGGTATCTTTGACACACCGGCTATGGCGCGTGCCACACCCGAAATGAAAGAGGCCCTGGGTAATATGGTGCCGCACCCAGCTCGAATGGGGCAGGCTGAAGAATACGCCAGTTTGGCGTTAGAGCTGGTGCGCAACGCCTATATCAACGGCACCACCGTTCGGCTGGATGGCGCCATTAGGATGCAACCCCGCTAGGGGTCTATTTCATCGGCGGTTTTGTTTCGGCGCAGCGTATAGAGCGTAATGGAGCTGATCGCCATAAGAAGCACGGTGCCTTTCAAAAAGGGCTCGTAACTCCCGAAAGCATCATATACCGCCCCCGCAGATAGGGGGCCAAATGCCGTTCCCATCGATAGCGCCATAACCAAGGTGCCAAATAGGGCGCCAAAATTGCGCATGCCGAAATACTGTGCACCTAAATACGATATCACATCGACTTCCGAGCCCAGGGTCAGACCAAACACGGCTGCGGCGATCATTTGGTAAGTGGGGTTGGTTCCGTCAAGTAGCAGTAAGGTGCATCCGATTATGGGGAGTAAAAACGATAGCGCACCGATGTTGTAAGCCTTGAAATGGTCTAATAGAAACCCCGTCCCCAAACGTCCAATAATTGAAAAAATGCCGATGATCGAGGCAATGCCAGCCGCGTTCATGGCTTCAACGCCATTATCGGTCAGGATCGGAACGTAGTGCACAACCAGAGAGACCGCTGTGAAGGAAAAGAAGCTACTGGCAAGAACCAGTTTCCACATGGGCGCTGATCGAAAACCTTGGCGCATGGTCAGGCCCTTCAGCACGTCCTGAGGTGTCTGAGAGTCGGCCACTTGGGTTCGAATTTCATCTTGCTTGCCGCGGAAGAACAGAGCGAGTAGGGGCACGACCAAGAGCCCCCAGAATAACCCCAGATACATAAATCCTTTGCGCCATCCAAACTGCTCGATTAAGTAGGTTGCCATGATGGGGTAAATCGTGACCGCGACAGCCGCTCCGGATAGGGTGATAGCGAGCGCCACACCCCGATTTGCGACAAACCGGCTGTTTACGGCGCTCGTCCAAACCGTGGTTTGAACCCCGACGGTTGCGAGTGCGATGGCAACCCAGTGAATAATCCAGTTCGTCGTACCGCCGGTTGCGAATCCCAACGAACCAAAAGCAAGACACATGAGCGTGGCTCCAGTGATGCCGACGCGGCGAGGGCCAATCTTATCAACCAGTATACCCAGCGGTATTGAAAACAAAGCGGTCAAAAAAGAGGCAATAGTAATTCCCGAGGAGACTTGAGCGCGCGACCATTCGAAGCTTTCCTGTATTGGCGCTATGAAGGGGCCAAGCGAATACACGTAGATAGTCGAGGTTGCGTACCCGAGCGCCCCTATGAAAGGAAGGTACCAAAAGTAACGCCACTCGCTTAAGGGTTTGCTCATGAATTTTCCTCGTGTTCTGTAATGTTATTGTTTGAGGTGCGCTTAGTTGATGCCCTAGTCTGAGGAGGGCAAAGGCTTTGCGTCTTTTATCCCCATCGCTACGCCATCCATGGCCAGAGAGCCCGTGCCGGGTTTGGTGCATAACAGCTCCACGGTGCCCGCCTCATCGACATAGCGTTTACCTACCATGGTGCCGTTTTGATGTTCGCCGCTGGGTTCCGTTTTGGTGTCAACCGCGCTCGTGCTCATGGGTGCGCCGCCGCATTCAATTGCGGCGTTTTCACCACATCGAATGACCATGACTTCTGTGTTACAGGTGGCGCTGTACAGTTTTGTTCCAGGTTTCATATTATTACTCTCTATGCTGATGGTGCTCAGGCAATTGCACCGTTTTGCTTAAGCTCTTCAATTCTGTCCCATTCGATACCCAGCTCCATAAGAGCGATTTCCGTATGTTCGGCCATGACAGGTGCTCGAGTTGTGGTTACTGGGGTGTGATCGAATTGGACCGGTCCACGGACAAGCTTGATTGGGTCGCCGCCGTCGGCAGCTTCCACCTCAAAAATCATGTCGTTTGCAAGTGCCTGTTCGTCGCGCATCATTTCAAACATGGATTGGACAGGCGCCCATTGGCCACTATACGTCTTGAGCTTTTCGCGCCAGAAGTTAAGGGGCTGCATGGAAAAAGCCGACTTGATGATCTCGCTCGCAGCCTCCCAGTTTTGCATGAAAGCTTCAACCGTTGCGAAACGCTCATCATCTGCGAGCTCGGGCCGATCGATGTGCTCGAAAAAGCTTCGAATGTGCGGTGCCGGGCTGAGTGTACACATATTTATCGTGCCGCGATCAGAGGTCCAGTAGTTCCCCATGAGCGCATTGCCTCGGTTGCCGCCCGAGGTGGGCATGCGGTTGCGGGGAGCTTCATTGTAATCGAGCGCGATATCCAGAGTCGTGCCAGAGGCCCACCAAGCCGTGCTCAAGAGTGATACGTCGACCTCCGTTGCTTCGCCTGTGCGCAGACGGTGGAATAATGCGGCAGAGATACCCCCGGCAATGTTCATAGCGCCAATCGAATCGCCGAACGCGGGAATGCCTTGGCTCAGAGGGCCCTCAAGTTCCTCTGGTGTCATCGCGTGTGCGATACCGCTGCGGTTCCAGAAGGCGGTGCCATCGAAGCCGCCGCTATTGCGCTCCGGACCTTTGTCACCGTAAGCGCTGCCGCGCGCGTAGATGATGTCAGGATTGATTGCTCTGATGTGCTCTACATCAAACTTCATACGCTGGCGCTGATGGGGTAGATAATTAGTTAAAAATACGTCTGCAGTCTTGGCAAACTCGTAAATGATTTCCATGCCTTCAGGGTTTGAGATGTCGACTCCAACACTGCGTTTACCCCGGTTGGGGTGTTCAACGAAAGGGCTACGATTGGGTTTTGTCGTAATTCCGCCGAGGTTGATGAATCCACGCTGATTGTCACCTCGGGTTGGGTGTTCAATCTTAATTACATCGGCACCCCAGTCTGCCAAAATGGCTCCGGCCGCTGGGACGAAGGTGTATTGGGCAACTTCTAGGACTCGGATGCCCTTCATTACTTGCGTCATCTAGTATACCTTGGCGTTCACTTTTAAGATTTGTAAAAAGTATACATATGAACAACACTGTTGCATAGTATTTAGCGGTTTTCGTTGAGGTAAGGCATTGGCTTTAGAGGAAATTAATTTGCTTTTATCTGAGTCTAACGGCGCGGCCGCGCGAGTCTTGATGTCTGATCAAATTCCGCAAGAGGCGGGTTGGCTGGCCCAGCAACCGAGCGTCATTGTGGGCGTGTCGGATACGTCTGGTGGAGATCAGCCGCATTGGAATGCGGACGTCTGGGTGTCGAGTTCGGATGAAGCCGCCCGTATGCAGGATCGCGCCGAGCGAAACCCATTAGCCGCTTTGCTCTTGGTGCAGGTACTGCGCGTCATTGAGTCGCTGCCGATGGAGTTGGCCCTCAAAGTGGAGTCAATGGCATATGCAGTTCTTCAGGCCGGCCCCGAATTTGCGGCTTGGCAGGAAAAGGCAGCCCGTGATTTGAGCCCCGAAGTCCCACAAGTAGATGGTACTCCGCTGCGCGTCACTGGCGAACGCAACTCGCTGATCCTCGAGTTAGATCGACCTGATTCGCGTAATGCATTGGATCTGAGTCTGAGAGATGCGCTCTGTGAGGTTTTGGAGGCCGCGCTTCTCGATCCCGATCGACCGGGGGTTCTGTTGCGCGGTCTTGGCGCTTGTTTTAGTGTTGGCGGTGATCTTAGCACCTTTGGTCTTTTTCCTGACCCAGCACGAGCGCATCAGGTCCGCACGATTCGACAGCCCGGTTTATTACTGGGGCGTTGCGCCGATCGG
>Ga0255765_1002982_pt1 | contig 18660 bp, 6 predicted proteins | sample 041ome_8_FD_179965 | JGI IMG/M metagenome (GOLD analysis project Ga0255765, IMG submission 179965) | Coastal salt marsh microbial communities from the Groves Creek Marsh, Skidaway Island, Georgia - 041407BS metaG (version 2) | ecosystem: Environmental > Aquatic > Marine > Intertidal zone > Salt...
TTGATCACCGTGGGGTAACTCTATCTCATAGTCAAATATACCGTCCCGACAGTCACCTAATACTGCCACTTTGGCCTTGGGCATGAAATACTTTATAGACTTTGCCAATGCTCTGGCACATGCGTGGTATACCTCACCCTGTGCCACTATCAAGTATCCCTTCTCTGCCTTAATTGCCTGCACAGATCTTCTCCATTGCCTCTTTGTTCATGACATGTAGGTCCAAGCCACGTATGTTCTGTACCACTGCCTTTTGCTGTAGGTGTGTTATATACTTTAACACGAACGTGTCGTCTTGTTCACCCTGTTCTATACCAACGTCCGTGCCTACGGTTGCCAATGGCCAGGGAATGTGATAGTATTGCGGTTCCTTGTGCCCACCTATTATTCCCATGGCTATCGAGAATGCCCAATCATTGCGGAACACCCTGCGACTGAACTTGTACAGGTCAGCATAATGGTTCCAGTTATTCTTGATCATGTCCACTAGCTCGAATATGTACTTGCCCTCTTGGTTCCTGTTGAAGTACATCACCGTGGCCCAGGTGCTGGGAAATTGGTGTTCCCCAAAGTTATCCAGTGCCACGAAGTGTGCCCTGTTGGTCACATCCAGTGCGTACCTGTGTATCATGAATGGCTTGTCTATGTCAAACAACAGACCTAATAGATCCGAGTTCACAACGTAGTCCACGTCCAGGACCAGTGTCTGATCATAGGGACTGTGTTCCCATGCCCGATTGCGACTGGCGTTGTACCATTTCTCTCCGCCCTTGGTGGCGTTGAATACCCTAACCCCACCGTACTCTGCCTCATCCAGGTCGGATATTATGGTAGTGGGCAGTCCCAGATACTTCTCTATGCGTTTGGCACTCCACTTGGCCATCGACAGGTAGTCCGTGGTATCATTATTGAATGCGTAGAGTAGGACGCCCTTGCTCATCTCTGCCTTGATATCTCATTTAGTTCAACGAGCCAAGCGTTCAATTGTTCCTGATAACGTTGCTTGGCCTCGTCCAATAGGGCAAGCCTAGTGACCTTCGTGGGATTACCAAACTCGTCGAGTATGACCATCTCTCCGGTGTCATATGAATTCAGTAGAATGATAAGTTCAGGCCCAGCACGAAACATGCCACCCTGATGTGCGAACAGCAATTTGGCCTCGTATTTTTCGCGAAGCGTCTGCTTGGCCGCTTCATGATCGAAGCGATGCCTGATCTTCTGTGTTATATTATCCATACCCTATTATAACACATATTTACCAGGCAAAAAGAAAGGCACTTAAAAAAGTGCCCTTCAATCTTACCAAATATAGAGTATTATGAACCTGAGTATGCAGTTTCCACTGACATAGTAGGTGATCCCCAACTGGCACTGGTTAACTGTGTGCTCGCTGGAAGGATGTAGTTCATGGTCGATGTCCAAGTACCGTCAACCAAGTCCAATGAAGCAGGGTTAGTGCCTGCCAATGGATATGTCGGGTTACCTGTGTCAGCCGCCGCATCAACTGCCGTTACCTTGAAGTCGATGTATGTCGCTGAACCAGCCGCCGCATTAGCCTGAGCTTCTAACTTGATGTAGTTGCCTGTGTACGGTGATGTGTCAGCATACTTGATGATCAACTGTTGGTATGACGTCGTCAATGCGAATGCGTCAATCGTTCCCTTCGCTGAGCCAGCGCCACCTGCATAACCACCAGTCTGTGTCGTGCCTGTGTATGCAGTACCGTTAACGGTGTGTGAAGCCGAGCCTGAGAACGTTATGGTTCCCATGTTAGTCGCTAAGTCTGACCATTCAGTGTTCTTGTCGTTTGATGTGCCACCTGAGCGGCTGAATGTGAACGTGATAAGTCCGCCAGCGTTGAAGAAGTATCTGAATGCGTTCGCTGAAGCGAATGTGATCCTGTGTACTCCACTGATGCTTGTCTGCCAACTTGATCCGTACGTCGCCGCACCGCTGGTAGTGATCGTGGAGCCCGAAGCCGCCGCATCCAATCTAGCGTTGAACACGTTAGTGATGTCTGTCGACACGTTGGCCAATGCCTCGATGGTGTTACCCGCTGAAATCGTTGAATAGTTTGTTACCGATGTGCCCTGATGAGCACCGATTGTCTCGATACGTCCGAGTAATGTGTTCCACTGTGCCGCCGTAATAGTTGATCCCGCTGAGACCGCCGCTATGGTCGAACCTGTCTCGCCATAACCGTAGTCAAGTGTGCCAGTGCCCCAAATCGTGTTAAGATTTGCAGTACCGTTGTCACCTGTACCTGCCGCGTTACCAGTGGCAAACGTATTATACTCATCGTCGAGTATGGTATCGCCTGCTGTATATGCCATGTTATATTCCTCTAATATCTATATTTAGTGAGATACGGTAACTACTGCTAAGACAGTACCTTCTTCACTGGTTGTTTTTGCTTCTAACGCTCTGCCTATCACATTAAATGGTGTTAGCTCTTCTTTTGTAGCTACTCTTGCTAATCCACCACCTGCTGATACTAGCCTGTCGCCTTTCCTCACAGTACCAACCACTCTCACAGGAACTCTCCCGTTCATAGCAATTGGTGGATGTGTTTCATTACTACCTGCGCCTGAGTTCATTAAGTATGCCGCTTTGGATGATATAACACCAAATACTGCGTCACTTAACTCTGTCTGCGCCATTGTGATTTCTTTCTCTCCGCCTAACTCAACTACTGTACCTGCTGGATATGCTGTATCTGTCTCAAAGCGTTCAGCCAAGTCAGAATATTCAGCGGCAGATGCTGTACCGTTAAAGTTGACAGCGTAAACATTGTTATATTGTAATGCCACAGTACCTAAGTCGATACTTGCGTTAGCACCAGGATTCATTGATGATGTAGCACCATCAAAGTTAACAACAGTTGTTGTTGAACCACCGTCATTTACTTTAATTGAGATATCACCGTCTGAAGTTTGGTTTTGGATGGTAACGTCTGAGCCGGATACGCTTACTCTGAAGTCACTGTCAACACCAACTGCAAGACCTGTGTCATTTAACACGCCTAGTGTGCCCGATGTTGTATCGTTTGCGATAGCACTTAGGAAGTCTGTTGAGTCTAGGTTATCTAATAATTGTGCGTTTGTTGCTGAGCCTTTAAACACAGCGTTTGAAACTGATGAGCTTAACTGTACGCCTGGACCAATCGTTGCAAAACCAGTGATGGCTGAGCCTGGTGTGAACGTTGCGTCTTTAGATACTGTAGCTACAACATCGTCCTCAACGAACAATTTAACAACAACGTGGTCAACTGCTACGTTATCTTCTACAGTGTCAACAATAGCGCCTGATGTGCCTGTGCCTGCTGTAAATGAAGGACCAACTAATATAAATGCTGAACCATCATATACTTTTAATTGTGCGTTTGTTGAGTCAAACCATAGGTCACCTGCTACCACTGATGTTGGTGCTGAAGTAGAACTTGTAGCACTACCTAAGTTTTTAAATAGTGTTCCGTTATAAACTTTTAATACACCAGCTGTTTTGTCAAACCATAATTGGCCTGTTAGCGGTGCGCCTGGCGCTGTTGTATTAGCACCACTCTCAAGTAACTTGAGAACGTTCTCATTTAGGAACTCGCCGTAACCGGCATAGTTCTTACCAACCAGCGTCAATGAGCTGTCAGTATTGATGGTACCGTCTGCGACTGTGGCAAATATGGTTCCATCTGTTTGGTTAATAGTGTAAGCCATCGTTAATACTCCGTATCCTTATTTGTATATTATTTATCTGTCTATTTATATAAGCACATTAAGTGGTGCTTAAATTAGTCAGAGTTTGTATTCTCACCGTGTAATCTATTTGAATTTGCCTGTTCAATGATTTCTGTACTGGGTGAAATATAACATGTGTTATCAAATCTAAATCACTAGCACTTCCCTGCCACGATTTTAAACCTAACTCGTCAAACACAAAATCTCCGTCTAGGTTTGTTGAGTTGTCAAATGCCTGCTGTCCTGATGGTTCACCATAGTCTAGTAAGCATGATACCAATATATCTGTGTACAGTTTACCTGCTGTGTGTAACACAGTCAACTTGTTCCTAGATGTGTCAGTGTTTGCTGATGATGTGTCATCCACAACCTTTTGGTATGTTTGGTTGTATAGATCGGCATTCTGTCCAGTAATGTTAGGTGGTAGATATGTAATGACTCCTGTAGAGTCTACACTAGATCCACCATTACCAAATGCCATTTGATATATGTGTCCTAAATTCTTGTTAGCCATAGCCTGTGCTAAACTGTTAGAAAAGTTCTCATAGTGGATAGCATTACGCTTGTCTACCATGACTTCCTTAGAGTTAGGGTCAAATATCTTGATGTGTCCTTGAATCAGGACTCCACCTTGCTCATCTGGTTTCTTTTGTTCTTCTTTCATCTCGGTATCTTTAGTTTGTTCCATACTATATTTATCCACTATGAATTTTCACCCCTTAAGAACTTGGCTGGCACCGTTGTGGTATTCTGTAATGCCTTGCCTTGTGTAACTGAACTACCGTCGTCCACAGTTGGTGTATCATACCATGTCTTGCTGTAACTGTAATCTAGATATGTTGCTATAGAGTAATCATAGGCAACGCTACCTGCCGCATGTGCTGTCGCACCTGTACCAGCAGTACCTCTACGTAGTCCGCTTAATGTATTGTTAGTGACATCACGTTCACGATATGTTATACGCTCGCCATTGATTATCACGATACCAAACGTGCCCACAGTTAGGTTAGGTTTGGCTAACTTGCTGGCATCTGTAACATATATGGTATCTGCCGTTGCTGACAATGCCTGTGTCAATTTAGTTTGTTCGCTGGTCTTAATCCTGTAGACTGCGTTGTTATCTCTCATGTCCTTGAATACAGCAAAGTTCAAGTTATCTGGTACTTCGTTCTCAGTCTGTAGGGTTATCACTACGACGTCACTGTCAGTTATTGACATAGAAATGAACTGTAACTCAGTGCTGTCTGTAGAATTAATCTGCCAGTCCCTACCGAGATACTTGCGTAGCCCGTTCACCGTGACACGTAACTTGTCTGGTTTGGTTATGCTTCTACCTAGGTCAAAGTTACTGAGATCCACTGTGGTTCCAATTGTCTTGTCAAATGGCTCTCCGTCAGCATCAAAGCCAACAACATCAAATCCGGTTACTATTGTAGAACCTGTTGAGGTTGGTCCCCTGTAACATCTAGTAATGATGTCAAGTTCAGATGTATTGTTATCTGTGGTTATCATTATACGGGCATCGTCAATGGGAGCTGTATTAAATGTTATCTTATTCAGACCTGGACTTACCGGTACTCCGCTGTATGATATCTTGTAGTCTGCCGCTGTCTCAACAAATATCTTAACATCCGCTCCTGCCGCAGGTGCTGTAGTAAACACCACGTATCTCACTGAGCTGGAGTCTGCTGGACTTACGGTGAAGTCTTCATATAACTTCTGTTCAACATCGTCGATAAAGCAGTGTACGTCACTGTCCACTATCAATGTTTGGAACAGGTCTTCAGTTGACTTCCAGTTAGTTAGATTGAGATAGAATGGTCCTTCGCTCGAACCGTCACCTGTATATTCTATACCTTCTGCTGGAGTCAGTCTACGACCATCCACTTCCACCACTGCTGTAAATGCGTTGGTGCCCTGTATGTCGTTGATCAAAGAAAATTCTTTGCGTGTTCCATCACCATACATTATCTGAGATGTAGGGTGGCTGGATGAGTGTACCAAGTGTTCGTCATGTGTGATGTATCCAGGAATTGTTGATACGTCATTTTCATCATATCCAAACACAGCAACACTGATGTAATCGCCCACTGCCAATGGATCCCTATTATCATACTTGACTTCTAGGTCAGCAGTTCCGTTGCCATCTACATCCTGCGTGCCAAATGTTATGCGTGTAGTCACATCATCTATTTCAGAGAACGTATAGTTCGTTACGCGATATCCGTTGACTTTAATCATCGCTTCGTATATCTGTTCAAACGCTACAGGAATGTCTATGAACAGACCGTCTGTTGAATCATCAACTAATAAGTCTGCCACTGAGTAGTTGTCTACCCAAAGTTGATCGCCGCCACCTATGCCGTATGATTCAACACGTAGGATGTCTCCCACTGAGACTCCTGTACCTGTCAGTGTCACTGTCTTGTTCAGCCAGTTTGCTGAGTAGTCAACAGTGCCCTCATATGGTGCGAAGTATTCAAAGCGTAATGTTAATCCGGTAGTTACGTTGAACACCCTAACAGCAAATGGATTCTCTATTAGATCCCAACTTACAGTTGTGGTATCAGCAGTGCCGTCATACTTCCATGTGAATGATCCAAATGGTTGTCCGTGTCCGTCATTTTCGTAGTCATAGCCCGGACGTGTAAACACCTTCATGTTTAATGTGTCAAAAATTGATGCTGGAACAAGTTCTTCCGGTGAATGTGAACTGTATGTGTCTATGAACTCACCACCTTCCACATTAATGTCTGTTACCTGTGTACCTAGATATGTATCAGCATAGTCACCAGGATTGTATTTGGTGTCTAAAAGTGTCTCAGAATAACTAGGTAATCCTTCCTCACCAAAGTCTAAGTTGTCGAACGGATTGATGTCAAAGTTACCAATGTCATATCCTGTGTTCTGATTGTATAGCACACCTGTAACTTGTACTCCTGGATATTCAGTGCCGGATACTAATAAGCCTAAGTCTAACCCAGTGTTGTTGACTGCTGGAACGTATAAGCCCATAGTCCTATTCACACCACTAAGTGTGCTTGGATCCACTACTGTAAAGTCATCAGTGTTAAATGATGCGCCTGTGACTGCTAACGTGCTGTCGTCTTCGTTCTTGGCTTCGTATACCTTGTTATTGTATCTAACCAGTGTGCCTGCTTCGTATGCTGTATTGGCTTCCCAATCAACTATCTCAGACTGATATTCGTAACGGTCATATCGTAATGTTGTTTTTATGTCACGAACTGTACCTGGAGATGTTACTGCGATCGCCGTTGCTCCAGTACCATTACCGCCACTTATAGTAACTATTGGAGTGGTTGTATACCCAACCCCTGATGTTATTACATCTATAGCTATAACCACTCCAGCTGTGTTAATTCTTGCTATCATTGTAGCTGGAGTTGTACAAGTGCCTGATACTGTTACCGTCGGAACTTCTGTGTAACCACTACCGCCAGTAAGTACGGTAACCGAATCGATGCTTAGTGTATAATTTGTGATCCATTGATTATACGGCCAAGTAGTCCAGATGCTGTCTGTTGAAACAAAATCTCCTACTACTCCGCTGTCCGCTAATTTCGGACTAATAAATTTGTTTGATGATTCCTCATAGAAAGACGGTAAGTCAAAGTCAGTAGCATCACCACCAAAGAGATCCTCTCCCTTGTATGTCAACGAAAATTCTTTAACCTGTACATGATAAGGTTTAATCTCTTGAATATATTTTTCTATAAAATCTTGATTATCAACTTGATAGATGCTGAACGGTTCAAGCTCACGTAAGTTATGATTAACGTCAATGAGAGATGTTTTGATCAACCAGTCAGCCGCAGTGTGTTCACTCTTAGCATATTCAAATATCAAGTTAATGAGGTCTATGCGTTCTTTTGCTAGATCAGCAACGAACAGTTCCTCATTGATTGCCTTGATAATCTGTCTTGTCTCTGTAACTGGCTCCTCGTCAAAATATTGTGCGTCAAATACCTCAATGTCAAATCCATTGCGTCCTAAGGTGTAATCATATATTGACGTATCTATTGTAATAGTTCCGTCTTCGAGAGCTACTCTGTCCCACCCTGAGTTAGTTTTAGAATATAATTCAAACTTACCGTTACTATTCGTCGTTACCTTTACGACCTGTCCTACTTCCGTCTTACTGCTAATTGTTGCTAATCTTGAATACGTTGAAACTTCGTTTATAGGTTTATCTTCTGCTGAATATCCAGTAGCATACCAATCTGTGTATGTCCAATATCTAGATGTCTTAAAGTTCTGAACACGTGTTAACAACAGTGCCCTGTTGCTCTGTACTTCATATAATGTCCATAAGTTATTCTGTGAGCTGTCGTTAGCCACTAGGTATTTGTAGCCTACTGGTACTAGTGCTAGGTTTTGATATGTTAGTTCTTCATTTGTTAATAATCGTTTGTCGTATGACGTAGCCGCTGGTTCATTTTCCTTGCTGTTGAGTAAGTTAAATGATTTGCTCTCGCTAATAGGATGTAATGCTAATTTTCTATTAGCTCTTGTTAGATAGTTTCTAAGGGCAGTATATCTGTCCTTAAACATTGATTGTCTTGGTCTAAAATCAACACCATAAGCGTCGGCTTCTGACAGGGCAGTGTCAGGAACTTTGTTGCCTGCTGTGTCAACACCAGCAAAACTGTCAAGTAATTTTCTGTATAGTTGATCATTTAGGAACTGATCTGCATCACCTATTTTGATCAGTTCATATTCAACGTGTACATTGTTGTCTGTCTTTATTCTGTCAAATTCAATATGTAATACACTGTCTTTTGCTGACAAATATTGTCCAACGTTGTATAAAGCAATAGTGCTAGAATCAATTGGAGTTATGTATGCTATGCCGCTGGATCTAGGATCTTCAATGTATTGTGCTAACACCGCTGAGCTTAAAGTCTTACCTGTTGACACTGCTGGTATCTCTTTAACCCAGTAGTAATAGAGTGTTTCTACGACACCATTGGCTCCTATCTGTGTTTTGGTTGTATATGATGTGGTGCTATATACCGTGCCAGTACCTGTATAGTTTTCTGGTGTCTCAGTGCTCTCTATCCATTGGTAAACATCAATACTGGATCCAGTGAATAGTTGTCCCCATCTCTTGGCTCTATATTCAGGTTGTCCTTGATAATGATTAATGAATCTAGCATTCGTTGTGTTCCACCATATCTCACCAACATGCTCGTCTCTCCAGGTCTGTCCATAATTATTCACTGTTCCTACATTATACCCTGCTGGATCAACTGGTGTTAGATAATCTAAATTTTCTCTAACGGCTCCCAAAAGTTTGCCCTGTAACGGATCAAAAAAGTCAACGTCTACTTTGTTGTCTAGTGTCGTCTTATCATAGATGAATGATCTGTTTAATAGATCTATGTCAACTACCTGACTCTCTTCTCTAATAGTTCTCCAGGCAAATTCCCTGTCTGTGTTGTTATAGATGACCAAACGTCCGACCACACTCGAATCATCACCAGCAACGTGACCTGGTGATGTTATTAATAACCTTCCGGCCTTGTAGTCAACTGCTTTACCAAATTCAACTAATTCTTCAACCTTGTTGTCAACTATCTGTTGACCAAACACTAGATTACCTGGATTTGATACGCTGTCACTAGCTGATGATAGATAATCAAATGTGTACACACTACCGCTCTGTGTTCTAATATCTCTTATTCTAGTTGAACCACCGTCAATTTTCATAGTGTTGCTGTCAAATGTTGTTGCTAGGTTACTAGCACCTTTGCTGGTTCCTACCACCAAGGTTAACGCATCTGAACTAACTGACATGCTTTCACCAAATCGAGCATTCTGTACAGGATATGGCGATGTGATTGTCTGTAGATATTTGAAAATGTCAAGCCCTAGATCTGTTAAGGCATCGTTGTTGTTACCTGCTGGATACACGTATAACTTGTTAGCCACCGCGCCAGCATTAACATTCGTTAACGATATTGCTAGTTTACCATTGGAGTTCACTGCCTTAACATTTGGTATCGTTGCGTTGTTGATGTCTGTAACTACTTGATCCAATGTGGTGCCTGTAAATGTTACAACAACATTATTAATTCTAATCTTCTCACCTACTGTCACCGTTGGGTTTGACACAGTGCCAGTTATGGTTCCGTATAGTCTTGATTGGTTTACAGAACGTTGTACGCTACCCGCACTCGGTAATACGTTTCCATCATCAGGAGCACTTACATATACCGAACAGTTCGTTGGGCATATAGTTACCTTATGGCCAAACTGTGCCGCTTGATATCCGTTGGTCATCTCAATGGTATCTACTAATAAGAAGTTGTTAGTTTCTATTTCAACAAAGTCACCTAGGCCAGGTGCTGTTGCTAGTGTAACTGTATTACCTGATATTGTGTATTCACCGCCGATATATTTTTCTGAATCTTGTAATATAGTTCCATTAACAGATACCACTGCCCGCCCAACAGGGCTCTTGTCTGACACGTAGGTCTTGTCAGTGTCATCTGTAACTACTTGTCTTTCAACATCTCTGTCATAGATATAGGCTTTATTTGCTGTCCTCGCACCAACAACCAACTGCCTGCCATCTGTTGTTGTTGCTAAACTATAACCAAATTCTTCACCTTTGGTACCCACAATGGCTGTAACGTATTCAAAGTAGTCACTTGAACGAACAACTATGCTCGCACCGTCGGCTGGAGCAGTCGCAAATTCAAAGACATCTGAAGAATCATGTGCGTAGTCGTAATCAATGTTTAATCTCTGTAACACACCGTCTACTACGACTGTGAGGCTGTACTCTCCGTCGGCTGTATACAATCCTGTGATGTCAAACGCTGTAGTTGAAGCATCGCCTTCAAATGTCAGGCTTTCTCTCCTAGTAACTGCTACGTCTTTACCGTCCTCAGGAGCAGTGTTTAATGTCAACACGCCTGTTGATGACACTGTTGATGTTAAAGTGTAGTCAACGCCTGCTGTTAATTCTACATTATTAACAACAACTGCTATCTGATTAGGTTCATCTACTAGCATTAAACCTTTTAGAGTATATTGTGTTGTTGATCCGTCACCTTTCGTTTCAAATCTCTGTAACTGTCTGTCAATGCGTTGAAACACATAGACTGAGTCTTTACCTGGCGCACTTACGTATGCCCATCTTCCATTGTCTGATATCGCAACAGCATGACCAAACTCAGCCTCATCATTGGCATCGCTTGGATTTACCAATAATTGATGTTCACTTATTAAGTTTGAATTTAATTGTTTGAGTACGTAGGCATAACCCTCGCCGTTGTTTGATGTTGAGGCTCCTGCTATACTCCATGTCTCATTGGCACATGCCACATCATTGCCGTAGTTGTCTAACGCTGTTGTACCACTTCCTGTTAATATGCTATTCTGTACCATGACATCATCTGATGTTTTGACGTATGTGAACAAGCCACCCTTACTACTGTTGTAGCCCGGAGCACCTACAAATGCTGTTAGGCTTTCTGCGTTTTGTGCTACTGATGTACCAAAATCAATATTAACTAAGTTTTGGTCAGTGAGGCCATTGAGGAAGTTTCTTGCTGGTTCTAAACTACTTTCCTGTGTAAATGGGTCAATCTTCTCAAGTACCTGCCAACGATCGTTTCCGTTATTGTCAATCCATACCTTGCTACCTGGATCAATGTCATTGGCAAACGGTAGATTTACTACGTCACTGCCTTGAGCTACCCTGACTGAATTTAACTTGTATGTTAGACTTTCTAATGTCAAAAAGGTTATTTCATCTGGCAAGGTTAGTTGTATTGATACTCTATTCAGTGATTGTACGTCCACTATCCTAAAGGCACTGTCTAGTAAGACATCGCCATCAAGTCCCCATTTTACAATAATAATATCATCTTTCTGTAGACCATGGTTTCCGTTAAACAGTAATGTAGATGTTCCGTCTAAGTTGTCAGTTATTCTGGACAGTGTAGGTATTATTATTCCTGATCTATAAACGTTCCAATCCCATGAGTTATCTTTGGCTACCCATATGGTTGTACTTTCTCCTATCTGAGATATATAAGGAGTCAATGATCCTAGGTCAAGTATGTCAAATAATTGTATATCAATGTCGTCAACATTAACATATCCTGATGTAGGTAAGTTAAGTTCTGATGGTACCGAGTAACGCTGTGGCAATATTGGTGTTGACTGTATCTTATAACTCTGCTTGTATAAATTATCTAGGCTAACGCTTTGATCAACTGCCGAGTCACTTCCGCTGTTGGTTACTTTGATTGTTGATGGATTTGCTTTTAAGAGGCTTTCATCCATTCTCATTTCAATATATGCCCTGTTACCTCCCGCGCCATATTGACCTTGCTTGACTGCCCAGTTTTCATAGATGTCGTAATCAGCGATCTCTTTGGACAACCTAGAAGTTTTAAATAGATCAGCGGCTCGTCTGGTACCTTTGTTGCCAATGAAACTACGGAACACATTAACCTGACTGATGTCATCGAGGCCCATGTTGGTCATGTAATCTCTCTCATTAAATCCAATAAGATTAAAACCTAACTTGTCGCCATCTTTCTCTAGATTCGCTATGTTATGATCATAGTAGTCACGCAGTTGATCTGTTTTGAGGCTAAGGTTAGGTAGTAGGCCTTTCTTGATGTTCTCATATTCTGTTTCTAACCAATCAGTATACTCAAACTTCTCTTTTGGAAATATTGGGTTGGATGCTGTATAGTAAGAATTCTTATACAACACAATGTCGCCCTTGCTGTATTCTTTATTATTTTGCCATTCTTCAACATTGTCGATGTTGAATATAAAGCCTTGAGCATCAACTTGGCCATTCCAATCAGATGTCTTGTAGCCAGATAATCTTAAACGCTGTTGTCTAGACCCTGTTGTTGGATCGTATATTAGATCGTTAAATATTGACTTGTTATCAAATATTAGAACATGCTCGTAGCTTGTAAATTCTGCTTTGAGATATGCTAATGCGTCCTCGTCGAGGCTTTCAACGCTGAAATCATTATCTAATCTTGTAAAGTTTAGTTTATTATTTGGTATAGCTTTTAAATTCTGATTTAGAATAAAATCATCTGCTGTCTCGCCGGCAACAGGTGCTACAATGCTCTGTGCTCTAGAAATTTTAAGTCTATTTGCGTTTGGGTTAAGATTTATAATGCTACCATCTGACCAACCTTGTTGGCTCCAATATAGGAACTCACGGATCATTTGATTCCAGTCTAGAAGATAATTATTGTCGCGGTCGTCAAACACATATCCCTTGCCTTCTAGATATTTTCCATAGCTGATTAAGAAGTCTGCTACAGCACTGGTGCTAGTAAACACATACCCGTATGGTACTCTAGTGGTTCTGTCCTCATAAAAATCGTTGCTAACTCTTACAGATCTATTACCCACTCTAAGAGTTGAATAATTTCCGTTCACTATGCTGGTGTATATTGTAAAGTATGGATCTAGTTGGCTATTACCGCTAACTGCCCATCCGTCTGCTGTTTGTTGTACTATTACGCTTGAGTATTCAGCATGGTCAAATATTTCGTTACTGTAGAGGAACACTTCAAAGCTCTCATCAGGTAACAATAAACTAGTGTTGTTAGAGTTAGGAGATGACTTCTCTGTGTAAATTTTAAGGTATTCCTTGTCACTGAAACTTGCTAGTCTATAAGTTAATTGTATGTCTATGTTCTCAAGAACATTCTTGATGTCTGTGATTGCTGAAACACCTTGTTTCTTACTGTATTCCACACACCAGTTAATATACGAGTGCTTGGCAGTACCGTCACCATATAATACGATGTCCTCTGCTTTGATCCTTGATCTGCTGTTATATAGATATTGACCCAATTCACTGTCATATTTGTATAGATCTCTGTCAGCATTGAGTGCGAAAAACTCAGCTGGTTTGGTCAGCGCCAATAATCGTATTACAGCAAATCGGAAACTGCTTGATCTCCTCCAGGAAGATTCAACTGGACCTACATCACCTGACACCCAAGATTTCTTAAAGGAGACAGAGTTATAGTTGCCAGCTAAACAATCAAATGCTGACTTTAGATTGCCTTCGTCATCTACGGGTAATATCTTGCTAAGTCCTGGACGTTTCCATTTGTCAACTACTGTGTATGTCCCTGCTGATCCATCTCCGTAAACATTAGTATCCCAGATGCGACCATTCTCAAGGTCGTCCCATAGTACATCGTTGCCTGACGTATATGGAGCGGCGCCGTATTTGACGTCCCACCAAGTTGGCTTCTCACTAAAGCCAATCATTTCCCACGGATGTAAGTGAGGATGATCGGTGTCGTAGTATTTTAGGAATGCTCCTCTCCAATGTCCAGGTAATAGTTCTCCATCTATCTTGTCGTCTGCTTCTGAGTAGTTCCAAGTTTTCTTGTCGTCTGCGTCATAGTCCTGTGACTTATAATCTAACCTATTCCAGGCTACCCACGATAAGAAATCTCTGTTCAATATTTCTACAACTTCGGCTTGTGAATAGTCAGTTGACCTAAACTTGCCAGGTTCTACGTCCTGTAATTCCAATGGAATGTCACCGGTCCATTTGATGTTGTTGTATATACGTTTCTCAAACTCTAACAGTATGTCGTCTCTGCTGTCACCAAACGCAATAGTCAGCGAGCCATCATGCCCTCTGATTACATATTGCGAATCAACATAAGTGTCATCTAAGAATTTCTTAGGATCTGATTTTGGATATAGTCCTAATTTTGTTGGTGTCGACGGAATAAAACTGCCTGAGGTGCTTGTATATTCTCTGATTTTAACAACATCACCAGGTGATAATGTATTCAGTAAGGTTAGTCTAGGTGCGCCAACTGCTACAGTATAGTCCTCATCTTTGATCAGCTGTACGTCATTAACGTAGACTGTTAGTCCTAGATAATTAGCTTTTGTAAAGTCATATGTTTGTTCTAGATCAAATATTTCATCGTCGATGGCTGTTATGGTATAACTGACCTCAGTGAACACCTGACCGCAGGGTATCATATCTGACCAATAAAAGGCCTCTGAATTCTGTTTACCTTGATTGACAAATGCCAATGCTTCGTCTAATTGTTCAGCCACTGTGCCTTGAAAGTCATTCTTGGCCAGAGCGTCTAGCAATTTGCCTTTGTATTTTTCATATTCCTGAGATGAGTAATCTAATGCCTTAAAGAAGTTGATGTTACTATCTCTTACAAATGTTGATGCTAGATGTAGTGGAGAGCCTTGTTGAACTATTTTATTACCGTATGGTACAATGTCTCCAAGATCTCTGGAGTTGTTAGCGCCAAATACAGCACCTGATAGATCTGTTAAATTTTGTGCTAGATTAATATAGTGATTACGCACAGTTCCTAGTGTGATGTCATTAAATGATCCATTGGGAGCATTATTGCTAAGATTAGTTGGAACCTCGTAAAATCCTTTAAGGCTGACTTTGTCACTCAGTATGTTAACTGTGATATTAGCACCGGTTGTTGGAATGTAGTTACTATTAAACGTTATAGTAGTCTGCGTGTCTGACACTGTGTATGAATACTTAGATGTTTCCTGAAATATATTATCAACATAAACAACAACAGGAATGTCCTCAGATGACTTAGCAGGAATGTCTGCTATTAGATCAACACCGGCATAGGTAAATTCCAATGTCTGATACTGGGTAGATTTGTTAATGTGTTTCTTCCACCCTATGTCTTTTTCAAAAGTGGATCTATCTGAATATACTCTAGCAAATCCTGTATTAACTCTTAACGTTGACGACACCGAGTTGGCAGTGTATATAAAAGTATCCTTTTCAAGATTGTTATCAAACACTATGTCTCCGACATTATTAATGGTTTGATATTTCAGCCTAATGCCAAGCTCAGAATCAACTGCGCCTGAACCTTGTGCGTATGAGAAAAGTTTAGTACCATTAAAGTTTGTGGAAGGATAATACGTTCTATCGCCAAAAGAGTATCCATTCTTGTCAAACATATCAAATAAAGGTGCTTGGTTAATTGATGTTTTTTGCTGTGCTTCTTGCCAAGCTGTTCCATCATATCTCCATGCTTTGCCTTGACCAGATATACCGCTCAATTGATAAACAACATCGTCTGTGACAACGTCATTGATCTTAGTGAGATTAATTATTTTAGATGTTTGGCTATCACCGTCCTCGTCGATCAATGTGACTTCATATATCTTGTTTCGTACTTCAGGATCAGTGTCAGCGGCAAATATAATTCTTGTCCCTGTTACCAGTCCATATCCATCTACGCTGTATCCCGTTTTGCCATTTACATTTGATAGAGCATCCGTCTGAGAACTGTCTAAGACATTGATGTATCCTAAGCTATTAGTACCATGATCAAATAATCTTAGTCCTGCTTTAAATTCGAGGATAGGTCTCTTAGCACGTTTATCCTGATCCAGGATAGCGATGCTTTCATTGTATTCCGCAGTCTTATTAATGACATCTACGTGTGTCCATCTATTACTTCTACTCCAGGCATTCCTGTCTGGGCTGGCCTTGTTTATAGTGAAATAGTCCAAGTCTTCTGGAGCATTTAGGCTCTCATCAAACGGAACGCTGTCATACCCATATACGTCAAATGGCTGAGTCTCTGATTTAGTGTATTCTTCAGGAGTCTTATAATCGCCAACGGGCAACAACTGTATGGCTGTCCCTACTCCCTCAATGTAATACTCACCATCTTGATATGTTGCGGGTTCTGTCGTGCCGCGGAACTTGACCTTCAGACCATTGGAGAACACAACTCCGTTGGGTGATGTATAAGTTTTCTTGCCTACGATGTCATCAGCAACAAATAATAAGTCACTGGTTGTTTCGTCAACTATCTTAATGATTCCAAATTTGGTCTCGTCAGTGCCGTCTTGATAATAAAAGGTATCCTGTACTGCTGTGAGAGGTGGAACCAATTCCCAGAATCCTTCAGCATTTCTATAATACTGTCTCGAAGCTGATACAGTGCCGTATGATACTGTTATCTTGTTGAGCTTGGCGGTATCTAGTACACGTCTCAATTTCATATATGGTCGTGTGCTACCTGCGTCAGTAAAGAACTGTATCTGCCATACTGAATATCTAATGTCTTGATCTGTAATCTCTGTCTCTACATCAAAGCCACTGGTGTCATAGTTAACTCCGTCTGTGTCAAACCTGTCTGTATATCTCCAGCCACTGTTTGCTGGGTCAGACTGTGTGTTCCTGTTAAGGAATATAATTGTTCTTGATTCAAGGTCTCTGATTTCGTCAATGCCGTCGGTTGACTCTAAGAACACATCAACAAATTGGTTATTGATCTCATCAAATCGTAGTGTTGTGGCTAGGTCTGCTGAGCCTAGATCAGTTAGTCCATAGTAGAAACTTTGTGCGTCTGCCTCAGGGACATTAAAGGTTATGGTACCGTTGTCATCTCCGTTATTGGCCACTCCTAATACTTCTCTACTTGATACGTTTTCCTGTCCAGGAACGACTCCGTTAATACCAGCATCGCTTTGTATCCAGAATGGATTTCCAGTCTGCTCTACAGTAAAGGTATAGTTACCGCCTCGTGCTAATGTTAGTGTTGGATTATCCCCAGCAATATCAGTGAACTGATATCCATTGGCTTTTCGTGACACTGTATAATCATTTGTTGTTGCTACTTCTGTAGCCTGTACGTTAACAGCATCAGGTCCGCCACTTAACCAATAGTATTGTCCAAAGTTAACGAACTTGTCGTAGTCTACAAATGGATCCCAGGAGTAGTAATCACTTGAGAACAATCTATCGTGTCTACTAGTTAATGCCTCATTTACTGAGAGAGCATCTATCAATCCAGGATATGTTAATAAATCTTTGGTCTTAGAACTATCTGTTGCCTTATAGATCACAGAAGGTTCTAACTGATAATCGGTTCTTTCCTTGTCCGGTTCAATGACGTAGTTGTCACCCTGATCAACACCAATTCCATAACGCTTTCCTATGTAGCCCTGTACTCTTCTGAGCTTGGCTGGTTGTATCACTTGTTCCAACGTGGCCGCAAGGAATTTCTTGTTGGTCTCGGTTCTAAATATCTCAGGTAGTAGATCTACCGTTCTAATTCTAGTTGCCATTAAACAATCCCACTATTTGATGCTGTTCTTAATACGCTAGGTGTCAGTGCGTCTACAACCTCAATGTCATTGACCGTTGCCGCATTAACAAATATCTCATTTGGTGCTGACCTAATTTCATATAGATCACCAAAGCTCTTCTCAGGGTCATTAGGGACTAGTACCACAGATGACACTATGTCTCCCAACTGCTCATGTAGATACGCACTTAATTCAGAGAAATAAAATGTATCTCCAAAATCCCAATTCTCTATAGTAAAGTATTCGTTGAGTGCTTCAACTGTACGTGCTTTAATCTCACTGATCGATGTCACTGTGTCTGAGTATCTAATGACTTTGATCTTACCCTGTAACTCTGTCGCCGCCTTGCTACCAAAAAGAGGTTTGAAAGTGACTGAATTTAGAATCATATTATCACTTAACATCTTATACTGATTCAAGGTACTGTAACTAATTGATAATTCATCTATGGTTGGTACAGCAGGTTCTGTAACACTATTAGTGATGTCTTTGATCCAATTCTGATACGCTGTGTAGTATGAATTTGTCACAAGGAACATGTCAATAATGTTGGTTATACCTGGATCCACTCTCTTGTTGTTACTTGAATTGTGTTTGTATTGGAAATAAAGGTCCTGTCTTCCGGTCCTATAGATATAATCTGTTGTTATTGCCAATGTATATGTGGTTCCAACCACTGTTAACTTGTAAAATTTCTTATCTGTGGTACCATAAAACACCTGACCGTTTAGATATTCTGTCTTTGCTAGTTCTATAGCATCTAAATCAGCATAGAGTG
>Ga0255765_1002988_pt1 | contig 18616 bp, 19 predicted proteins | sample 041ome_8_FD_179965 | JGI IMG/M metagenome (GOLD analysis project Ga0255765, IMG submission 179965) | Coastal salt marsh microbial communities from the Groves Creek Marsh, Skidaway Island, Georgia - 041407BS metaG (version 2) | ecosystem: Environmental > Aquatic > Marine > Intertidal zone > Salt...
ATGGCTCAATTGGGTTTGGCATAAAAAGGTATCTGATGAGCCGACTCAAGATTTTTTCGAATCATTCCGAAAGAAATACTTTTTAGCCAGCACCATTTTCTTAGCATCGTTCTATGTGCTGCTTGTCATGTTTTTTATCCTCAAAGCATGGTCAAACGGTGGTAGTCCGGGCGGACTTTTGAATTATCAAGTTCTTTTACCGCTCTTGTTGATTTGGCTCGCCTATGTGCCGCAAGGCTGGTGGGTCATCAGCCGATTAATGGGGCCGAAATAATCTAGTGAAACGGACGTTTAATACGCCACCACAACCTTTTGTACCAAGGAGCTTTGATGACGATTACATCACCTAAAAGCATTACCTGTTCTTCCTCCATAGCAATGGCTAAATCGTCGGTCAGTTGTTCGAATGTTTGAGGCGTTAATGGAGGGTCGAAAGATTTTCGAACGTCTGTATATCCAATGTAGCTCACCACAATAGCGTCGATAGGATGGTCGACTACGATGGCTTCTCTGACACCGAAATAGCCGTCAAAGTCAGTATTGCCCCCATAGACCATTTCTCCTTTGGACCAAAGTTGCACGTTGGCAAAGGGCAAGGGTTCTTTAGTCTCGTTTTCATAAACTCGACCTTTAAGAATGACTTCTTGCGGATAGGCTTGGACTTGTTCATTAATAGTCTGAGACATTACTACTTTGGGCGGCTCTGAAGTTTGTGCAGCCATCGGAGTACTTACGGCCAAGGCTGCTGCTGCCGCAATGCCCATAGGGGAGCGGTTTTGCCTTGGTGAAACTATGAGTCGATTGAGCTGATCAGCGCGGAATTGGCCACAGATTTTCCCCTCTTTCTGATACGCCTTCCATATTTCTTTATCCGAGGACTGCGTGAAGTCTACAATGCATTTTTCACATACATCGCAATGACGACCGCCGGGAACTGCGGTCATCTTATGCCAGCTTTCGCCGCATGGCTCTGGGATGGAAATGTTGATGGGGCATCGCATACCTAAAAGGTAGCGAAAATTGTGCCTTATTTAGTGTACTTGGCCTTAACCTCTTCAGCACCTTTTAAGACCTTGGCTTTTAAGCCTCCCTTGTACGCAATGACGCGGTCCAAAACCGCTGCATCCGAAGAGCCTACAATCTGTGCCGCAAGGATGCCAGCGTTCTTTGCACCGTTTAGTGCTACAGTAGCCACGGGTACACCGCCTGGCATTTGAAGAATAGAAAGTACGCTGTCCCAACCGTCAATGGAATTTGAACTATGTACGGGAACACCAATAACGGGCAGCGGGCTTACTGAAGCCACCATGCCCGGCAAGTGTGCTGCACCACCGGCTCCGGCGATGATGGCTCTAATACCTCTTTTGTGTGCGTTTTGACCGTAATCCATAAGCTTCTCTGGCGTGCGGTGGGCACTGACAATATCAACTTCATAGGCTAGGCCTAATTCGTCCAATACGTCGATAGCTTGTTGCATAACTGGCAGGTCTGAAGTGCTGCCCATAATGATTCCGATCATGACTTTTTGCTTTTGACCAATATACTATTCTTTGCCCATTCCGCGCGTTTGCGGGCTTCGTCTCTCTCTTTTGCCACCACGGTAACGTGTCCCATTTTACGGAATGGCCGCGTCTGAGCTTTACCGTAAATGTGAATGTTTACGCCGGGTTCTCCAAGTAATTCGTCATATCCTTGATATACTACATCGCCGCTAAATCCCTCGGCACCCACTAGGTTAGCCATCACTGCAGCTGCTTTAAGTTCGGTGGAACCTAAAGGCAGGTCTAGGACTGCGCGAATGTGCTGTTCGAATTGGCTCGTGTAACAAGCTTCTATGGTGTGGTGTCCGCTGTTGTGAGGACGCGGGGCAACTTCATTCACTAGAATTTCTCCATCCTTAGTAATGAAGAGTTCCACTGCAAGAAGACCGCAGATGTCGTAGGCTTCCGCGGTTTTAATAGCAATTTCTTCTGCCTTCTTCTGCATCTCTATGGAGAGCACAGTAGGGCAGAGGACATATTCTACTTGGTTGGCTGTGGGGTGAAATTCTTGATCTGCTACAGGGAAGGTCTTTACGTCACCACTTTCATTTCGAGCGACAATGACGCTCACCTCAAGGTCAAAGTCCACAAAAGCCTCTAGCATGCCTGGTGCATCTGGAATATTCTGAACGTCGTCTTCGCTGCGGCATACTACCACGCCAAATCCGTCATAGCCGCCTGTTGCCGCTTTCCACACAAAGGGGATGGGCCAGTGATCACGCGCCGCTTGTACTTCTGCTTTACTAGCAACCATCTCAAAACGGGAGGTAGGGATGTTGTGATTGGCGTAGAATTGCTTTTGTTTGGTTTTATCTTGAATGAGCTCTAAACTATCCGGATTGGGATGAACCTTTTTACCTTGGGCACGAAGGTCTCTCAAGGCTTGTACGTTCACAGCTTCAATCTCAATACAGATGGTATCACAATCGGCAGCAAATGCCATGACGGTATCGTAATCTTGAAGGGAGCCTACTTGGAATTCATTGGCGCCAAATTGCGCTGGGGCATCCACAGAAGGGTCAAGAACTTTGGTGCGGATGTCAAATTTGCGTGTGGTGTAGAGCATCATTTTGCCCAATTGGCCACCGCCCAATATTCCCAATGTATAATCTGTAGAGAAAATATTCTTAGCCATGAATGCCTTGATTTGATGCAAAGGTAGTAATAGCGTTGCTATTTGTCCTTATTCATGCTGGCTCAACTTGTGCAACTAGAGGAATGGTGAATTGCTTTTGACTCGCAATTTCCTCCACCAAGGCTCTAGTTCTTCTCTTTTCTAGCTTTTTAAACTTACGACCTTTGAAAAAGAATGCCGCTCCAATGTTAATATCTGCTAAAAGGGTGAACACTGAATCACTATCTAAAGAAAGAATGGCTTTTTGCAATCTAGGATCACCCCCAACAGCGCTTTTTGGGTGCGTTGCGTGGTGTAGAATAGCCAAGCGGTATTCTTCTGGCCAAGTGCATTCTTGCTCCAATTCAATAAGCATTGCCCCAAATGTAGTTTTCCATTCTATACCATGGGGAGCGGCTTTGCGTCCATAAGCATTCCATACTCTTAAATGTGCGATTTCATGCACTAGCGTCGTTAAGAATTGGTACTTCCCTAAGTTGCTGTTTAAGGTGATTTTGGCACGTGCTCCTTTTTTCGGAGGCCGGAAATCTCCCAACTTAGTGGCACGAGGTCTATGGATAGCGAGGTCAAATGCTTCGTCTTTCAACCAATGGTCCAAAAGCGGTAATACTTCTGCCTGGGGCAAATAGGGCAAAAGTGGTTTTAAATCCATTATCCTGCTTGCTCAGTATCTATAGATGAAAAAGACGGGCAATCACAGTCTTTGGCTGACCCACAGCTACTTAGTGCAAGTGCTAATAACACAATAGAAATAGTGGCAATTCTCTTCATAACATAGGAGTTTGTCCTTCAAAGAAAATGTAAATTAGCCATATGATCACGAACTTTTTCGAAGGAATTGGCGCCTACGGTGTATTAATGACGAAAGTCTTTCGTAAACCTGACCGTTGGAAACTTTTTTACCGATCCACGATCAAGGAAATCCAATTATTGGGAATAGATTCTATTGGTATCGTTGTCATACTTTCCGTTTTCATGGGCGCTATTGTAACCATTCAAACGGCATTTCAATTGAGTGACGATCCGCTGATTCCAACCTATTACATTGCCATGGCAACTCGTGAATCTATAACCCTGGAATTTAGTCCAACGGTGGTGAGTCTTATTCTTGCCGGTAAGGTAGGTTCCAATATTGCATCAAGTTTAGGAACTATGCGTGTTACTGAGCAAATTGATGCCTTGGAGGTCATGGGTGTGAATAGCGCGAACTTCTTGATTTTACCAAAGATTGTGGCCCAATTGTTCTTTAATCCTTTGCTCATCTTAATGTCTATGTTTTTGGGACTATGGGGTGGAGCTATGGCCGGCGACATGTTAGGTTTAATTGCGTTCCAAGAGAGTATAAGCGGCTATCAACTAGAATTCATTGTTTTTGAAAATGTGATTTACGGACTTATCAAGTCTGTTGTATATGCCTTTATTATTGGATCAGTAAGCGCGTACAGCGGTTACACCGTTAAAGGCGGTGCTGTTGAGGTTGGAATTGCTAGTACGAATGCCGTTGTGCGGTCGTGTTTGGCAATTATATTATCCAATTATGTATTAACCGATTTATTATTGAACTAATGATTCAGGTAAAGGGTATACATAAAAGCTTTGAAGACAATCACGTATTAAAAGGTGTAGACGTTGACTTTCATCGCGGCGAAACCAATCTTATAATTGGCAGTTCTGGTTCTGGAAAGACTGTTTTTCTGAAAACTATTTTAGGATTACATCAACCCGATCAAGGTCAAATTATATATGATGGAGAGGTGCTGAGTGAAATGAGTAAGCAGCGCGCAAAAAAGCTCCGTCAAGAAATAGGGATGCTCTTTCAAGGGGGTGCACTTTTCGATAGCATGACCGTGGCGCAAAATATTCGCTTTCCTTTAGAGATGTTTTCAGAGATGACCGAACACCAAATGGATGAGCGTGTCAAATTTGTGATGAATCGTGTCCGATTGGAAGGTGCAGATTCAAAATTCCCAAGTGAGATTTCTGGTGGTATGCAAAAGCGAGTCAGTATTGCGCGCGCCATTTCCATGAGCCCTAAGTACCTTTTCTGTGATGAACCTAATTCGGGCTTAGACCCCGAAACTGCAATTGTAATAGATCAGCTGATTCATGAGATTACACACGAATTTGGAATGACTACCATTGTAAATACGCACGATATGAATTCCGTTCTTGAAATCGGAGATCATGTCATCTTCATGAAAGGGGGACATAAAGTTTGGGAAGGAAATAGCTCTGAAGTGCTCAAGTCTACAAATCAAGATGTAGAAGAATACGTCTTCAAGTCCAAGCTATTCAAGCAGGTAAGACAGGCGCTTCGCTAAGCAATTTTTTGATATAGTGGTATAAAAAAACCGGGGCTGCTAGCAGCCCCGGTTGGGTGTGTTTTGTGTTAAACCAAGTAAGGATTACTTGATGGTAATGCGTTCTACGGTATTTACACCTTCTCCTTCTACGGACAAGATGTACATGCCTTTCGCATTATTGCTCAGGTCAATTACTTTGCGCTCTCCAGCCACGAATGATTCGTTAGAAGCGTAAACTATTTGGCCTAATACATCAACAACGGTTACCGTTGCGTCAGCAGTTGCATCTAATTCTACGTTCACAACACCATTAGATGGGTTAGGGAAAATAGAAACAGAAGTTAAGTCCTTATCCTCAATACCAATTGTGGATGTTCCAGAGGCAGTCACAGAAATTAGGTGTGAATATGCCATGTTGATACTTGTTTGATCGTTTCTCCAATCGGATGGAGCAACATGACCACTGTAACGAGTAGTGTTAAACAAGAAGTTTGAACAGTTTGTAGAAGTACTGTCAAAGTCTTGAATGAAGTATCCCTGAGGAGCTGAAGTATTTCCTTCTCTATAGTAGTAGAAATAGAATGGATTTATGCTTCCTGTATTTGCTTGGTAGTTGATGGTATCAGAAGTGGTTAGACCTCCAGGTAAGTACTCAATAAAAATACCTAATAGCTGATTACCCATCATAGTCAAACCGCCGTTTGGTACCTCAACGCCAACTATAGCCACACCGCTATCAGCCGTGCTTAAGTTGTAGTCAATTGTAATGGCGCTAGCAGCTGTTGGTCCGCCTTGATTCCCGTCTAATGGGCTACCGGCATAATCCATAGTTTTCGCAGTAGGTTGTACGGTTGGGTCTAATGCTGCCCAAGTACCTGCATTGTAAATAACACCAGCAAATGGAGCTCCAAAACCGTTTGCACCTTTAAAAATGGTGAAACGAATCTTGTCAGCATTGTTGCCGTTGAAGATGTCATAACCACCAATAACGTATAACGAATCAATAGTAATCTGATCGGTTTCATTGAATTCATTATCCGCCCAAGCGTAATAGTTGAAGTCATAAGTAGCGCCAACAGCGTGGTTGTACGAATAGCCTGTTGACCCATCACCATATACAATGACTGTAGAAGAATCAGGTGTAGTCGTGATAGCACCTAAAGTCATGTCTGATTGGTAAAATTGATATAAGAAGTCTGTGTAATCATAATTGTTGTTGATTGCACCACCTCTTTTCAAAATGATGTCTTCGATTTTTTCTTTCGCAGCAGCATTCGGAGTGATTTCAGTCTGCAATAGCTTGTCTGTCATTGCATCCTGAGAGAAAGCGTTGAACCCAAATGCGATTGCGGCAAGGAGTAAAACTTTTTTCATAAATAAGTATTTAAATGAATTGAGGTTCCAAGATAGGGAACATCATCGTAATTTATTGCTTGCGAACCATCATTATTCCATCTCGAACACTCAAAATAACTTGTTCTACACGCGTGTCCTCGGAAATATGCTTGTTTAAGGCAAGAATGCTCTTCGTGTCTTTGTCGTTTGAAGCCAGTTCTTCAACAACTTTTCCTGACCATAATATATTATCTATAAGCATGATTCCACCAGATGGCATGAGCGGAATAAGTGTTTCGTAGTAGTCTAAGAGCCCTTTTTTGTCTGCATCAAGGAAAATGAAATCCCAAGGCTTTTGGACCTCTCTTAATTTTGTTTCTGCAGGGCCTAGATGGAGATGCATCTGGTTAGACTTTGGGTTCTTTTGCCAATATTTTAGAATAGTGGATTCTAATTCCTCGTTAATTTCAATGGCATGGAATTCACCGTCTTCTGCTAAGCCCTCCACCAAGTAGTGGGAAGCATAACCTGTGAAAGTGCCAACCTCAAGTATATACTTTGGTCTTTTCATCAAGGTGAAAAGCTTCAAGAGTTGGCCTTGCACATGTCCACTAAGCATGCGCGGCATGATTACTTTGACCCACGTCTCCCGCTCCAATTCATTTAAATATTCCGGCGCTTTGGTGGTGTGCTCGCTAATGTATTTATGTATTTCGTCGCTAAGAAATTCCATAACTAAGCTTTGGTGTAAATAAGGGTGAAAGCATCATCTTTATTTAGGTATTCATTGGCCACTCGTTGCACATCTTCGTTGGTTAATTTGGTGATTTGTTCTGCAATAAATTCAAAAGTATTCACCGTGCCAAAATGCATGAGTGCTCTAGCAGCTCCAATGGCGCTATTTAAACCGTTGTCTTCTGCAAGAGCCATTTGTCCAATAAATTGATTTTTAGCCTTACTCAATTGTAGAACTCCAAGTGAACGATGCTGAAACTTCTCCACTTCTTTATGTACTAGTTGCTCGGCTCTCTTGGTCTGATTAGGGTCACATCCTAGGTAAATACCAAGTAATCCAGTGTCGCTGTAGAGGTTCATGTAGCTCTCAATATTATAAGCGATCCCGTGTTTTTCTCTAATATTGAGGCCTAATCTACTGTTCATTGCAGGCCCACCAAGCACATTGTTCAATAATAAGAGCGCTCTGCGGTCCTTAGAGTGAATTCCCGGAATCCGCCAACCCGTCATAAAGTGATCTTGAAATTGAGCCTCAGGACTCACGATTCGTTGTCCTTTATTACTTATTTTCTCATTAGCCTTCCAATTACTAACCTTAGGCCTCCAATGCCCAAAGAAACCTTCAGCCATGGACTCCATTCTTTCCAACCCAAAGGGTCCAACTGCGGCAATTTTGATACGACTTGCCGTGTAAGTGCGAGATCTAAATTCTAAAATGTCTTCACGAGATAATTGATCAACACTTTCCGGGGTTCCTAAAATATTTCTACCTAATGAATTTCCATGAAAAATTAAATCTTCAAAATCATCGAAAATCCTTTCGGATGGAGCGTCTTTGTAGCTGAATATTTCGTCTTTTATGACGTCTTTTTCTTTGATCAGTTCTTTTTCTGGAAATGTACTTGCGATAAGCACATCGCTAAGCAGATCCATAGCTCTTCTTAGGTCACCCTTCAAGAAACTTGCGTGAATAATGGTTTCTTCTTTAGTGGTGTACGCATTAAGTTCACCACCTACATCATCCAATCTACTTAGAATATGGTAGGCTTTCCTATTTTTTGTGCCCTTGAAAAGATTGTGCTCTATGAAATGAGCTAGTCCCTGTTGGTGCTCAAGTTCGTCTCGAGAACCTGCTTTTATGGCCACGGCGACATGGGCTACAGGCGTCTTTTTGTATTGAAAAGAACATTGTATTCCATTGGATAGGGTAAAAATATGGTTGGGTTTCATTCGTTTTCGTCCAATACTTCAAGCACGGTTCTAAAGGCTAGAGCATGTTCGCCCCAAGCTTTAGCGCTTTTAGCTCTTAGTTCGTCAGCGTACATCTGCATATACAGTTTTATACTTTCAAGATCGGCCGCGCGGTATTGTATACTGTAACTGGGGTGATCTTGTTCTTGTTCGGGGAAAACTTGAGTAAAAAGGAAAGAAGAAAATAAGCCCGTTTCCATAACATTAGGTATGTGCTCTTCCCTCATCCATTTCAGCCAACGCTCCTCTACCACGGGATTTACTACTACGGTAACATTATAAATGTGTTCGCTCATAAATCAAAGGTACGGTACATTAATCGAGCCTGTTCGTAGTAAAAACCACCAGGGTATTTCAAGAGGTACTGTTCAGTGGCTTGTTGTGCATTGTCATCCTTTAAGTTATATAGGCATTTGGCATAATAAAAATAACTTTCTTCCTTCCACATTCCTTCCCCAGCAGCGCCTTGAAGAACTAAAAACGTATTGGCCGCATCATTGAACTTTCCCAGTTTTAACTGTATTCTTCCTTTTTTGTAAAGCAGGTCGTCGTATACCTCATTGGCTAAAAGGACGCGCTCAGCTTTTTCATAGGCCAATAATGCTTCTTCATTCTTGTTCATTACTTCTAAGAGCATGGGAATACGTAGAAGCTGTAGTCCTTCAAATAAGGTGTCTTCAACCGTGTTAGCCGCTATCAATAAAGCATTTTCTAAAGCATCATTTGCGATTTCTTTGCTCGTGGACTGCAGCAATACCTCCAATTGTGTTTTTGCCCAATCAATGTCGCCACTATAAAAGGCGCACATTGCACGGGCTAATCTAGATTCATCTCCTTCTTTGGAATCTCCGAGTAAGGTCTCCGCCCGGGCATATTCAATGAGCGCTCGATCAAAATCTCCCGTTAATTGTAAAATTTCAGCAAAACTTTTATACGTCAATCCGTGCCAAAGACTTTCTGAATAGATAACCCTGAGGTTTTCCATGGTCCTGCCGTAATCAAAGGCGGCGGTACTATCCATTTCCTTTGACTTGATGATAAATTCCTCTCGTGCCAATTCCCAACCAAAGCAAGAGCCACATTCTTGATTTTTGAAATCTTCAATCAATTGCTCTGCTTGTCCTAGTTGCATTGAGCCCAATAATTCAAGTTGATTTTTCAAAACCTCATTGAGCCAATTTCCCTGCAGCATGCTGGGTCGATTGTAAATCATGAAGTCATAGACTTCAATAGCCGTAGCTTTTTGATCCACTTCAATGGCTTCACGCGCCACAGAAATAAATTCATTTGCCCTGAAATCGTTACTCTTGGCTTTAGCCTTGAGCCACCTAAACGCCCTATCAAAATCGCCTTCCTCTCGGTAAACAAAAAGGAGCAGGTTTTCAAAAACCGAAACATTTCCTCCTTGCTTGATTTTTGACAATAAAGCTCTTTTTGCTGCCTCTGCATGCAAGCCTTGTTCGTCATCGTTAATATTTTGAGTTATGCGCAACTTAATGTTTGCCAAGTAACCCCGATTCTGTTCAATAGCTTCTAAATATGCCGAGTATTGTTGGTCTATTTGACCCAGCTGAGCATAGAGCTGTGCCCGCTCAAAGGCTGCTCGTAGCTTTGGTTGTTTACTTTCAGCGAGCTCTAGAATGTTTACTGCTTCCTGCAATAATCCATATTTTTCTAGCACCCTAACAACAGTTCTTGAGGTATAGGGATTTTTAATTACCTCTAATTCTATTTCTTCCCATTTTGGACCGCGCTTATCTAAAGATTGACTAAGTACCCAATGGTCAACAGTATATTGAGGTCTAGATGCGCCAAACTTTTTATTTTGTTTGCGAACTAACTTTAATGCCGCAATGCTGTCTCCCAACAAAAGCTGCGTATCCAGAAGTTTTTCAAACGCAGGCCCTGAAGGGTTCTTATTATAAAGGGGTTCAAGACATTCTAAAGCAGCCGGGTAGTCACCGTTAATGATTAGCGTGTCACAATCCTTGATGCTGTTTTTAGTATTTGCTTTTTGAGCAAAACTCGCGAAAGGAAGAAGAACTAAAAGAAATTTAATTAGGCGCATTTGTCGCTAAGATAAAGTTCTTGAGCGAGTCTAATTTGGCAAGTAAAAAGTCATGCGCTCTTAAGCATTCAAAACATGCGCCATAGCTCTTATTGATTCTTTGGTTAGCATCTCTCAACGCAAAGGCTTCGTCATTGAAGTACTTAATTGCACGTGTGCTGTCAAGCGCGTTTGATTCTACTGCGGATAGAAGTGTACTAAGCTGAATGGAATTGTATTCCGGATCTAATTCAGTGGTGTAGCTGCCTATTACACGTCCATAGGATTTAACACAATTTTCCATTTTGTAGAGCGGTCCTGTGAACATGGTTTTAGGAACGCCCATCTTCAACATCTCATCCACATTAGCAAGAAAAAAAACCTGAAGCTCACCCATCTCTAAATAGGCCTGTTGAACTTTGGTGCTGTCAACGCTATTGATAACGCGTTCATGACTTTTACTAAGCACCACCATAGAATCTAACATCCCCGTCATTTTCATCCTCCAAGGTTCGGGATTGGAGCACCCGGAAACGCCCCAAATCACAAGAATTACTAGGCTAAATCTTCTCATTATTTGATCATATCAAATCCCGTGTATTCCGCTAGCGCTTTAGGAATTTTAATTCCATCTGGGGTCTGATGATTTTCTAGTAATGCAGCTAAAACACGCGGTAGAGCCATAGCAGAACCATTCAGCGTATGGCACAATTGGGTTTTACCATTTTCATCACGGTACCTCAATTTGAGACGATTGGACTGAAAGGTTTCAAAATTAGAAACAGAACTTACCTCTAACCAACGTTCTTGGGCAGCACTGTATACCTCAAAATCATAGGTTAATGCTGATGTAAATCCGGCATCACCACCGCATAACCGAAGCACTCTATAGGGCAGTTCTAACTTATCCAACAAACCAGAAACATGCGCTACCATCTCATCTAAAAGATCATAAGAGTTTGAAGGGTCTGTGATACTTACTATTTCAACCTTATCAAATTGGTGCAAACGGTTTAGTCCACGAACATCTTTCCCATAAGAACCGGCTTCTCGTCTAAAACAAGGTGTATAACCCGTACTTTTTATGGGGAAATCAGCGGCATTGACAATTTCGTCTCTAAATATGTTGGTGATGGGCACTTCAGCAGTTGGAATAGCGTAGAGTCCGTCTAAAGGCATTTCATACATCTGCCCTTCTTTATCTGGAAGTTGACCAGTTCCATAACCAGAGGCAGCGTTGACAAAATGTGGCGGTTGATATTCTGTATATCCTGCGGCTCTGTTTTCATCAAGAAAGAAATTGATCATAGCTCGTTGAAGACGAGCGCCATGATTTACATACACAGGAAAACCAGCGCCGCTTATTTTTACTCCTAATTCAAAATCTATTAGGTTATAATCGGATGCTAAGTCCCAATGAGGTTTTGCATTTTGATGCAAAGTAGGAATATCGCCGCTTCGGCTTACCTCCTCATTGTCCTGCTCATCTTTTCCTGCTTTTACACTTGGATGAGGTACGTTGGGTAGGGTTAATAGGAGGTTATGTTCTTTTTCTTCTAGAGCATGAAGCTCTTCACTCAGGTCTTTAATGTCCTGTTTGAGCAAGCCTGTTTCTTTTTTCAATTCATTGGCTTCACCTCCCTTGCCAGATTTGAATAAGGTTCCAATTTCTTTGGCGAGCGCATTGCTGCGCGCCTGTTTTTCCTCCATTTTATGGCGAATCGAACGTCGTTCACCATCCATTTCTAATAAATCATGAACCGTTTGAGTAGCGTCTATGCCTCTCTTTTTTAATCCATCTATGATGGCTTCGGGCTCTTGTCTAATGCGCTGAATTTGCAGCATGATTGTTTAAGATTTACGCCTCAATGGCAATGACACGCTCAATTTCTGGCGCATATTTTTTAATAGTAGACTCAATTCCGCCTTTCAGTGTAAAGTCACTTACCTTACATCCTACACAAGCACCGTGGAATTGAACTTCTACAGTAGTTCCTTCAATATTCACTAGACTTACATCGCCACCATCATTGGCAAGAAAAGGACGAACTTCGTCTAAGGCTTTCTCAATTTTCTCTGTTAGCGTATCCACTAAAATTTTATTTTGGAGAACATCCTGCCATTGTTGTTATGCGGACAATCTCTGTTGGCGGTAAGCTTTCATTGCGCTTTGCAACTTCGCTTACAATATTACGAGCGATTTCTTCAAAAGCCAACGGAATCTTTGTTCCCTCTTGAAGCGCTGCCGGTCTTCCTACATCACTTGCTTCGCGAATACTTTGAATTAACGGTAATTCACCTAGAAACGGAACGTTTAGTGATTTGGCTAGATTTTTTGCTCCTTCTTTGCCAAAGAGATAGTATTTATTATCTGGCAATTCTGGTGGCGTGAAATAGCTCATATTTTCCAAAATACCCAATACCGGGACATTAATTTGATCCATTTGGAACATGGCAACGCCTTTGCGGCAGTCAGCTAACGCCACCTTTTGCGGTGTGCTTACCACTACCGAACCTGTAACGGGTACATTTTGAACCATACTCAAGTGAATGTCCCCCGTCCCTGGCGGTAAGTCAATCAATAGAAAGTCCAATTCACCCCAATGGGTGTCGTGTATCATTTGGGTTAAAGCCTTGGTTGCCATTGCGCCGCGCCAGACCACTGCTTGGTCCATATTTGCAAAAAAACCAATGGACATCACTTTTACACCATATCCGTCTACAGGTCCCATCTTGTTTTTACCATCTACATGCACAGTCATGGGTTTTGCATGTTGTACATCAAACATTAATGGTATGGACGGACCATAAATATCAGCATCAATGAGCCCCACTTTGAACCCCATTTTCTTAAGTGCTATAGCTAGATTCGCTGTAACTGTACTTTTTCCTACACCCCCTTTACCCGAGGCTATTGCAATTATATTTTGGACACCGGGAATTGGAGCTCCCTTGATTACATTACTGGCTTCTTCCTTAGCTTTTTCACTGACGGTAATGTTCACAACTACCTTGGCTTTCACGTTTACTTCATCGTGAATAGCTTTCATGATGTCGACCTCTAATTTTTTCTTCGCTTGTAGGGTCGGGCTAATACTTTCAGCATCCACAATTACCTCATCACCAAATACTTGAATGTTGCGAACCAAACCAGCAGCAACTATGTTTTCTGCTTTGGTGGTACTTACTTTTTCCAGTGCCTTTTGGATATCTGCTTTTTTCATGCTCAAAGAATTCTGCTGCAAAAGTAATAACCACTACTTTCACAACAGCGTTCAAAAGCCAATGGATTCAAAAGACACCTTATTTATTACCGGTTCAACAGGTCAATTGGGTTCGTTTATACTTGCAGAACTACTTGGCTTCTTGGCAGGTGAGGCGCATTCAGGCCACATATTGTGTGCCAAACGCACTAGTTCATCCATGGGTCAGATGGAGATGACTCAAGATTTTCTAAACCTGGATTCTGAGCAATTTTCTTCAATGCCAAATATTCATTGGATTGATTGCGATTTAGGCGATGGACATTTTTGTTTTGAAGCAATCATAGACTATTGTGCAGTTCATGATATTGCACCCCCCAAGGAGATAATACATGCGGCCGCGGCAATTAATATTAGTCCATCTACCTCAGCAAATACATCTAATGAACAACTAACGGATCAAATGCTCCTTTTGGGTGAATTATTGAAAATAAAGCACTTTACTCATATCAGTTCCATTGCCGTTATGGGCGGCACAGCGCCTCTAGGTGAAGTGGAAATGATTGGTCCAGCGAATTTTCATCCCAATCGCTCTGATGCCTTTTTGTCGAACTATGCATTGGGTAAAATCGCCAGTGAACTTCGGGTTTGGAAGGCACAGGCAGAAGGGATGTCTATTTCCATTATTAGGCCAGGAGTGATCTTAGGCATAGGTCCCAAAGAAAAGGCACCGCAGGAATTGTGGGCCCGACTTCAAGACGGCAGGCTTCCAATTGCCACAGACGGCTCTACAGGAATCGTAGATGTTAGAGATGTTGCATCAATAGCCGTTGCGGCACACCGCAAAAGAGTGGTTGGCCCAGTAATAACAGTAGCAGAAAATGCCTCTTTTTACGATCTTTTAGATAAACTTGGTAAGGCAATAGGCTCCACCAAGAAATTGAAAAGGATAAATGCAGAGCCATGGCTGGACAGAATGCGTGACTTTGCTTTTTTGAGCAGGGTACCGTTCATTGGTAAATTTTTCACTCCTCAAATGCGCATCATGCTGTTTTCCAAAACCCAGTATGACGGCTCTAGCGGTGCAGAGTTGCATCAGTACAGGGCAATGGACGATACCATTTCTCAATTTGGATATTACTTGAGCAAAGTTTGGAGATAAAAAAGAGCCGTGCTTATACAAGCACGGCTCTTTCAAGTCTAAACGAGTGAAGCTTTAAGCGTTTGGTACAACGCTCACGTAACTTCTATTGTCTTTTTTCTTGCGGAACTCAACTTTGCCATCTACAAGTGCAAACAACGTATGGTCTTTTCCAATACCTACGTTTTCACCTGCATTATGCTTGGTTCCTCGCTGACGCACGATAATATTTCCTGCGATTGCATCTTGGCCACCAAAGATTTTGATACCCAATCTTTTACTTGCTGATTCGCGTCCGTTTTTCGAACTACCTACACCTTTCTTGTGAGCCATAACTTTTTATTTATCTGCTTTTTTTGCTGCTGGTTTCTTAGGAGCTGCCTTTTTAGTAGCTGGCTTCTTTGCTGCTGGTTTCTTAGCAGTAGTTGCTTTTTTAGCTGCTGGCTTTTTAGCTGCAACCTTTTTAGGAGCAGCTTCCTTTTCTTCAGTTGCTTTTGCTGCAGCTTTTTTAGCTGGAGCTTTCGCAGTGATTTTATTAATAGTAATTGAAGTAAAAATTTGACGGTGACCATTCATTTTCTGGTAACCCTTGCGACGCTTCTTCTTGAATACAAGAATTTTGTCGCCTTTTACTTCGCCGTTAACGGTAGCATCTACTTTAGCTCCGTCTATAACTGGGGCGCCAACCTTTACATCACCTTTCTCTTCTATGAGGAGGACACGGTCGAATTTTACTTTCTTCCCTGCCTCAACATTTAAGCGGTTTACGTACAAGCGTTGGTCTTTTTCAACTTTGTATTGAAGCCCTGCTATCTCTACAATTGCGTACATTATACTTCTTTTTAAGGGCTGCAAATATAAAACAACTGCTTTAATAACAAAGCGTTAAAATAAGTAAGATTTCAAAAAGTTGAACCGCATTTCTTCGACTTGCAGGTATTGAGACCTTATATTTGAGGTACTATCCTAAAATATCTTTAATGAAAAACTTCATGATCTTGGGTGCTTTGGCGTTTTCAACTGCCTTATGTGCTCAAAACAAAATTGATTTTGAAGAGTACGATTTAAACAACGGTTTACACGTTATTCTTCACGAAGACCACAGTACCCCTATTGCGGCTGTAACTGTCCTCTATCACGTTGGTAGTAAAAACGAAGATCCAGAACGCACGGGTTTCGCACATTTCTTTGAGCACCTACTTTTTGAAGGAAGCGAAAATATAGGTCGCGGGGAATTCGATAGTTATGTGACTAACGCCGGTGGTGCACTTAATGCAAACACCTCACAAGACAGAACCTTTTATTTTGAATTGCTACCGTCTAATCAAATGGAATTAGGCCTGTGGTTGGAAAGTGAAAGAATGCTTCATGCAAATATTCAAAACATAGGTGTTGAAACACAGCGTGAAGTTGTTAAGGAAGAAAAGAGACAGCGTGTAGATAACCAACCATACGGTTCTTGGTTGGAAAATATGATGAAGCGTTTGTATACCGAACATCCATATAATTGGGTTCCCATAGGATCCATGGATCATTTGAATGCAGCTCAATTGGATGAGTTCATGAACTTTTATAAAAAATTCTATGTCCCAAATAATGCTACTTTAAGTATTGCAGGAGACATAGATATTGAAAAAACCAAAGCGCTTATTCAGGCCTATTTTGGAGAAATACCAAGAGGGGCAGATGTTGTGCAACCAACAGTTAAGGAACCGGCATTAGGCGGTGAGCAAACTGCAACAATTTATGATAACATTCAGTTACCGGCGATTATGATGGGTTATCGGATGCCTCCGCAAACCTCAGACGATGCTTACGCACTTCAAATGGCAAGTTCCGTATTGAGTGGTGGTCCGTCATCCCGTATGTACAAGAGATTGGTTGATCAAGATCAAACTGCTCTACAAGTTTTTGCCTTTCCTTTTTCTCTAGAGCAAGGCGGTGCATTCATCACCTTTTCTCTAGCTAATGCTGGGAAAACTATTGACGATATGGTTCCTGCATTAGAAGAAGAGATATCGAATCTTCAAAATGATCTTATCTCTGAGCGTGAATTCCAGAAAATCCAAAATCAAATGGAAAGCAATTTTATCCAGAGCAATTCAAAAATGGCCGGTATTGCTGAATCTCTAGCGGATTATCATACGTACTATGGCGATGCAAACTATATCAATACAGAAATAGAGCGTTACCGAAGCGTAACTCGTGAGGACATACAACGCGTGGCTAAAAAATATCTGGTAAAAGACAATAGAGTTGTTTTGCGCTATTTGCCTAAGAGTGAAGAACCAGCTGAATAAGATTTAAAATGAAAAAATATATATACTCCCTTATTGCTGTAGTTGTTGCCTTCTCATTGACGGCACAAACTACCATTGACCGATCGACAGCACCTTCCCCAGGTCCAGCTCGAGTTCCAACCATTGCCTCCTATGAGAGCTTTGAATTGAAGAATGGCTTAAAAGTTTTTGTGGTTGAAGACCATAAATTACCTCGAATTTCCATGTCCCTGATTTTAGATCGCGACCCAATCGTAGAAGGAGAGAAGGCTGGATATGTTGCTATTGCAGGAGATCTATTGGGTTCTGGAACAACTACTAGAACTAAAGCTCAACTTGATGAAGAGGTTGATTTTATGGGTGCTCGATTTTCAACATCAGCAAGTTCCATGAATGTAGGCGGACTGAGTAAGTATACGGACGATTTGGTTGAAATCATGTCGGATGTGTTGTTGAATCCAAGTTTTGAGACTGAAGAATTTGAAAAACTCAAGTCCCAAATGACTTCTGGCTTGAAGGCGAACGCGGACGATCCTGATGCAATTGCTGGTAACCTTCGCGGTGCAACTCTTTATGGTCTAGAGCATCCATACGGTGAGGTTATGACGGAGTCAACGGTTGAAGCAGTGACTCTTGAAGATTGTAAGAACTATTTTTCTTCTTACTTCCGCCCAAATATTGCTTACATGGTTGTCATTGGTGATATCACCGTAAAGGATGCAAAGAAAAAGTTGAGCAAAGCACTTAAGGGCTGGAAAGCTTCGGATGTTCCGGCACACGACTATGAGAAAACATCAGTTCCTTCTGCTGGCAGAATTGTTATGGTTGATAAACCATCTGCTGTACAATCTGTAGTTTGGTTGGGTAATGTCATTGACCTTCCACAAGGTCATCCAGATATTGAACCGTTGCGAATTGCAAATCAAATTTTAGGCGGTGGAATGTCGGGAAGATTATTTACAAATCTTCGTGAAGACAAGGCGTTTACTTATGGAGCGTATTCCAGCTTTGGTATTGACGAACTCAACAGTACATTCGGAGCATCTGCCAAAGTGCGTAATGAAGTTACAGATTCGGCTATAGTTGAATTTTTGATGGAAATAGGTAGAATGCGCACAGAGTCCGTTACCGAAGAAGACTTAATTGCAGCAAAAGCATCCTTGAGTGGAGCATTTGGCCGTTCACTAGAAAGTACTTCTAGTGCAGCAAATTTTGCACTCAATATTGCACGATACGGCCTCCCTTCAGACTACTATAACAACTATTTGGCACGTTTAGAAGCTGTTACGGCAGAGGATGTCATGCGCGTATCAAATCAATATATGAAGACGGACAACCTTACAATCAGTGTAGTTGGCAAGGCTCAGGATGTAGCTGCAGGTCTAGCTGCTTTTGGTGAAGTAGAATACTATGATGCAGAAGGAATGCCAACAGATGCTCCTACCTTCTTGTTTATGCCAGAGGGTATAACATTAGAAACGGTATTTGCAAAGTTTTATGAGGCCATGGGTGGTGTGGAAGTATTGTCTTCATTGAAAGCAATGGACATGAAAGCACATCTGGAAATCCCTGGAATGCCCGGACAGCTTAAAATGCGTACTGCTAAGATTACACCTAATAAATTTATGATGGAGCAAAGCATGCAA
>Ga0255765_1002990_pt1 | contig 18610 bp, 11 predicted proteins | sample 041ome_8_FD_179965 | JGI IMG/M metagenome (GOLD analysis project Ga0255765, IMG submission 179965) | Coastal salt marsh microbial communities from the Groves Creek Marsh, Skidaway Island, Georgia - 041407BS metaG (version 2) | ecosystem: Environmental > Aquatic > Marine > Intertidal zone > Salt...
TGGAGTCCGCGCGCGCGTGTGTCGATCGATTCGATCGATGGCGCGATCGATCGAATCTCGCGCGCGATCGATGGTGCCATCGATCGGATCTCGACGTTCGATGGGTCGATGGATCGACATCGGGTCGAGGGATCCGAATCCCTCGTCAGTGGTCGTGCGTGCGTGCGTGCGTGCGCGGCGTCGGCGCGGGCATGGTCGATCGCGCGTCGCGTGCGTCGTCGTCGTCGTTGTCGTCGTCGTCGTCGTCGTCGTCGTCGTCGTCGGTGACGGCGGCGGCGGGGCGCGGGATGGGCGACGCGCGACGGTGCGTCGCGCGCGCGCTGCGCGCTGGATGGTGGCGCGACGACGCGAACGGCGGCGGTGGGGGCGAGCGCGCGTCGGCGGTGGCGGCGTCGGCGTCGGCGGCGTCGGGGCGTCGGCGGCGGTGGCGTCGGCGGCGGCGTCTCGCGTCGGTGTCGGCGTCGAACGCGTCGGCGTCGGCGTCGGGCGCAGCCGCCGGTTGGGCGCGGTCGCTCGACGACAAGTTGCGCGCGAAGTCGACGACGACTCGCAAGTTACCGGCGCAGGAAGAGGCGGCGAGGCGGTTGGCGAGTGGTATCGGGGCGACGATATGCGTGCGTACGGTGCTCGCGCCGTTAGAACGCGTGAAGATTGAGTATTTATTGAATAGGAGCGCGTTGAAACCCGAGGCGTTGGTGCGGAGCATCTTTACCAAGGAGGGACTCGGTGGGTTTTGGAAGGGGAATTTATTGAATTTAGCGCGCACGGCGCCGTATAAGGCGATTAACTTTTGTGCTTTTGACACCTATCGCGGGTTTGTGATTAAGGCTTTTCCCGAAGGGAGCGATGGGAGGAAAATTGGGACGTTGTGCGCGGGCGCCGGAGCGGGCGTCACGGCGGTGTTGACGTGCTTTCCGATGGATGTATTGCGTACGCGTTTGTTGACGACGGGTGGTAAGGCCAAATACGGTTCGTTGATACAGTGTGTGAAGACCATGTACACGCAAGAAGGTTTGTCGACGTTTTATCGCGGCATTACGCCGGCGCTCGTGTCCATGGCGCCCAACGCCGCGGTGTACTACACCATTTACGACGGCTTGAAACATCGTCGCATGGCACAGCTCGACGAGGAGCTGCGCGTGAGAATCGCCGCCACAAAAGACACGCGCGAGCGCGCGAAATTAGAGCGCGAATATCCATCCAAGACTGTGGAGGCGTCGAATATGATGTTGTTTGGCGCGCTCGCCGGCGTCGCGTCTGAAGCGTCGACGTATCCGTTTGAAGTCATTCGTCGTCGCATGCAAATGCAAGGTGGACGCTCATCAGCGTCGATGGTCTTCGGCCGCGAAGCGCTTCGTCGAATGACCGTCACCTTACGGTCGATCGTTCGCAAGCAAGGTGTTCGTGGATTATACGCCGGTTTAGGCCCGAGTTGCATTCAAGTGCTCCCGTCGGCGTCGCTCGGATTTTTCTCCTATGAAATGTTCAAGCTCTTGTTCCAAGTGGACTGACGAGACCCGCCGTCGGGTGACTTCATGACACCAACGAACAACACATACTACTACTACTACAGCAGCAGCAGCATTAGCTTTTTCATCGTTCCACCTAGCCACGGAGCTCTTCAATACCACGCTTAGACGGTTTAGCCTCACTTCGCGACTCCCATGACAACCATGTACACGCGCGGTGACCCGAACGCGCCGGATGACCGCGGTCCATCCATGATGCAGCGACACGCCGAGGCACGCGCTCGCGAAGCCGCACACGCCGCAGATGCGTATTTACGACGAGAGTTCCCGAACGCCACCGACGCGACGCTCGCGTTGGCGCTGGAAAAACACGACGGCGACGTGCAGCTCGCCAAGGATGCGTTACGAGAGTTCTTCGATGCCGAACGCGCGGGACGAACGACGACGACGACGACGACGACGACGACGACGACGACGACGGGAGGTGCGGGGTCGAGCGGACGGGAACGACGTCGACGGCGGCGACGCGATGGGAGCTCGAGCTCGAGCGACGACGACGGCTCCGACGACGACGGCTCTCGAAGCGGTCGGCGGCGGCACAAGAAGTACAGAAAGTCCTCGGATAGGAGAAAACACAAGAAACACAAAAAGTCGTCGCGCCGTTCGCGGTCGAGGAGCGCGTCTCGAGGCGATGAGGGGAAGAAACCAGAGAGGCGAGCGTTTGGCGACGACGAAGCCGAACGTCGGCGAGAACTCGCCGAGGCGCGTGAGAAGGAAGCCGCGGCGAAACAACACGCTATCTTGGCGCGTATGCGCGCGCAGGGTGGCGGCGCGGCGCGAGATGGTATGCGCGAGCAAGAGCTCTTGCGTTCCCAGCTCCAAATCGCACACAGGCAAGGCGACGTTCACGAAGTCGAACGGCTTAAAAATTTGCTCGCCAAGGACGACGCGCTCGATCGCGCGGCGAAAGATAACTATGGATTTAGGGCGAACGCTTAAACTTGCGCCAACTGCGCGCGATGATGTATGTATAGAGATTCTAGGTTTGCTATCGATTGCTACTTTTACTACCGAGCCAACGGCATCGACATCGACATCGAGCGCCGACGTCCGTTCCTCAAACGTCACGTCGCTCGCATCTTCCCGCGCGTGCCTGCACCGCTGAATTGCGTCGCGCGCACGACACCCACGAGCGCCCCACACGCGAATCCCGCGCTCATCCCACGCACGCACGACACCGGCCACGCTTGCCACGCGCGGTTCCAATCCAACGGCGCCGGCACGGCGCCCACCCACGCGCCCGCCACGCCTCCAATCACGCTCGAGCGCGCCATAACCTCTCGCACACCGCGCGCATCACCCCTCACGAACACGCGCTCGATGCTCGCGCGGTCGCATCCGATATCCATAGCCACGGTGAGCCCGACGACAGCCGACGCGTACGCGCCAAACGCCGCCGAGCGCGCCCACGTCGTCGAATCATCGCCGCGCAGCACGCTCCCCGCGAACGCGAACGCCACCAACACGCACACCACGACGCCTGCGCACCACGGCGCGATCACGCGCGCGACGACTCCGCGCATCGCGCGCGCACACGACGCCCGACGACGCCCGACGTCGCGCGCGCCGCTGGACAACGCAACCTCCAATACGCGCGACGCGACGACGCACGCCGCACTGGCGCCGCCCACGCGCGCGAGCGACGCGACATCGCGTGCGCCGCACGCCGTGGCGCTCACCGACAACGCGCGCGCGATCGCCAGCGCCGCGTCGACGCGCATGCGCGCGCGCGAATGGCGTCAACTGTCACGTCACGTCGCATTCAAAAATCCTCACTTCCCAACGCGCGGTCGTCGTCGTCGACGCCGCGCTCGGGATGAAGTTCGATCTCGACGCGCAGCGTCGGGTGATTCTCGAGCACATCGCGCGCGCGGACGCCGCGGCGGCGCGCGCGCGCGGGCGTGAGGATAAGATTTTTCCGAAACCGCGCGTTCGAGATGACGAGGCTGCGCGTGCGCGCGAGAATCCGGACGTGGTGAACGTCGAGGACGACGACGCGGAAGTTGGGGTGGAGTACGAGCGGTATCAACCGCGGTACGGCGCGATTGAGGGCGGCGAGCACCCCGATGCGGTGGTGGAGACGGGAACGTTGGCCAAGGTGTCGCCGCCCGAGCCGACGTACGCGCACGCGTTGGGCGACTTGGTACGAAACGGGGCGTTAAGTGCGCTACAGCTCGAGAGCGTGACGTATGCGTGCATGAGACACGAGCAGCGGTTGAAGGATGGGTCTCGCGCGGGTTTTTTCTTGGGAGATGGTGCGGGCGTGGGGAAAGGGCGACAGATCGCGGGGTTGGTGTACGAACATAGACGTAGAGGCGGACGACGCGTGTTGTGGGTGAGCACGAGCGCGGATTTGAAATTCGATGCGGAGCGGGATTTGAATGATATGAATGCGGCGCCGGCGATGGCGGTGATTCCCGAAGGCACCGCTGGGTTACCACAAGGGTCGTTGGAGCGCGTTTTAGACGTCGGCGTGGTGTTTTGTACGTATTCGCTCCTGACGCAGCGTTTGCCCAAGACTCCAAAGAATGCGTCGACTGAGGAGAATTTGCGCGCGATGCTCGTGCCTGGGTCGCGTTTATTGCAACTCGCGGATTGGTTGAAGGGTGACGAGCACGGACCGTTGATTGTTTTTGATGAATGTCACAAGGCGAAGAATTTGATGAACTCGACTGGCACGCCGACCAAGACGGCGTTGGCCGTCGTGGCGTTGCAACTCGTCATTCCCAATGCGCGCGTATTGTATTGCTCAGCCACCGGAGCGAGCGAACCGAGAAACTTGGCGTACATGACGCGGCTCGGGCACTTTGGGTTTTCCAGCATGGTGGATATGTTGAGCAAGTTGGAAAAGTCTGGTTTGGGCGCTCTTGAAATTTTCGCGTGCGGGTTGAAAGCGACTGGTAGTTATCTTTGCCGAACGTTGTCGTACGCTGATGCCGAGTTTGAATTAGTGAATTGTGAAATTGGTCCTGAAATTAAGTTGATGTACGATAGAAGCGTAGCGTTTTGGACGATGATGAAGAAGGTTTTCTACGCCGTTGAACTCGCGCGCGGGTACCCAGACGCACGGGCGTGGAAGGATGCTCACGGCAAGGACATGGCGGCGCTCATTCGATTGTTCTGGGCCACGCATCAGCGATTCTTTAGGCAAATGTTACTTTGCGCCAAAGTTCCGACGCTCGCTCGAGCTGCACTCAAGGCGGTGACTGAAGAAAACTTTGCAGTTGTCATCGGTTTACAGAGCACCGGCGAAGCGAGTCTCGCGCGTATGCACGCAAACGACGACGAAGGCGAGGATGAAGACTTTGCCAGTTCTCCAGCTGAAATGCTTACGAATTTTTTGATTAAGAACTTTCCGACTACATCGAGTCAAGCATCTGCCGAGTCGCAGCAGTTGTGGGATAGTATTCTCACGGATGTCACAGAAGTCGCCATTCGCTGGTGCAGCGCGGAGACGATTGGTGAAGTCATGGCGCGACGTCCGGCGGGTCGACGTCAAGTTGTCGATGACGACGAGTTGAACCAAGGTCCCCGTCCTGGTGCGCGACCGAATGCTGACAATGTTGATGCTGCCGGTGCCGCTGCCGGTGCTGCCGCAGGCGCCGGTGCAGCAGATGCGAATGACGACGACGACGAAATCGAACTCATGGTTGAAAAGTCGCTCGACGAAGTCTTAGCTGAGCGTATGGAGGCGGCCAAGTTGGCGGGTGATTTCTTTGATTTAACCGAGGAGGACATTCATCAACGCGCTCGCGTCGGAGCGAGCGAAGCGCAAGTCCGTGCTATGGAACAAAAGCACGCGTTTCTCGAGGCTGGGGAAAAGGTGCGTCGCGACAGAATGTTGAATGAAGAACGCGAGCTCGCAGCACGTTTGCAGCAGCAAGTCAACGGCGTGGCTCAGGTTCCAGCAGCGCCGCAAGCTGTCAATCATCCATCGGCAGAAGACGCGCCGAATGTAGATGCGCGACTCGAGTCTCCAGCCGCGGCGCCTCGTAATCCAGGTTCTGCCAGCAAGCGCGCTTCTCCAGCGGGAGGCGCCGACGACGGCGGTGGAGGTAATCAGCCGAAGATGTCTCGAAGTGAAAGCGATGGACCTGCGCCGCCCGCTCGTGGTGCTAAGTCCGTGATCGATCCTGAAATAATTGAGCTTGATCTTTCTGATTCGGATGACTCGGATGAACGAGACTTTATGGACAGCGTGCAAAAGCGACGTGCAGACTTTGATCAACAACGTTCGTTACTCGGCGTTGCTGGATCTTCTTCTGGAGCAGCCGCGCGTCATCAGCAGCCTGGTGCGCCGCCCGTGAAGCCTATGGCGCCTCGCCCACCCGCGCCCGTGCCTCACCAGGGACCGCAAGTGAACGCGCTCGAGCGTTTGCAGCGGTTCGTTCGCGAGCGCGATCTGCGTCCGGCTGGAGCTCCAGTAATGCGTGAAGTGAAGCCACAAGTGAAACGCGAAGGTGGAGTTCGCCGCGCTGCCGCCGCCGCCGCGGCTGCTGCGGCCGCCGCCGCCGCCGACGATGAAGACGATGACGACGATGATTTAGACGACGAAGACGAAAACGAAGACGAAGACGAAATGATGGGCAATCCTAATGCTCGGCACGAAATTGGGGTGGAGAATCAGCACTTGTTACACATCCGCGCGCTCTTAATTCGGGCGGTTGAGTCGCTGCAACTTCCGCCAAATCCTTTGGATAATCTCATCGGTTTGTGCGGCGGTCACGCAAACGTAGCCGAGATGACGGGTCGCAAATTGCATCAAGTTCGTGATGCCGACGGGAGAGTCACCACTCGAAAGCGTTCTACTGACGAAGCTGTAGCTGGTAAAATGCTCAATCTCAGCGAGCGCAAGAAGTTCCAGGATGGCGATAAACTTATTGCAATCATCTCAGACGCTGCGAGTACGGGTATCTCGCTTCAGGCTGACAGACGCGTTCCGAATCAACGACGGCGTTGTCACATGACGCTTGAGCTTCCTTGGAGTGCGGATAAAGCAATTCAGCAGTTTGGTCGTTCACACCGCGCAAACCAGTCTAGTGCGCCGCTCTATCGCATTCTCATGACACCGTGTGGCGGCGAACGACGATTCGCTTCGAGTGCCGCCAAACGTCTTCTCTCGCTCGGAGCATTACTCAAAGGTGACAGACGTGCGCTGGGTGCGGGTGAGAATTTGAAAGAGTTTGACATTGATAACATGTATGGATACGGTGCTCTGAGACGCATGATTTCTGATATCCGCGGCGACACTGATCCGTTGGACTGCGTCAAATTTCACAATGGCACGTTTGAGCAAGTAAAAGAACTTATTTGGCGCGAGCTCATAAACGTCGGACTTGCAGAGATCGATGACCGCGGCAGGCGAGCCATTCCTGAAAGATATAAACCGGCGCCGAAGGTTTCGTTGTTTCTGAACCGCTTGCTTGGCATGCCCATTGATTCTCAAAAGGTGATTTTTGATTACTTTACGCAAACGTTTGAAGGTTACATCAAAGAGCTCAAGACACTCGGCAAGTTCGATCGAGGCGTTGGAAGCATTCGTGGGAGCTCCGTTATCGCAGAAGAACGTCACAAAGTCGTTATTCACAAGGATGAGTTGACTGCCGCGGAGACGACGTGTCGTTTGGTGACGTGTGACGTGGGTTTGACGTACACGCAAGTGCGTGAAATGATGAAGCTCTACGACGCTACACGGGCCGAGAAGTTTCAAGGAACGCGTCAGCGTGGAATTCATGGATTTTTCATCAGTAAGCAGAAGATTGCGGCACTTCGCTGCAATCGTCCACTCGTGTTGTACGCTTCAGAAATTCGTCGGCTGCACATCGCGTCGCAGCGTGATATAACAAATCCACAGATGAACATCGTTCGTCCAAACTCGATGAACGCGCACAACATGGATCTCGAAAATATCGAATCAAATTACGAACGAATTTCAATGACGAACTTGGCTGATATGATGCGATTTCGAGAGCTTTGGTCTTTCTGGCACGACTACTTTAGTAAAATTTGCACGCACGGCCCGTCGTGTCGCCAAAACCGAGCGAACCCAGGATCTTGTTCGTATGGTCAACGACACAAGTCTGATGTTCTCGTTTGCGGAGCTGTGCTGCCCGTGTGGAATGAAATCAACGCGAAATTTCATGTTGTGGAATTCAATCAGCGCGGTGAAAATAGAGTGCGTCACGTTCAAGTCGTGCGCGCAGAGACGACGGCGGGCGAGAAGCTCGTCGGTTTGCGACTCGCCGCCATTCCTGAAGCTGAATACGCAGGATTTGCTGAAAGTTTGCGAATTGAAATTGAGCAATCAATCAAAGGTGGTATTCAATACGAAGAGGAGCAGCCTGCTCGCCCTCCACGATGGTATGATGATGTGGACATGGATGAATGGTAATATTCAAGAGTTGCTTTTGTACAAGTGCTAGAGACTGAAAAGTCTCGTCTGTATATCGCAAGACAGAGCACGTGTATTATTAGAAAAGGAAAAGAAAATAAGAAAAATGAAACATTTGAACCGCAGCAGCAATACATTTTAATAGCAATTTCTATACTGGTACGATATGATACCTACACGCCCGAGGCGACGGCTTTCGCTGGCACCGCGACGCAGCCTTCGCAATCGCATCGAAGAACGACTTTTGCAACGACGTCAGCGCCGTAAGGAATCGTCGTGTGTCCCGTCAGAACCCAGTCACTCGTCTCGTCTCCTTCGCGCTCGAAAGTTTGCGTCGCGAGAAGCGTGGCTCCATTCGTCACCGTTTCCAGGCACGTGAGCGTAGCGACGCCCTTTTCAATCGTGACGTCGACGTCGTTAATTTTAATCCCCACTGGACGTCTATCGGGCTTGAGCACGGTGTCCCATCCATCAATACGCGCACCCCGATCGACTAATGATTTCACCGCACTACTCACGTCGCGTTTCGACCGACCTTTTGCCCAAATCTGCGACATCGCCTTTTCGTCACCAGCGTCGAGCGCGGCGTAAAACGCTTCGTGAATGCCAATAATCGTGCTCAACTCTGGCACGTCCGATGGCAACGCCTGCGAGACCGCACTTCGACCGCCACCTCGCGCGGAACTCGACCCTTCACGCGCGGTGAGCTCTTCAAAAGAATCCAACGTCGCTTTTTTCCACGCCTTTTCCGCGTCTTCATCTTGCTTATTACCCGGCCGATTGCGCGGAAACGTCGACAGCAACACGTCCCAATTCGGACTTCCCACGCCCGAACCGCGCACGAGCCCGCTCGTGGAAATCGTCAAATACCCACCCTTCTGTTTCGCGGTGTCTTCTCCAATCAATCGGCGAAAGAAGCCACTCCAATCGTCATTTCGCGTTGGCCACGCGAGCCATCGTCCCGCGCCGGCGCCCGGCCACGCTTTCACGACGTCCCGCAACAATTCCCAACGTCCAGGCCCAACATCCGCCACCGCGCCCACGTCCGCGCCCGCCATCGAGCGCTCCACGACGGGTACGACTAAAATCCTACTCTGCTCCAACCGCCGTCGATACGGCGTCGCCGCCATTAAATCTTTTTCAACTTTTTTCGCATCCCCGTACACGACGGCTATCCTCGCCACGTCGCGCAACGACCCCAAATCAAACATCGTCTCCTCCCGAAACTTATTCCGCTGAATCACTACCATTTTCCCCAACGCCAGTTCCCTACTCAATCGCTTCACCGCGGCGTTGCGCCGACGCACGTCCGCCGTCGCGAACGCCCCGCACGCCGCCAACGCGACGACATTCTCAATCAACACCCCCGCGCCCCCACCTCGCGCGACGTCGCCGACGCTGCTCGGAAGCGACAGAAACAACCCCGCACCGAGCGCACCGACGAGCGCCACGCGCGGATAGAAAAACGGCGCCGTCGCTTCCCACGTCGTCGTCACGATGGCGTCGTAGCGTTCACCCGAAAGCACATCAGCGCGCGCATTCTCCCCCGCGTCCTCGACGTTCATCGCGCGCGGCGGCGCAGCGCGCGCGCGAGGACGCCCTGCGCGGTGTGCGCCGTGCGCTGGCGCCCGGCGCGACGTCAATATCGCCGACGACGTCGCCGACGACGTCATCACCATCATCGATGAATGTTGCGCACCGATGAATGACGTCACTCGACGCCGCCGCGCGCGCGACGCCACGCATGTCCGCGGTGACGTCCGCGACGCACGCCTCGAGCGCGCGCGATGGCATCCGCGCCGCGCACGCGACGCGCCGCGCGACGTCGCGTCGCGCCGCACGGCGCGATGGCGCGCCGACACATCCAAGTCTATCCATCGACGACGATGCCGATGCTGACGCGTCGGACGACGGGTGCGTCGCGGCGATGACGCCGAGACGCCGCGCGGCGCTCGCGGCGATGCTCGCGGTGTCGTCGGCGTGCGTTGCGCCTCGCGCGGCGCGCGCGGCGGACCGGAGAACGATGGTGCAGCGGGAAATCTTACCGTCTGACTTTGAGTCGCTGGAGACGTTCGAGCGCGCGCGCGGCGGTCGAGCGTCGGTGTCGTCGTCGTCGTCGGTGGCGGCGGCGGAGCGCGCGAAGGGGATTCCGATTAATTTACGTTCGTCCGAGGAGGACATGGATGAGAATGAGATGAATGTGCTGTATACGACGCCGCCCGAGGCGGAGCCGGTTGAGGCGAAGTCGGGCGTCGACGTTCGGCGGTGGTCGAGCGCGGCGTTTCAATGGGGATTTATCGGCGCCGTGGGGTATAGCGCGTGGTCTGCGCAGCGGCGTTCGGATGTGGTGACGAAGAGGCTTGGGCTGGGCGGCGTCGCGGCGTCGGCGCTGATTGGGACGTCGTGGAGAGTGACGGCGGATATCGGGAGAGAAAACGGGACGTGGATGCCGCCGAATTGGGGCGCGAGCGGCATGCGCTTAATCGTGCCTTTGGCGATTACGTTCAAAGCGAACGGTGTGGCAGAGGTCATCGCTACCGGTGCATTTGCGCCGATGACGTTTGGCGAAGGATCGTGGAGCATCGATGGCGATACGCTTCGATTTAACTTTCCCATGACGGCGCCGACGAAACGCGGCGACATTGAATTCGGCGAGGAAAAGCTCTATTTTAAAACTCAGGCGTGGGCAAATCAAATGAGTACGAAAGGGCGATTATTGGTGAACCAAACGCGATTTGGCTTTCGACGCGAATGGCGTTCGGTGGGTGTGTTTAAATCGGAACCGCTCGTGATTTCACCCGAGGATGAAAACGCCCCCGTCGTCGTTCCACCCATGCGCGTGCGCGTGCCGCAGTAACAATCGAGAGAATCTGTGCAGTAGTCATTCATTCCATTTACTGTACCTTATGTAGCTATCTAGGTCATAACATCATTTGCAATTCGCCTCAAACCATTCCTTGAGCTCGTGCACCGTCGTCTCCATGTCATCCGTCGTCTTATTCTCCTTCACCCACACATTCTCGTACGAATCCTTCGCCTCCTCCGCGACGACTTGAAATATATCGCACTCAACATTCTCACGTATCTTACGCTCGCTATACCCACGACTGGCTAACCGATCGTACAAAACCGCCGTATCGCTCGCGCACGTCAAACACGCCACCACATCAAACCACCGCTCGGGAAACAGCTCACACGAATGATAATCCATCACGCACCCGCGGTCACCCGCCTTGGCGAGCTCATCCTCTAAATAATCCAACAGCGCGTCCTCGTCGAGCACGTGCGTGTCCATATCGGCGTCGTACTCGAGGTAAAACTCGTGCGCCTTGCACACCGCGCCGACATCGATGCGCAACACATCGCCCGCCAATGCCTCCGCGAGCGCGTCCGCGAGCGTGGTTTTCCCAGTCCCAGGCGCGCCGGTGATTAACACGAATGGTTTCGTTCGCGACTCGGGCGTGGTTTTCGCCGTCATGACGACGTCGTCGCAGCGAGGATGCGTCAGTGTGTGACGCGCATGGCATGCAGCTCCACGGCACACTCGCGTCGACGTCCGACGCCGCCGTCGACGCCGCGTGCGTCGTGGACGTCGTAGACGTCATCGATGACACCCCAGCGCCGCCGTCGACGTACGCGCCATCGCCCTTGGCGCGTGTCGCGCGAGCATTCATAGAATTCGCATTCGCATGTCTCGCCGTGGCGTTTCGCGCCGCGCAGCTCGCGCTCGTTCCGGTGCTCGCAGTGACGCCTGCGTGCGTCGCTCGCGCCGCGCAGCGCGGGGCGTTTGCGATTGGATACCGCGCGTACGTCGGCGCGCCCGGACGGTGGTTACATAAGCGCATGATTGCGCACGCGGCGGGGCAAGGGGCAGAGGCGCACGCCAAGGCGGGCGCGCCCGTCGCGTGCGGCTCGAGCGTCATCGTCACGATTCCGTTTCTCACGGATAATTATTGCTATTTGATCATCGATGGCGCGACGAGAACGGCGGCGGCAGTTGACCCGGCGGACCCAGAGCGCGTGGCGCGCGTGGCGGAGAAATTAAAGGTGAGGATTACGTGCGCGTTGACGACGCACAAGCACCACGACCACGCGGGCGGGAACGCGGAGCTCGCGGACATATTGCGCGGTGACGGCGATCATGGCGGCGAAATAAAGGTGTATGGACACGAGAGAGATGCGTGTCACGGTGCGACGGATCGCGCGGAGGATGGTGCGGTGGTGCACGTCGGGGAGACGCGCGTGCTCGTGACGCACGTGCCGTGCCACACGTTGGGACACGTGACGTACGCTGTGATGGATGCGCGAGCGCCGTGCGGGTCCGAGTCCCTCGAGCACGCGATTGCGATGTTTACGGGTGATGCGATTATCAACGGCGGCGTAGGGGCGTTTTTTCACGGTAATGCCGAGGATTGCTATGATAATTTACACGCTCGATTGGCGCCGACGCCCGACGCGTGCTTAATTTTCAGCGGACACGAATACATGGAGATGAATTTGAGATTTGCAAAGATGCTCGACGACGATGACGAGATCACCGCGAATGCGTTTTACGCTATACTGCTGCATAGGCACCGAGATTGCGCCACGATGCCGAGTTCGTTTCGCGTAGAACGTCGGCTCAATCCATTTTTTCGTTGTCGCGATAGAGCGTATCTCAAACGATTGCTCGATAAAAAATTATGGTTTATGGAGCGCAAACGTCGACCGTGGTGGCATCGATACGTTGGCGCTCAAGGGAGTCGATTAGCGAAGCAGCGAGCGCGAGTGATCGAGCAACACCCGCTCGCGGTGCGCCTTCGAGAAGACGCCGCCTCCGAGTCAGCCGCCGCTTCGCGCGCCGCCGGCGTGTGCGGCATCGACCTCGTGCAAGAGTTGATGTCGGATTCGTTTGCATCAGGCGCGAGCTTGAAGGAGGGCAACGAGGAGGAACATGATAATTTTATGCTGTACGCGCGCGCTATGTCCGCACAAGGGAACGTACGGGTCGTTCCCGCGGAACTCGTAGGATAGGATATACTGTACCGGTAGGATCAAAAATAGAAGACAACACAAACCTCAACACCGCAACCTTAACACCGCAACCTTAACAACGCAACCTTAACAACGCAAATGCCGCTTAGTCGCACGTGCTGCGCTACGCGACGACGAGCTTGCGGTAAAACATCCAACCGTTGCTGCTCCACTCGAACGAGAGCCCGCTCCAGCGCTTGAGCTGACACAGGCCGACCGAGTGAAAGGAAAATCCAATGCACTCGGATTCATCTCGACACAGTTTGGCGCACGCGTCGAGGCTTTTGACGTGCCTCGTGGGTGAACCGATTATACCGTGTGTGCGGTCGCCGGTGCCAGAGGGAGAGAAACCATCGACCGCTCTGTAGTAGAACTGTGCGCGACTCTCCACCAAGACGTCATAAGAGAGGGGTTTTTTGGTCGCTGTACCCTTGATCCAACACTTTCCGGTCTCGTAGTTGATGCCCACGCACATGGGATTCGCGAGACAGTCATCTTGGCACTGCTTGAAGCTGCGTTCGTTGTTCAACGTCCAAGAGAGATCGGCGTGGACTCTTTGCCCGGTGAACGTCTTGAAAAATTTGGGGACATCGCAGTTTGGATTCAAACCCTTTTTATACCCTTCGGAAAAGAAGTGCTCCCGCGCCAAGGCGAGATCACCTTTGAACTTTTCCTTCAAATCGGGATAGCGAGTCACGTAGCAACGCAAGTCGTCGTTGGTGAGCGCGCACTGCGTATCACGCTCCTCGTCGACGCCCACTGAGCGCATATGATGTGCGGCCTTTTCCAAGGATTTATGCGTGCTATACTCGCGACGGACGTCGGAGTATCGAGCGATGTAACACTTTGTGGCCTCGTTTGGACCCGCGCATGTCGGGTCTCTGCGCATTCGTCGGCCGATGCCGATGTAGTGCTTTTTGGCTTCGTTCAGTTTCGCCTGTCCATGAAGATGCCTGTATTTCTTTGCGATATCGGGGTATCTATCCAGATAACACTGCGCGTCGTCGTCTCGGATGTGCGGCCAGTGTTTACCTTGCATGGCGTGCCTGTAAAAGTGGGGTCGAGACGCACACCTGGGATTCTTCCCTTCCTTCCAGCCTGTTTGTAGCCAGTGCCTTCGCGCGGCTTCGAAATCGTCATCGCTCGATCGAGGGACGTCGGGGTATCGCTCGAGGTAGCATTTGAAATCCGCACGAGTCACTCTCTCACACTTGCTGAGCTTTTTGCGCGCTTCCTGCTTGTGCGTCGCGCGCATCAAAGTTTTGATATTCGGCAAATCCGTCGGAACCGCGTTACGGCCCGGGTACTGTCCGTAGTACCGATGGACGTCCCAAAAGTTGGAAGCGAAACACATAGCATCAAGCTCGTCGATGACGGGCTCTCGCGTGCAGATGGCCTTGCGCTTTTCATGCATGCCTCTGATCAGGTAGTGAGTCTTCGCCTTCGTCAAGTCAAATCCAAAAGCTTTGCGTACGTCTGCGTAGTTGTCGATATAACAGACAGCGTCGTAATCGTACATCATCTCAGCATCGTCAAAGTTATATTTGTAACGATCGACATCTCCCGCGCACTTGACGGTTCGCCCTTGCTTCCAGCCCGTTTTGAAAAAGTGTGTGCGACCATCGTTCGGCTGACTCCAAGGGAGGTCCGCATAACGAGCCAAATAGCACTTCAGATCCGCATCAGAGATAGAACAGTGAGCGATTCTACCCTCATGCTGTCCAATCTCTTGGAAGTGCTTCTTCGCAGCGTCGAGGTCTTCGCCAAATCGACGGAATAGATCAGCATATCGGTTCAAGTAGCATTTTGCGGTTGAGTCTTCCATGTAAAACGGGAACGGTTTACCGAGAAGCGCAAACGGTTGCCACGAAGAGTTTGTCGGATGCAGATGAGTACCGAGAAGTGCTCCTTCACTACTGCCACAATCTCCACCATGCTTTTCGATGCATATAGCCTCACAGAAGCCTTGCGCGATCTCGAGCGTCACCGGAGAGTCTGGCGACGCCCCGCCCACTTCGTACGATATCGAAACTCCCGCAAAGTTTGCGAGTGACGGGTCGGCATAGACGTACGTCAAAGCCACATCAAAGCTTATTTTAATTGGAGGCGGAATGTTTATGCCGAATCCGAGAGTTAAGAACTCAGCTCTGCCAGGGACCATCGTGATATCCTTGTATCCCGTGAGTACCGCCGACGCCCCAGCGCTGGTCCCTGGAAACGCCAACGCGACTCCACCAGACTTGACACAAGCCGCGGCGTAGCAGAATTGACGCCCGTTGAGATCGAGACCAACGCCTACTTCGGTGGAGAGTCCCTTCGTAGTCAATCCTGCGTTTACGTCGACGCCGACATCGACGCCAAACGTGAACGCCGGCAACTTGCCCGCCTTGCCGATTGCTGGACACGCTGACCTCAACGCAATGGCGAACGACTTGAAAGCGTTCGCCACCTGATTGACGTTTGGAAACAGCTTTATCCAGGTGGCGTGACAGAGAGTATCGTCCATCTGCGACAAGTACTTGTTCAAGCCTCCACCCTTGGTTTCGTCTCTGATGTTCTTCACCATGCTCGTTACCGAATCCTTGCTCTGCGCCTTATAGAGTTCTCTCGCAAAGTCGAAGAGCAGATCTTGCGACGCCAAACACTCGAGGCCGCCAAATAAGAGCTCGAGCATTGCAACAACGTCACCGACAAAGTCAACCATCTGCTCCACTTGATCCTCTATGACATCGACTGCGTCGTTCACAAAACCGCTGGCTTGATCGTACATTTCATCCAGAGCGCCGGACGCGCACTCGAACGCGTCTATCGCACCAGACGAAACTTGCGTCACCACAACTTCTCCGAGTTCCGCGACGTCGTTAACCGTACTTTCCATCGCATCACCCACCGACTCGAAGTGTCTCACGGCGTCGACGCCGTAATTGTAATACGCCGAATTTGCGCTCTTCTTGACGAAATTCGTCGCATCACCCAGGCCTTTGTTCACGTCTGTGATGACATTCTTCAAATTAACGTTCTCAATCGCCGAATTCGCCGCACTTGCGACGTGATTTACGTACTTGGCGACGTATCGCCGCCAAAACTTACCCGTCAACTTCTTCAAACTTTTCGCCCATTTCTTCAAAAAATCAAAAAAGCCACCCAACGCAGACGTCTCATCCGAGACACTCATCCGCGCCTCCTCCAGAGCTTCAAAGGGATCCATCACTCTGATCTCACCCCGCCGCTCTCGCGCCAAAAGTTCCTTTGCAAAACGCCCGTCTCGCCGAACCGACGCGCCGAGCGCTTCGAGCTCTCGCGCCGTGAGCAACCGCGTCCCGCGCCAACCGTCTCCGTCGCCTCGCACCCCGATCGCGCGCGCGAACATCAACGACGCATCGCCCACCGTCGCTTCGAGCGTCTCGCGCGAGCACGCGATCGCCACCGTCGCCACCACCGCCACCGTCAGCCACGTCAACCACCGCACCGTTGCTGACGATCGATGCCAGCGTCTCGCGCGCGTCGGGCTCCACGCCGCGGCGGCGTCCGTGGCGCCGTACCGCGACCATGGCATCGCGCGCGCGGGCGTCACGCCTTCCATGTCGACGTTCGTCGTCGATCCGTCGATGGCGTCGACGCGCGTCGTCGTGTCAGGCGAGTTGCACGCAATGGCGTAACACCAAAAACGAAGCGTCGCGGTAACACCAAAAACGAAGCGTCGCGCGTCGCGGATGCGATGGGCGACGCGCGATGGCGCGGTGGCGACGCGCGGTGGCGACGCGCGGTGGCGCGAGACGCGGTGGCGCGAGACGCGGTGGCGCGAGACGCGGTGAAGGGCGACGCGCGACCGACCGCGGATGGTGCTCGACCGACCTTGATTGCTGACGTGAGCGCGCGACGTCGTGAAGACGAGGTGACGCGAGGCGCGTGAATAGACGCTGTGTGTTTCAATTAACAATGGGTAGTAATAGTACCAAGAAATACTCTCAATTACTTGCCGAGCACGGTGGTGTTGAAGCGTTCAACCTCCTTGGCGGAACCGATGCACAAGGCCGTGCGTTGGTCGACGGTGTTGATTTGTACGTCCAAAATGGAGCCGCCGGTGACGCCGTCAGACGTCTTACCGCCCGCCTTTTCGACGAGCAAACCGAACGGAGCGGCTTCGAACGCGAGGCGAAGCTTGGCCGGGGAAGACTTGGACGTCGGGTTGGAGAACACACCTTGGTTCTTCGTGAATTGTTGGTACACGTCCGGGACCAAGCCGCCCGAGTAACGCAACGTGTAGCGGTTATCCATGTAGTAATCGAGCAAGTTCTTGTAACCCTCGGTGTCTTGCGCGGCGCGCATGTTGGCCGGGGAGAAGATCTTGGACGTTTCGTTGATCGTAATCTTCGTGCGGGTGCAAATCCACGGTTCAAAGGTACCGTCCGGAAGTTGGCAACCCTCCGGCGTGCAACCATAGGAGAATTCATAGACGCCGTCGTCGAGGGCGACAATGACAGTCGTACGCGGGCCGTAAAGCGCGACGAGCGACGTGCGTTGGTCGCGACCGGTGGCACCGATCAAACCATCCGCGCCAGTGCCCGAAGTGGAGTCCCAGATACCAATAATCGTACCGACAGCCCAGTTGTTGTCGACGATGGAGGAGCCGTCGAGCGGGTCCCAGCACACCGTGTACTCACCCTTCGGGTTGCACTGCACGACGACCGGTTCTTCTTCAGACGCGCCATAGGCAACCGTCTCGGAAGACTTGACGCAATCCCACATCAAGTTATCCGCGATGACATCGACGGACAACTGCGCGTCACCAAACGTGTTGGCCGAACCTTCCACGGTGACGAGCGCCGAGCGCAACGCTTCGGTGATATCCGCGCAGCACTCGAGCATTTCAACGATAACCTTGCGCAACTTTTCATCTGCGCAGTGGCGTTCCAAAATGTTCTCAAGGCTCGGGTACGAATCTTGCTTCTCGGTCGTGGTGTAGAAGGACGTGCTCGACGCGCCGTACTCGTGCGCGCGAACGTCGCGGGACACGCCGCGCACCGGAGCGCGAGACTTGCTCGTCTGACGCGTCGTGCGCGCCGCAGCGCTCGCACGCGCAATCGGGGCGCGAATCTATACAACCCGAAAGAAAACAACACACACGCGTCAGTTTCACCCCCTCGCGTCTCATCACCCGCCCTCGCGCGTCGTCAATCCCACGCGCAGACGCGCAGCCTCACCCACGCCCGATCGGCGCGCGCCCGTGCGCGCCCCATGCGCGCAATCGCGCGCAATCGCGCGGCGCCCGAATCACCATCCGCGCGAAGCCCGAACGCGAAAGCATCGCTCGCGCGTCATCGCACCATGGAAATAGCAGACATCTCGAGCGGCGTCGGGCGTTGAGCGGTCGTAAAGTGCGGCGCGACGCCCGTGGGCGTGGAGCCCTATCCACAACGCGATCGGACATGCGGCGTGTATGGGTGGTGATCGGTCGACGCGTGGGTACACACGCGGGTCTGGGTGTGGGGGTACATACACCGATCGCCCACGCGCGGCTCGCGGCTCTCGCGGCTCGCGGCTCGCGCCACTCGTCGTCGTCTCGCGCGCGTCGTTCGATCGCGTATCGTCGCGGTGTATTTCGCGTTCGTCGGCGTCGTCGTATTCGTGCGCGCACCGTCGAGGGTTCGCGCGTGACGTGCGTGCGTGCGTGCGT
>Ga0255765_1003031_pt1 | contig 18429 bp, 8 predicted proteins | sample 041ome_8_FD_179965 | JGI IMG/M metagenome (GOLD analysis project Ga0255765, IMG submission 179965) | Coastal salt marsh microbial communities from the Groves Creek Marsh, Skidaway Island, Georgia - 041407BS metaG (version 2) | ecosystem: Environmental > Aquatic > Marine > Intertidal zone > Salt...
GTCGTCGTCGTCGTCGTCGTCGTCGTCTCGCTTGTGGTTTCGTTCGATGGATTTTGTGGACGTCGTTCGACGGCGTTGGTGTTTATGCTATTCTCGAGTGCTCTTCTTTGTTTTTCTTCTTCCTCGGGATGTGCTCACGTTCGCGTTCCGTCTCTCGGCGGCTCGCGCTCTAACTAACTTTGTCTTTCTCTCGTTCTCTCTCTCTCTCCGCGCGCGCGCGGGCACAGCGGTGAAGAAAATACACTCGGCAAACGCGATGACGCTCACCATCCAAGACGGCCCAGACGCCGGTCAAACCGTATTCCACGTGCACGTCCACGTCATGCCTCGAAAACCGAACGATTTCGCGCGGAACGACGACATTTACGAAAAGTTAGAACGGTGCGAGGAGGAAGAGAGGAAGGCGAGAGTCGACGCGGACGAAAATCGAAAAGCGAGAGGCGAGGAGGAAATGGAGAAGGAAGCGATAGAAATCAGGCGAGTCTTGGAATCCGCCGCGTGAACTATTTCGCGATGATCGCTGAAGTGGTTTTGTTTTGTAATGCATTGTAGATATCCGCACATAGCCGCGCCGAATACTCCTCTCGCTTCTCTCTCTCTCTCTCCGTTGTCGAGGCAACCCACGGTCGTTTGTGCTCAAAATGCGCCAGAACTCCCTCGCACGCGCAGCACAAAAGCAAAGCGTAACGACAAAAAAAAATCTCTCTCTCCCGACGCAATAACACTCGTCCCAAAACGCATGTCTTCCTCTTTCCTCGAATCGATCCAATCTCTCTTCGGCGGCGCGAATAATAATCGATTCAACGAGCAAAAGTTGAAGACGAATCTCAAGATTCTCTCGGGAAGAATCAAACTCTTAACCGACAAGCGACGCGCGAGGATCGCATCGAACGAGAACGCGATCGCGAAAGTTTTGGAAACTTGTTCTTCGTTTAAAGCGACGTCGTTATTGTCAGACGATGACAACGACGAGGACAGGAGAGGCTCGTCTTCCGAAGAAAAATCGAAAGCGATGGAGACGCTCCTCGCGCGGTGCGAATCGATTGGAAAGGAGACCAAATTTCTAGAAATTTTAAAGCGCGTTCAATCGTTCGCGAGCGCGATTTTGGAGACGTGCGAACGACACCCTGCGGAATTAGAACTCACGGGCAAAAACAGAACGGCCGTCGCGTCTATGTTTTATGCGAAGAGCGCGGATGGGGGACGATTGGTGAACGATTTGCCGGAATTGAAATCCATCGCGAACGAGCTCGCGAAAAAATTCGGGAAAGAGTTCGCGCTGAGTTGCGAGAGGGAGAAAACGAGCGAGGCGTGCGGAGTGAGCAAAGCGTTCATGGTCATCGCGAAGGAACGACGGAACGCCGACACGTGTGGTAAAGAAGCGAGAGTACTTTTAGAAAAGATGGCGAAGGAGAAAGGGGTCGCGTTGCCGTCGACGAGCGCGAAGAAGAAACCGTCGTCGTCGTCGAGTAAAAAAAAGAAGAAAAGTACGAGGAGAAGCAAATCTTCGTCTGAGGCGAGTAGCAGCAGCGGCGGCGAATCGTCCGACATCGACGACACGAGCTCTTCGCGTCGCAAAAGTAATAAAACATCGAACTACGCGTCGGCAGAAACGGCAGCGAAAGCGGCTCGAGACGCCGCAAACAAAGCGCAAGAAGCGGCCGAATACGCCGAAGCCTTAGTGGCCACCAACGAACTTTTCGCCACCACCCTTAAACACGACGACGTCGACGACGACGACATAGGAACAGAAAAAGAAGACGAAATTAACTCCGTCATCGCCGCCGCCGCGGATGAAGCCAAATTAGAGGAAGAAAGAAACGAAAACGAAAACGAAGGAAGCTCCGCTCCTTTGAGAAGAAAAACAAACGGAGGAGGCCCGCCTCCGGGCGTCGCGTCCGCCCAGAAGAAAACGGTCGTCGACGACGCGCTCGCCGATCGGTTCGAAAAGTTGAAAACGACGAAGAAGTGAAACTAGTGATAGCGCTCGTGCCCGCAAAACAGATATTTTTTTAATTCGAATCCCCCCAACTAACAACTAAAAAAAACGACACAAACACGTGTGATATAATAAATAATGTATCGATCGCGGCAACTCGCTCTTGCGGCATCCTCGGCCGTCGGCCTCGCCGCGGCGACGACGTACGCGTACGCGCAAAGTCAAACCGCGCACGCGAGAGGATTACCGCACGAACCGTGGGCGAACGTCGATAAACCGTTGCCGAATCGCGCGGACATGTTTCGGGAAATCGAGAGGAAACGAACGACTTTTGAGAAGAGGAGGAGTTTTAAAAAGAAGAAGAAGAATAAAGACGACGCGGCCGATGGCGAGGGAAAAAATGGCGAGGAGGACGAGGGCAAGTTTGACGTTTTGGTGATTGGCGGCGGCGCGACCGGCTCTGGCGTCGCTTTAGACGCGCAAACGAGAGGTTTGAATGTGATTTTAGTCGAACGAGACGACTTCGCCTCTGGCACGTCCTCCAAGTCGACGAAACTTGTCCACGGCGGCGTCCGGTATTTAGAAAAAGCGGTGTTCAATTTAGATTACGGACAGTTGAAATTAGTGTTCGAAGCTTTGAAAGAGCGAAAAGTCTTGCTGCACAACGCGCCGCATTTAAGTCACGTGCTGATGATAGCGACGCCGTGTTACGAGTGGTACGAAGTGCCGTACTATTGGGCCGGCATGAAGGCGTACGATTTAGTCGCGGGCACGTCGGCGCTGACGTTCAGCTCGTTCGCGACGAGTTCGAGGACAATTATGGAGTTCCCCACCGTCGCGAAGAGGAAAGTTTTAATCGATGACGAGGAAGAGGCGAAGAAAATCAGAGAGAGAGATGACGTGGATGAAATTTTGAGCACGGAGGAACCGACTATGGGAAAGAGTTTGAAAGGGTCGATTCTGTACAGCGATGGACAGTTTGACGACGCGCGGTTAAACGTAGCACTGGCAGTGACTGCCGCACACGCGGGTGCGGTCGTGTTGAATCATTGTTCCGTGGTTGAGCTACTGAGAGACGACGAGAAAAATCGAGAGAAAATTACCGGCGCGATTCTTAAAGACGAAGAGACGGGGAAGACGCACCCGGTGCGAGCAAAAGTCATCGTCAACTGCGCCGGACCGTTCGCGGACGACGTGAGAGCTTTAGACGATGCGTCGAAAGCAACCAAAGAGAAAAAAATGGTTTCGCCTTCGTTGGGAACGCACGTCGTGTTGCCAAAATATTACGTTCCGGAAAAATTTGGAATGATCATTCCGAAGACGAAAGACGGAAGAGTCGTGTTTTTGTTGCCGTGGTTGGATCACGCGGTTGCTGGAACTACGGATATTGCTTTAAAACCGGGGGAGAAAACACCAAAAGAACCGTTAGCAACGCAAGACGAAGTTGAATACATATTGGATACCATAGCTCCGTATTTGGCGTTACAGCCTCACCGACAAGAAGTTCTTTCCGTGTGGTCCGGCGCTCGACCGCTGGCGAAAGATCCGACGAAAACGAACTCGAGTGATTTATCGAGAGACCACGTGATTGCAAAAGAAACGCCGAGTGATGTTATTGTTGTCGCCGGTGGTAAATGGACGACATATAGATTAATGGCAGAAGAGACAGTGGATTTAGTCCTAAAAACGATGAGAGAGAGCGGAGAAAACGTAAGCGAGATTGCGAGCTGTCGCACGAGCAACATGGGCGTTGTTGGCGCACACGGACACAAAGATTCTCTGTCGGCATCCGTGGCACAGTCTGGAGGGGACGGGTTTGGTGGTTCGAATCCAGATCCTGATGTTTCGAGGCATTTGGCCACTTCTTATGGAGATCGCGCGATGGCCGTCGCTTCCTTAGCCTCCTTTGCCGGATTAGAAAAACGTTTACATCCGAACCTGCCGGTAATCGAAGCAGAAGTGGTGTACGCCGCGCGTGCGGAGTTTTGCCAATCGGCGAGTGATTTCTTAGCGAGGCGTTCGAGAATGGCATTCCTAGACGTTCATGCGAGTGAGATGGCAACAAATCGCGTGGTAGATTTGCTAGCAAAAGAGTTGAACTGGGGATGGCGAAGACGACGAGCGGAAGCGAGAAAGACAAAAGAGTTCTTGAAGTCGTTCAGAGCGTGTGAAAGATGAGCTACATAATAAATACAGTGTATATTAAATTACTATTATTTACAACAAGTTAAGGTCATGATTACCCACGACAAGGCGTCTCACTTGCGATGAATATTCATCTCAGGAAACGCGTTTAATAGTACAGCGTTCGCTTCTTCTAAAGATTCCGGGTGTAAACTCGCAGCATTGTACAATCGTCGGCTGAGCTCGTGGTATTTTTCGAGCTCTCTCTCAAGCTGCTCTACTAACTCTACCGATGAGACGCTCTCTAAACCAGTCCCAGAAGCGCTCTTGATTAAATGTTTCGTGGCGTCGTCGTGTGTACCGCCACCGTTGCGAAGATATTTCAGAGTACTCGCTGCGTGCCTCTCGGCTTCACGGATCAAACGTAAACCGTCCGCGCATTCCGGAGCTCCGTGCTGCGTGCCAGTCTCAAAAGCTTCTTTAGCGCTCGATCTGTTCCCGAGCGTTAGGAAGGCGTATCCTAAGCTCGCGTGGGCGGACAGGACACCTCTTTTGGCCGCGATTGCGTACCATCTGGCAGCTTCGCGCCAGTTGCGCTCCACGCCGCCTTGACCTTCCTCGTAACACATGGCGACATTGTTTGCCCCCGGTCCAGACCCGTTAGCGGCAGCGTGGCTGAACAGCGCGAACGCTTTCTTTCTATCTTCGGCGAGTTGGTATTGGAAATCGTCTCCTTCGTTGCTTGAAATCTCCGAAAGAGAAGAATCAGTTAAATGCGATAACCGGTTTCGTTTTTCGAGTTCTTCTCTCGGGAAACGACCGAGGTAGTATAGACATCCCAAATCGCACGCGGCTTCGTCGCAACCGAGCTTTTCGGCTTTCTCGTACCACTCAACCGCTTTGCAAATATCTTTCCTCGTTCCAAATCCACTTTCATAGCATCTGCCAAGCGCTTGCATTGCTTCTGCGTACCCTTTCATTGCCGCCTCTTCGTACGCCCCTTTCGCCTTCCTGGCAATACGTTCGGCTTTCCTCGCGTCTCCTCGTAAACTCCCGAGACTCCAATCTTCGCTGTCCACGCCACCAGCAGTTGATTCATCGTCGTCGTCGTCATCGTCGTCGTCGTCATCGTCGAAATCAACTCCTTCGCTTAAATCGTCACTTTTCTCGCTCATCTCGGAACGATCGTTTTCGGAATCCCACTCCGAGCAACTGCGATTGTCCGTGAGCTCATTAGAGCGTTTCATCCTTTCAGCGTCTGAGACTTTTCGAAATAACTCGCTCGCTTTCGCTTCGAGCTCTTTCCCGCGGATAAACGCGAGCCTCGATTCCGATCCTGGCCCGTGTATCAACGAATCTGCGCGTTCGAGCAGTAAAATCTCTTTTCTTCGTCTTCTGTGAGTACTATCGTCTCCGCAAGAGGAGTAGTTGTTCAAATTACTGCTCGACAAGTTTGGACTGAGCGCGTTTGGGCTGTTCGGATTATTCGGGCTGACCGCCTCTGCGCCGCTTTTGATCAAGAGATTATTGAGCAGAGCGCTATGCGCGACGTTCTTACTCACCACACTTCCATTGTGCATGCTATTATTTGCGTTAATGTTGTTGTAACTTGGCGATGGAGGACTTGTCCTCGCGGCCTGTTCGTCTCTCAGTACGTCTCTGCTCGCCTTCTCCCCGTTGTTGTTAATATTATTATTATTATTACTATCGCTTTCCAAGCCGTGCATGGCGTTCATTCCCTCCGCGCTGTTGCCTCTCGGCGTGCTCGTGCGACTCGTCGTCCCCGCAGATCTCATCCCTTCGCTAGCTTCCATCAAACTTTCCATCCTATCGTCGTCCGGATGCTTCGAGCTCACGGCGGAAACCACCGTCGCGTCCGTCGTCGCGTGCGCGATCAAAGGCCTCCTCGAAGAGCTCTTCCCGTCCGAACTCACTCGCTGCATCCTCACTATCACCCGAATGTGACATCCAATATCTTGTTCGTTCGTGACGTAACTCGGTCCAACCGCGCCAACTATGCTCTCGATCGCCCCTCTCGGCGCGACTCTTTGCCACTGGTATTCGCACGATCCGGCGCCACCAGAGACGGAGAGACACTCTCCGGAGACAGTTTCTCCGCTCAACCGTAAGCTCAGCGTGGAGTTTTGATTACGCTCTGCCCACGTTTTCTCCTCCTTTGCCGCCGGCACTTGATCTGTCCCACCTTCTCCCGGAAACGCGGCGGTAAAAAAAGACGACGACGACGACGGTTGAAACAACACGTCCGGGGGCACGTCTCCGTCTCTCCCGAACGACGGTTGTTCGAGCAAGTATCGAACCAGCACGCGCTCTTTCTCCGACGGTGGCGAAGGCGAGGAAGACTGATTTTTATTATTATTATTATCATTATTGCGATGATGATTGTGGTGCGCTCCTCCTCCTCCTCCTCCTCCTCCGTTGTTGTTGTTGGCTACTGCTCGAGTCGTCGTCGGTCTTTGCGACGACGACGACGGAGGTTCCATCTCTCTCTTCCAATTTCAATTTTTCCGATCGAGAGATATGCGAGAGAAAGTGAAGATATTTTGATGTTACGGTTTTAGGAAAACTTTTTTTTCTTAATATATTCTCAAAGGCTATAGTTTAAACACTCTTCTATTCACTCTTCCGTCTCTTTTACTCTCTCTCTCTTACTCTCTCTCTCTCTCTCTCTTGCATTTACAGTATATATGTATCTATGTGTGCTCTTTTTATCGCGCGGCGTCGGACTCTCTCTCTCTCTCTCTCTTTTTTCAATAAGATTATTGTCAAGAGAAAGACGCGCGATCTCCGCCGCGGCGAAAACTCCTCGGCATCAACTAATAAACGCATATAAAAATTTAGTTCATGCTTCTCACCAAAGCGTTGATGTTCTCTTCGCGGTTACCCGCCATACCACCTTCGATGTAGTGATTTCTCTTTTTGGTCATCCCACCCAACGGCGCGGACAACTTCATCGGCCACAAGAAGTTCGCGCACTCCTTGAAGTGCGGGCCGACGGTGTAAATCTCGTGAATCAAATCTTCGACGCAAATGATACCCTTATCGCCCAACACCTTCTCCACCACGCTGTTATCCGTCAACGGAATTCGTTGCTTGTTAACCTTACCGTGACCTCTCTTGTAAATCAAATCTTTCACCGTCTTCAAGTTCGGGTAACCCCACATGATGTACGGCTCAACCTTTCTCAAAGCATTCACCGTGGCTTTGTTCACCTTCATGAAGACGCCGTTGTGAATTTGTCTCAATCTCAACAACTGCAAAATGTGCCTCGTCTTCGGGTGCATGTCGTTCAAACCTCTCAATCTCATGACAAAGATCAACTTTTGCTCCGGTTCGACGTAGAAGCCGCCCTTAGCTCTGGCTTCTCTCTTCAAGCGAATCAAATCCTTCTCTTGGGCTTCGTACTCCTTCACGTACTTTTCGGCGCGCTTGAACACCTCTTCGCGCTTCTTCTCTTGGGCCTTCTTGGCCTCCGCGGCGTCTTTGGCTTTTTGAGCGGCCCATTGCTCGTCGCGTTTGCGGCGTTTGAGAACGGATTCTGGAGCGGCAACCTGTTTTGTTTGGGGATGAAAAGAAAGAAGAAAAGCGCGCGTCAGTCGTCCGATTTCTTTTATCAGAACCTAAAGAGGACTTTGGGCAAAACATTCGCGAAATGGGTGCGCGAGCGACGCGTACCGCGCGATGCGCGAGCGAAAAGAAACGTCCAAAACGTTCAAAAGAACATTTTGAACGGTTTCACGCAATCACACCATCCGCACAACCTTCGCGACGCCCTTTCCGATCTGCGTTTTCGCGCAATCTCACGACGCCGCACACTACCGAAACAAAAATTTCGCGAAAGCGCGCGAGAAGAAAAAAAAGCCTATCGAACGCATCGACGCGAACGCTCGCGACGCCACGACGCGCCGGTTTCGCGCGCAGACCGAAACGATGCGAGAGTAGAGACAGAACGCGTGGAACTAGAAGAACGTACCATTGTGATTTTTATCGTACGCGGTGTGGATGTGTTTGACAAAAAGTGGCGGTAAAACGCTCTCGAGTGTGCTCGTTTTTCATAAATTTAGGGTTTTTTGTTCCAAAGCTGCTCTCCCACCTTCAAAAGTGAGAGACGCACAGACACGCGTCGTCATAAAAGACAAAACGCTCACGCGCGTAAACGACATCTGTTTCTCGAGTGAGGCACGCACCAGTCAGTCAGCGTTGCACATTTTTCCATCTTTCTGAGAAAGTAAAGTTTTCCGTTCGCGCACCACAATCGCGGGTGGGGGGGGGCGTGAGAGAGAAGAAGAGAATTGAATCGATTCAATTGTCCTTTTCCCGAGCGTGTGACGGCTCTCTTTTGGATTAGTACTCTCTTCTTTTGAACGTAGTCGAGATCGTCTCGAGAATAAGGAAATAGAAGTAAAAAAGAAAAAAGATGGCATCTATCACCACGCAAGTGCGACGACTCGAAGTCTCCGCGTACCAGGCGATCATGAAAGCGTTAGCGGTGACTGGTTTAACGTGGGAACGCGAAGATTTAATCGCCAAGCTACGAATCGAATTGAACGTTTCGAACGAAGATCACATGAAGGTGAGAGAAAACGTCGGAGGGGACGAGAACGTGAAGCGGTTGAGAGACGCGTACGCGCAGTATAAGTTGAACCCGCCGGAACCGCCGGCACCGAAGAGGCAGAAGACGCAACAGCAGTATTATCCGCAGCATCGTCAGGGCGGCGAGGAAGGCGACGACGGCGAAGGGTACTACGCGCCGCCGCCGCCGCAACAGTACAGACAACCGAAACCACCGAAAGAACCGAAACCGCCTTCGGCGAGAACGCTGAAGCAAATGGAAAAAGCGGCGGTTTTGGCGAAAAATTTAGACGCTTTGGGTGTGAACGAGTACATTTGCCGAAGGGTGAAACGATTTTGGCCGGCTGAAGGCGGCTGGTTCGACTGCATCGTGACGGATTATAAAGAGGAAACGAAAGAACACTGTTTGACGTACGATATTAACACGGAAAATGAATCGTTCGAGTGGGTGAAGATTGAAGAGTTGAACGATCGCGAGTTTCAAGTTGTGGATGCGCCGCCGGTGGATATCACGAGCGGTGCGTTCAAACTGAGAAGTAGGCCGGAACCGCCAAAGTTACCGAAGCAAGTGCAACAGGGCGCGCCGGCGGAGAGTTTGGTGAAGCAGGCTGCGAAAGCGAGCGGCGTTGAGACTGTGAATGCGATTAAGGATAACTTGGAGATTGAAGAGGCGGCGTTGGCGGCGAAATTGGCGGCGTTGGACGAGGATTCTGATTCAGATGACGATTCAGACGACGACAAAGAAAAGGAAACGAAGAACGAAGAAGAGAAGAAAGAAGGAGAAGCCGATGCTGATGTTGCGGGAGAAGAACCAGCGGGAGAAGGAGAGAAAGAAGAGGGTGATGGGGATGCTGCCGTTGATCCTGCCGCTGCGCCGGAAGAGCCCGCCGCGGCTACGGCAGAGGCTGAAAAAGAAGAAATTTGAAATGAAAATCCAAGTCTATAATACCAGTATATATTAAAACAAACTCTCGCTCACACGCGCACACATGCATACACGCGCGTACTCTTTGTCGTGCGATCGTTGTTTTCTTTATGTCTCTTTTTGAATATTGATAAGAAGAAGTTTTTGAATTTGTTTAAAGCGCGGGTGCGAGTTTTTTAGTGGGTGGAGGCGTGAGAGCGAAACGGATCGGGTACAGTCTCTTTTCCGTGACCAGTGTAGTATATACCTTATTCAAAACATAAAATAAATTAACGACTGACGACTCTTCTAAACTTGAACGCGACGACGTGAAGCGCTTGCATGCAGAGGACGAAAATGGCGACGTAGAGCAACATGAACCACTTTTTGGAGAGTTCGACGTCGTATTTTTCCTCGACGTACGCCAACGTGTCGACGGTTTCAAAGTACGTGCCTCGGAAGGCTTGGATGGTTGGACAGTCGCCGTCTGGGTAGGCGCCGGTGCATCCTCGGTGCTCGAATTGCGGGGCAGTGACGCCTTGGATGGCGTATGCGACCGGATCGATGAAGTACGCCCACTTCCAATAAACTGGAATTTGCGGGTACGGGAGGTACAAACCGCCGAAGAGAAAGCAGATGGGGATGAAGGCGGACGCTCCGGCTTGCGCGGTTTGAATGGTCGCGCATAGACACGCGATGACTTGACCTAATGACATGAAGGCCATGGAAACCGTGAACACCATGAGAACATGGTAGATGTAATGCTCGAAGGTTGGTACTAAGCCGACCATGAAGTAGAGCGGGGTGACGGTGACGAAGGTGACCAGTAACACCCACGGGACCTCGCAGAACGCGTGCGAGAGAGAGTACGGGATAGCGTCGTACATGAACGAGGTACGTTCGCGATACGCGACGGCTCGTTCTCTCACGCGCACGGGCATCACGGAGTTCATGAAGATGATCCCGGCGAAAATGGACGTCATAAAAATGACCCCGACCATCGCTTGGACACCCGTTTCGTTCGAGGCGTCCAAATCGAAGTAAACGAACCCGAAGAGGAGGTAGAGGACGAAGAGAATGCCAATTCGGCCAAGATTGTACGCGACGTCGCGGTTGTGCGCAAGGGATGCGCGTTGGATCAGGCATCGAAGTTGCGTCAAGAACGATCGCGCGTATGGCGACGCAAAGGCAAACATCTCCGACTTTTCGCCTTTTGCGCACAAGTCCCGAACTAGGCGCGTACCAGCCGCACCTTCTTGGGAAGCTTTGAACCGTTCGACTAAGAGGAGACCGTTCAAGGCACCCCCAGAAGCGCTGCGTTTCATCGGTTGCAAGCTGTTCGCCGAGGTGGATTTTGATTTTTTTAACGCGCCTTTTTCGCCGGCGTTTGAGGAGTCGGTGCCACCCAAAACGTCCAACATCCACGACGCCGGGTTCATGCCCTCCGGCAACGCGTGCGCGTTCGGAATCTTTTGCAAATAGTCTACGAAGGTTTTGCCATTCACGCCACACGGGCCAAAATATACCTGATAGCCACCTCTTTGCAACAACAACATGTCGTCGAACAAGTTGAAAATTTCCTTGGACGGCTGGTGGACGGTGGTGATGACCGTGCGCCCAAGATTGGCGACTTTTTTCACCTCGCGCATTACAATCAACGCTGCTCTCGAGTCTAAACCAGACGTCGGTTCGTCCAAAAAGAACACCGGGGCGTTTGAAACCAACTCGACACCAACAGTTAAGATTTTGCGTTGACCGGGAGACAAACCACTCGGGGAACCGGCCGTGCCAACTAAACGATTCTCGATACCTCTCAATTCCAAGATATCCAACGCTTCGTCCACAAACGCTCTTCGAGTTTCGATGGGAACATCCGAGGGTAAACGGAGCGTCGCGGAGAATTCCAAAGCTTCTTTGACAGTCGCAAACGCGTTGTGCAAATCCTGTTGTTCGCAATACGCAGTTAATCGCGCAAACGTTTCCTTCTTCACGACGTGACCGTTCAATTTGATCGTTCCATTCATCTCACCGCCGGACTTGCGTCCCGCGATGACGTCCAACAATGTCGTTTTACCGGCGCCAGATGCACCCATAAGCGCCAACATTCTCGACGGTTGCGCGGCGGAGGTGACTGAATTCAAAATTTTCTTCGTCCCTGATAACGGTTTACCGTCGTCTCCTGGAACCTTTACCGTGTACTCCAAATCTTCCCACGTGATGCTCATCGGCGTAAACACCAAAGCTCTTTGAGAAGCTTCCGCGTCAACTTTCGAGATTGGAATGCTCACTTCTGCTCCTTCTTCTTCGGCGTTTTCACCGTCCTTTTTCTTATCGTTCGTTGAAGATCTCGACGATCCGATGTTTCGCTGAATGCGAATCGTTGACAACGCTCGGAGACCTATCGCAGTCATCAAGCAGAAGAACCCAATCGCAAACATCGGTCCAGCCCAGAAATACTTCTTATCCGCGCTGATATCGATGGTATCCAAAGTGATCTTCCCAGCGTCTTCGCACGGGAACGCGCCCTCCTCGCAAAATTCTGCCATCGTCTTTGGTTCTCCGGTGTATGCTTGGACGTAAGTCGCCGCTGCGGCGGGATCCAGTGGTACTTTGTACTTGTACTGATCGCTGAGGAATTCGTTTTGACACAATGATCTCAACGAGTACGCGAACAAAGAAATCCAATAGAGGAAGTACAATGCGCCCATCTTCTCCGGAGAGATTAAGAAGCCCGCGAAGATAACCATAATCGCGATGACGGGTCCGGGAAAGGTTTGTGCGGCTTCCATGTTTGGCGCCAGAAGAGCGACGACTCTAAAGAAACTCGCCATCGCAACGTTTGCGCACGTCAAGTTGAAGAAGAATACCAACCAATTTCCAAATTCCATAGACAACCCAACCATCGGGTATAAAATGCAACTGAATATAGCCGTCTCTAACACCGCGATCGGTAACTGCGTGGCAATCGAAGACACGATGTACGCAAACGTTGGAAATAGCTTATAGTCGAGCTGTTTATACGCCACGTATTTCTGCTCGACGCTAAATGTCAACTCGGAAAAGTTGCTAAAGGAAATATGTAAGATTGAAAACAGGAGCATGCCTAAACGCTCGAAACCTCTATCCAAGGGCAAATCAAACCAAACAGAACCAAGTACGACGGACGTGATCAAAGCGCCAAACATTCTCGCCGATAAGAAAACTTTATTTCTCAACGTGATTTGGAATTGTCTCTTGATGACAGATTTATACTGACTCGGCCAAGCTTTCGGGTAGGCGGTGGAATATTGCGCCTTGGCGAAAGGCGTTCGCAAGTCAATAATGTTGTTCCCGTCCGAAGCGTCTAAGCAATCGGTCTCCCCGATGCTCTTCGCATACAATCCGTTCGAGTTTTCGACCCACCCTTTCCTTAAGCCGTCGCTAGAGGCGTACTTATTCGAGGCGCCTGTTTTAGAATGCGCCAACGGATCCACTAAAACGCTCAACAACCAATCCGCCACGTCGCCTTTCTTGGCGTTATCGCCATCAAACCCGAGACCATTAAAATGATCGACCACTTTATCAACGTCGCCATGGTACACCGGAGTTCCGTCTCGCAAGCACAAGACGTCGTCGAAAAGCTCGTACACCTCCGGCGTCGGCTGCAAGAGCGAAACAATCGCCGTTCCGTTGGTAATTCTCGTCCACTCTCGCAACGCGGCGATGATGTTATGCGTCACCGCAGCGTCCAAACCCGTCGAGATCTCGTCCATACAAAAAACTCTCGCGTTCGTTACCATCGCTTCACCGATCGTGACCCGTTTCTTCTCCCCTCCAGAAACGCCTCTCACTAAATCATTACCGATGATTGTATCCAAGCAATTATCCAACGAGAGCAATCGGTGCACGCTATCAATCTTCCTCGCGTACACGTCTTCCTCTCTCTCATTCGTCGGCATTGGCGTCGCGTTTTCGTGCGAAAACTTCGTCGTCTCTCTCACCGTTAGAAACGGCAAGTGCTCGTCTTGTTGCGTCACGTACATCGACAACCTATTGGCGTCGATGTCCTTCTCCTTCTTCAAATCCTCCGCCGTCATCTTCGAGTACGTGATGCCTTTTCCGCCGCTCAAAGCTTTGCTCGGCAAAATCTGCCCCACCGCTTTCAACAAACTCGTTTTGCCGTGTCCAGGAGGTGCCAAAACGAGCGTCAGCGATCCGGCTTTAAAGCAACAGTCCACGTCTTTCAAAACTCGAAACGGCTCCACTTTCGTCGCGTCGTTTTCCTTCCCGCTCACTTTCTCCATGATTTTGTTCGGAATTTTCATCGCCACGTCCGTAAGCACCCCAGGGACAGTTTTTATCGACCGGTCGATTTTATTCGCCGGTAAGTGCAGCGTGTAATCAAAATCGCACTTGATCTCCACCGAGGGCAGTTTCCCGCCGTACGCCTCGACCTCATCTCTGCACAACTTCGCGTACTGTTCCAAACGATTCGTTTCGTCGTTCCCCGACGATTCGACGTCGGCGCTCATTTTCTTTATCCACCTCTTTTCTTATTCTTATTCAAAGGGAAGAAAAAAAACAAAGCTAAAACGCGCGTAAACCGCGCGAAGACGAGTTCCTTTCTTCTCTCTTTCTCTCGCGCGCGAGTGTTTTCGGACCAAAGCTACGAAAGAGACGGAGATTTACACGCGTTTACGCGCGAGTGACGACGACTTTGGAATATAATATTTTTATCCGCCGTAATATAATTTTTTTTTTCGATTGTTTTTTTTTTGGTTGCCCTGACCTTTCTCACGTCCTCCTCTTTTTAATATTTTACGAGTAAACCGGAGGGCGGCCCGTTCGTGCTCAAATGTACCGCGATACGCAACGTCTCTCTCTCTCTCTCTCTCTCTCTCCCCGCGCGTATGTTAAACGAGGATGTGCTTTAATTGCGATTATTTGCGCGGTAAAAACTAAAACTAAAGCGAGAGAGCTTTTTTGACGAGAGAGCGAGAGCGGTTTTTTTTTCTCTTTTCGCACATGTGATTTGAACGATTTGCAACCTTATTAAAACCTTTCCCGAGAAGTACGAGTATTTGTAGTTTTTCCGAATTGTTCGAACATCTGCACACGTATATGTATACACGCATTAATTAAAGAAAAAGATGAGAGTATTCCTCGTCCGCCACGCGCAATCCGAAAACAACGCGTTAGAATCGCCAAACCTGGACAACCCTTCGAGGCAATCGGACCCGTCGCTGACGAAAAAAGGCTGGCAACAGTGCGCGAATTTAACCGCTTTTTTCACCAAAGAGGCGGATTCGAAATATAAACGCGTGAAGGAAATATGGACGTCGCCGATGAAGAGGTGCTTGCTGACCGCGAAAGCGGTCGAGGATGGGTTGAGGACTGGGAACGCGAGAGTGAACGGGGAGATTTTTGAACACGGGGGGTGTTTTGAAGGCGGGAGAGGAGGAAGTGGGAGCGGTGCTGGAGGAGATGAGGGGGAAAACGAGAATAAGACGAACAACGCGACGGGACGCCCCGGGATGGGTAGAGACGAAATTAAGCAGATATTTCCGGACGTCATCGTCCCGGAGGAGTTGAAAAACGGTTGGTGGGATGCGAAGCGAGGGGTGGAGACTGTACCGGAAGCGCAAGCGAGAGCAGAGAAGGTGGCAGAGATGTTGTGGAAGCGGGCGAGAGGCAAGAGCGACGGTACGAAAAATCAAGGAGAAGACGAAGACGACGAAGCAATTCAAAAAGCGAAGAAGCGGAAAGTAGACGACGACGACAAAGAAAAAGAAGAAGAAGAAGACGTTGGCGATTTAGTCATTGTTTCGCACGGGATGTTTACGGACATACTGTTGAAAATTTTAGTCGGCGTACCGAAATCCACCGGTAGACAGAAGGGGTTGTTTTGTTCGCAAAACGCGGGCATTCACGCGATAGATTTAGACGTTACTACGGAAGAAAACATTTGCGGGTTGGTGCAATTTAACGACGTGAGACACATTTCAGAAGAAGCGCGAACGGGCGGTTCGGTATTCGGTTTAGATGAGTGCTACGTATCGGAGGGAAGCGCGTGAGCGCTCTCTTATGATTCGCTCGATGAATTCTGTGTAATTATTACGTGTATTGTTACTCTAAAAACTATCAAAACTATAGATGTGTGCGCTAAACAAAACTAAACATCGATATTACTATTCGTTTGAGTCTACCCTACTAATTTTTTCTTCTTATTTGCATTTCTGTAGAACTTTGCCAACCTTTCGACGTCCACATTGAAGTGAAAGCCAACCACGCACAAAATATTGATCATCGTCGTGTTCATGAACCCTACCGATTCAAACCGTCTGGAATCGGTCACCACGGGAGCGCTACTCTTCACCATAGCTGGTTTTCCGAAGCATTTCTTCAACCTTGACGAATACTCGTAATCTTCCATGAATGTTTTCGACTCGTCAAACTTTTGCTTGGCGAACGCCGACGCGTTTACGAATATCGCCTGGTCGCCGTACGGAATCGACGTTCGTCGAGTTCGAAAATTCGCGAGGGATGCGACCACTGATTTCCTCCACTTCGAGCGTTCCCCGGAGAGTTTAATTGGAAATGCACCCCAACACGGCGCTTCATCGCCGGTTCCGTTATTCTCGTCGGTGCGACTACTCGTACTCCCGAGGACCGCGAACGCGTTTGCGCAGCCATTTTTAATCACCCCCCACGCGCTCGGAAAGCGCCGCTCTCTCGCTCGTCTCTCACGTTCTCTGCTCAAAGCTTCGTAAATATCTTCTCTGTACGTTTCCGGCATCGTCGTATCTGCGTGTAAAAACACCAAAATGTTGTCGTCGCCCTCCTCAAAGCGCTTATTGTTCTTCTTCTTCTTCTTCTCCTCTTCCAAATCCCCTAATACTAACGACTTTCCCGTCGTCATCGCGAACGCTTCCATCCCGCCTCGATTAAACTGCTTCGCTCTCCCTCTCTCTTTGCTCCTAATAACCACCACATCTTTACTCGCGTGCTTTCTCGCGATGCGAACGGTATCGTCCGTCGATCCTCCGTCGACGACGATGACATTCGTCCGCACAATGTTGTTGTTCTTGTTGTCGTCGGGAAGCCGCCGCTCCGCCTTCTTGACGGATAAAATGCACTTGGAAATGTTCTCGGATTCGTTCAGGCACGAGATGACGACTGAAATCGTTTTCGGAGAAGTTTCTGTTGTTGCGATCGTCCTCGTCATCGCGCGTTGAATTTCATCGCGTATCGTCGGTCGGAAGAAGAGTGACGGCAGCGCTTCCGCTTTCTCTCTCTCTCTCTCTCTCTCTTTTTGACGAAACGGCTTCTCGTTTTTTTCCCTCAAAACCTCCAGTCAAACCTTTTTTGATATAAAAAAAATACGCGCGGAGGATGACGACGACGACGACGACGACGACGACGATGAATACTACCACTGCTGCTACCACTCGCCGCTCTTTCCTCGACTCGCATTTTCTCCTTCTCTCGATTTTAATTTTCTTCGTCGTCGCGAATGTCGCTCGAGGAGGAGACATCGCGGGGACAGAGACGATCGAAAATCGACCGGTGCTTTCGTGGTCCGCGAGAGAGAAAACGTGCGGGTTTCTCTCGTCTAAAAATACTGTCGTTGCAGGTGATGATGATGTCGCGGTTTTGGAGAAGGTGCCCGCTTTGAACGACGACGACGACGAGGAGGAGGAGGAGAATGGTGCGTTGCATTCGTATCCCAGCGAAGGAGAGAATAGAGTGCTGTGCGAGGAGTACGGTGGTGGTGGAGCAAACTCAGGAGATGTCGTCGATTCGTATCTGGGCACAGAGTCGATTAAGCTCAAGCCGAAGGAACACTTGTACGCGAACTCGAGCGCGATTTTGGCAGCGTTGGGAACAAATAGCAGTTTTGAAATTGTATTCGTGCCTACAGAGACGATGCGAAACGCGAACGCGTCGTCTGCCGCTACGATTTGGACTCTCGAAGATAGTTTTGAAAATTACAACGTGAACGAGTTTGGGTTGGTAACGCCGTCGGTGGACGCGAACGAGCCGTGCGACGAGTGGCCCGGAGCGCCGCCGAAGTTTCGCGTTCGGTATGTGGCCGGATACTTTTTGTACGGTGCAGAAAACGATGCGATCATAGTTGAAACGCACATGCCTTGTCAGCACTACGCGTTCGTTGCGCCGAAAGAGTTGATGTTTCGAAAGAATCCAGTTTTTGAAGACTCGCATCGCTGGAACAATATCGTCGATAATAAAACTATGGCGCACTATTTAGCCATTTCGCTCGTGGTTTCCTTCAACGGCGGTGCGATGAGCGATGGTACGGGATCTTTGCCTCTCACTATACAAGCGCTCGTAAACGGTCAACCACTTCTTTTTGAATCGACACGAAATGTGCAACTTGGTCAATCGTACTCTTCGCCGGCGACGAACACAGCAAGTAAATTTATCCGCATTGGTGATCACTGCTGTTTCGATGGATACTTCAAGTATTTTGCAATGTATAACACGACGTTGAGCATGTTAAATGCGCAAACAATTTATCGAAATCGGTTGAGAGCTAGAGCACCCGAAATTGTGCTCATGAATACACCGACCGTTTTTGATGTCGTCGCCGAGGACGACGACAGTTACCGAAAGAGAGAGATTGAACTGCTCGTAATCGATAGAGACGAGATGCACGATACGTTTAAAGTCGAAGTGCTTCATTTTCCTTCTATTGGTCGACTCAGATCGTGCAGCGACGAACAGTCTGACTCTTATTCTTTGACCTATTGTGTCGGAGCGAGATGCACATTTTGCTATTATCCTCCAGACCAGCTTCGCTCAGCCGGCACGGCATCGACGGCAACGTTTACCGAGTTCATAGTGCTTCCTTTCGATGCAAATGTAACGGAGT
>Ga0255765_1003042_pt1 | contig 18388 bp, 15 predicted proteins | sample 041ome_8_FD_179965 | JGI IMG/M metagenome (GOLD analysis project Ga0255765, IMG submission 179965) | Coastal salt marsh microbial communities from the Groves Creek Marsh, Skidaway Island, Georgia - 041407BS metaG (version 2) | ecosystem: Environmental > Aquatic > Marine > Intertidal zone > Salt...
AGAGAGAGAGAGAGATCTTTTAATACTGTTGATTTTCATCGATTTCTTCTTTCTCAGGGAGCGTTGCGTGTGATATAAGGCGTGGTTTTTGTGGTTTCTTTCGGTGAAGATGGGAGCGTGCTTCTCTCAACCATCATCATCATCATCAAAATCATCATCGGATGAAAAGGAGGAGGACAAAGACGAGAAGAAGAGAAAGAGTAGGAAAAAGAAAACAAAAAAGACGAACAAGAACAGAGGAAAGAACGAAGAACAAGAACAAGAAAAGGACGACGATGCGTTTGAACGAGCGATGATGTCCTCGGAATACTCGCGATTACAAACGATTAAGAGAGAAAGAGCGAGACAGAGAACTTTATCGGAGTGCGAAAAATTAGACGTGATTGCAGACGCGTTGGCGAATATCGAGCGAGAGAAGAAAGAACTCGCCAACGCGCGGAGACATTTACGAGATATGAACAGAGCGGCGAAAGCAGCAGCGCAGAAAGTAGAAAGTGATGGATTAGGAGGTGGGACAGTAGGAATAGTAGGGTCGAGCGCGAGCTCGAGAAGAGGAGACGAAGGAGGAGCGGGGATTGCGATGAGCGGGAGCGCGGAAGCGCCGCCGCCGCGCGAAAAGAAGAGCACGCTCTCCAAAAGCGAAACAACCTCATCCTAGCAGCAGGATGATGTATTTTTTGTGTACTCTCCAAAATATAATAAGTGTAGTATGTATTCTATCTAATTAATTCGCGTATTAAATGCATTGTTACTATTACGCGCGCGTATTCTACGAAACGAGTTTTACTTTGAGCTTCTTTTTAGACGAGGCGACCTCCTAATAAGCGACGGCGGCGGCGGCGGATTTGGACTCGCCGCCGCGCTCTTCTTATTCTTATTCTTTTTTTCCTTCTTCTTCTCTTTCTTCGTCTTCTTCCCTATCGTTGTCGTCGCCATCGCCGTCTTCTCCTCTCTTTCTTTCAACACAGAGCGTGGTGCAACGTTCCACGTGTTTTTAATGTGATTCGCAAACTTATTGTCCTCTAACAGCAGCAGCATTTCCATAATCATAACGCAGTGGTGCGCGCTTTTGAAGTTTGCGCCGCACACTTCCGATGCCCAATTTAATACGGCGATGTACTCCGGTGCGTTCAAATCGATTCGTGAGTAAGTGTGCACGAACGATCCAGCATGTTTGAAGCCGATGTTACCGTCTGCATGAGCTACCGCAGCTGCTGAAGCTCTGTCGCTCTTGCCTTTGGTGAAAGGTACGTCCACGTAGACTTCGTATAATTTTGCACCCGCATCGGCTTTCAATGGTAATGTTATTGCACCATCGTTGTTGTCGTCGTCTCTGTAATCTTTTCCTATCTTTGCCGCTGATTTTCCCGCCGCCATCTTGCACAATTTATCGCGCACGATATTGAACCGGCCAGAAAGCTTCTTCGTCGCATCGTCGAATATGTTCGCCTCGCACCAATCGATGTACGCGTTAACGTCCTTCGCATCATCTTTCCGTTTATCTTTCGCCAAAATTGGTGGAATAGCGCGACGTTTTCGAAGGAGTTCTTCCTGGAACGCTTTTCGAGCGTTCGTTGCCCATACGAGCCACCCATCTGCGGGTGCTTTGAGCGCGCTATTTTCTCTTTCGTCGACTGGGAAGCAATCGGGAACGTGATTTGACGCCGTCCGTTTACGTTGAAGAGACTTGACTCTTCCGTCAAGACCAAATAAAAGTTTGAGCGTTACCACGATAATTGCAGACGCGTGCACTTCAGCTGGATATGTGCTCAACATCTTACGCGCGTCCGCTTCTTTCATTCTGCTAATCTGAGGCATTTGACCAGCCTCGAATTTGTATTTCTCCTTGTCGAGGAGGAAATCGTAACCCAAGAATTGCATCAAGTTTTCGGCGCTCTCGCAATAAGCATCCGCAACGCGAGACAAAAGCGGCGATTGTGTCTTCTTTTTTACAGCCTTGCTTTCGCTGTTGTCGTCGTCAGCGTTGGTATTTACGTTCTCGTCGTTTCTAGCGACAACGACAGCCTCGGCGGGTTTGTGAGGTTGTTGATGCAGAAAAGCCGGAAACGAAGACTGGAACGCTCTGCGTACTAATTCCCTGGTAAGATTGAAAACATTTCGTTCAAATACTATGTCCTCACGCAGACCGGTTTTCGCGACAATATATTCAGCCACTTGGATCACGTCCGTGCTCGTTGGCATAGTTCTCGGTCTCAACAAGTCTTTTCCCCACGCGCGCATGTTATAGATATTCGTCGTCGGCCGCAAGTACGGCAACTTTCCGGTCGATGCAAGCGTTGAAATGTCTCTCGCAAAGGTGAATCCGAACGATTCTTCGTCCGCAAAACACATCCGCGTGGCAACGAACAATACTCCAAGCGTCAATTTCTGTGGTAAATGCGCCATGATGAGAGAGTTTACGGCGTTGAGATGTTGCCTCTCTTCTTCAGCCTCCATTTTTAAACTTTTTCCGTTTTTGTCTTTTCTGCCGTCGACATCTTCGGCGTCATCATCCTCGTCTTCTTGATAATCTTCACCATCGTTATCATCTTCGATGTTCTCTTCTTCTTCTAATTCTAATTCTCCTCCCCCTTCGTCTACGTCGTCGTCGTCGTCGTCGTCCGAATACGCCAACATTTCCTTTTGTCGTTTTGCGTCGGCGATGGCTTTTCTCCTTTCCTTCCGTAGCTTTCTCGTGTTCATAACAAACGTCGAAGTTCTGAGTGCATCGTTCACGCTGCCAATATCGTCCATATCGATCGAGAAAAGTTCATCTTTTGCGGCTAACAGTGCAAACCAAATCGAGCGACACGCCTTTCGAAACTCGTTCGCGCGTTTCTCTCTTCGTCTCTTCTCTCTTTCTTCTTCGTCCTTGTCGCCGTAAGAAGAAGATTCCACGTACCTTTCCACGCAGAATTCGCATTGCGCTCTGAGTAATTTCGTCATCGTTTCGCAGTGCAAGTCCACCATTTTCGTAAATTTCCTCTCTTCGATTCTCAGCGCTCTCTTCTCTTCCATCATCCTTTCCTCTTTGGTAAACTGTTGCGAATAATCGTGCACTCGATGACCAAAACCGACCCGTCTTCTTCTCGCGCCGTGAAAAGACATCGGTCCTTGTTCTCCGCCGAAGCCAGGCAAAGCTCTCGCCAAAGCTTCCGCGTCTGGTGCGACGACCAAAGCATCCGTCTTCGCGTTGCACTTTTTACAGAAATAACTGCCAGTTTTCTGGTCTTCCTCGAAATTCTCGAGGCCTGAGTTTCCGCACACCTCGCATATGACTTCCACTTTTTTCTGCTGGTTTTGTTGCGAGGCAAACTGAGACATGGAGTGTTTGAAACGCATACTCTCGTCTTCTTCATCGCTCTTTTCGTCTTCTTCTTCTCGTTTTGATCTTCTTCTTCTTTTAAACTCGTTTGTTGTTTCTGAATGAAATTCTTTTTCTCGTTGGCGTTTGGTTTTGAGCGTCAGATTTTTCTTCTTCCTCTTCGTTGTTTCTCCCTCTTTTTGACTCTCGCCATCGACGTCGAAGCGTTTCATGTGGTGTGGTTGCGACATTGCTTTTGTTCCTACTGTTTCATATTGTGTGTGTGTGTGTGTGTATGTGTGTGTGTGTACTTTTTTATTCTTAGAAACTCTTTATGTGACGCTTCGTTGCTCACAAAAATAACAATAATAATCTCTCTAAATTCTCTCGTAAAATACGTCTCTTTCTCGTTTTATGTGTCTATGATATGTGTGTATACTTACTCGCGAACGCGCTGGACTTAAAACTATATATATTAAGAGTCTAACTTCTTTTTAACTAAAACCGTCGTAATCGTCGGGCATCTCCCACTGCGTTTCACCCGTCGTCGTGTTGTAATAATACGTGAATCCTTCCGGGCTTTGATGCGTCTCCCACAACGGCTTCTCTTCCTCTTCTTCTTTTTTCAACGAGGCTTCGTGCGCGGCGGCGGCGTTTTGTTGCTCTAAAGTTTGCCCAAAGATTGCAGTGGTAGCGGCCGCTGAAGCGGCAACATCGGTGGTCTTTTGGTATTGTTGTTGATCTCTCGGGACGTAATCCGCCATGAACGCTTCTAACATGTGTTTGGCGGTTTCGACTTTATCTTTGAAACCGCTTATTTTAATCATTTTCGTTTCTTTGTCGATTTGGATCTTCGCTCCGGACGTCATCGCCATGCTTCGGATATTTTCACCGCCTCTTCCAATGATGCGACCCTCCTGTCCTTGCGAATCAATCTCTATGACGACGTATTCTGGCTTCCCTTCTCCGGAAGTACCCGCCCCTGCGCCCGGCGCCGGCGCTTGTCGAACCGGCGCGGTGACGATGTCGTGGATGAGCATTCGAGCAATTTCTAGTTGCGAAGCGTCGCCTTTCGCGGAGACTTCGTTCGATTCGCGCTCAATTTGTAATCTGGCCCCGGATTCGTCCGAGATGCGTTTGATTGTTTCCCCTCCGCGTCCAATGACTCTTCCAATCATGTTATCCGGGACGGCGATTCTAATTTCAAGCACTTGTTGTTGCGGCGCTCCCATGTTCGCTTGGAACACCGGAATATTATTCGCCGGTGGTGCTTTAGACGCGTTCACTACGGGCAACAACTGTTCGATGGCGTGTCGCACGCACTCTGGAGCGCCAGCTATGGTGATTAATCTCGGCGCGCCTTTCGGAACATCCGCGGAGGATTGTATTTTCACGATCGCTTTCGTCGCTTGTTGCAACTGATTAATTTTCTCGCCGCCGTGCCCGATAACTTTCCCCGCGTTCTCTTGCGGGCACGGAATTTGCTCGATGATGTGTCCAATTGGTAACTCTTTCGGCATATTCGACGGTAAAATCATCCCCGGCCGCAAAATCGAAACCGGAACTGTCGCCGCCGTCCCCGCCGCGACGCCTTGTCCCGGCGGCGGCGGCGGCACCGAAAGCACCGTCGTCGTCGTCGTCGTTTGCCCCGGAGGCGGCGGCGGATACGCGTATTGAACCGTACCACCGCCATGTAATACTGCTGTTGTTGTGGTTGTTTGTGGTTGTTGCAAGTATACCGTCTGCTGTTGCGTGTGTACGACTTGTTGTTGTTGTTGTTGCGCCGGCGGAGGCGGAGGCACTCTTTGATGCATCATCTGATGTGGAAGCGTCGTCGTCGCACCTCCGTACACGTTCGGAGGAGGCCCACCACCAGTTGCTACTGCTCCGTATTGCGGCACAACCCCCACCCCCACGACGTGCTGATGTTGTTGTTGCGCTTGCGCTTGCGCTGCTTGTGCCGCTCGCGTGCTGCTTCGACTCCTCGGGTCTCTCGGTGCCTGAATCGTCGTCGTTCCGTTTTGGTGATGAATTGACGGCGTTGATGATGTTGGTTGCGCGGCAGCAGCAGCAGCGGCGGCGTTATTCACGGATTGCAAGAGAGACTGCAACGCTTCCGTGGACGGAATAGTCACTCCTCCTCCTTGTGGTGGTGGCGGTGCGTGCAAAGCGTCGTCTTTGTTTACGTCGTCGTCGTTTGGTACAGCAGCGCGAGATCGTTTTCGCGGGTCGGACGGACCTCCTCCGACATCGTGTAAGTCGTCGTTCTCCCTCGCTCTTCTCGTGGACATTATGCGAGATGATTTGAAAGTAAAAGCGATCAAAAAACAATGATGATGATGATGATAAACTTCTACTACTACTACTAATGAATCGATCGATCGATCGATCGAGAGAAGTGATGATGAATAATGAGTCTACGAATAAAATGAGGAAAACGTTTTCGAATTTCGAAGAAGAAGAAGTCTTTTCGAAGGATCCAAAAATACTGTAGTCCCATACTAATACTACTACAGAAGAAGGTACGCAAACAAACGCAGGTAAATACTTGACGATGATTCAGACGACGATATAATTTATTACGAGTTTTACGAACTGCTGGCATTCTTGCGTTTGTTTTTGTTTTGTTGTTATACTACACTCTCGTTTGTTGCTCTCTATTAAAAGGTATACAAACGCGCTCCGCACGAGAGTATTTTCCCTCCGAGGCGTTCTTCCTCCGCTTTTACGCGCGCCGCTTCCGCTTCGGCTTCGGCTTTAGCTTTCAATTCAGCCTCGATGATTCTCGCTTTTTCCTCTTCTTCTTCCTTTTCTCGCTGCATTCGCGCCGCTTTCTCTACGGTTTCGTCGTCTTCGTCGAACGAATCGTGTTCGGTATTCGAGGCGTCGTGTAGAACCATCTCCTTGAGCGGCTCTTCGTGGTGCCCGTGAATGTGACTACTACCACCTTCCAAAACTGGTTTCCAATCGGTTGTATCTTGCCACGGCCCAAACTCGATGGCATCGTTCGCGTTCCCGGCTTTATCGCCTCGAGAAAACTGTTGCACGTCCCCGGGCTTGCCGTAATCGCTACAAAACTCCCCGTGCGGCATTCGTCTTTTCAATTTACCATCCCACCCTCTGTTGTATAAATTAAATCCACCTTTCAACAAGACCAGCTTCTCGTATCCAGCTTCGTCTAACATGTCCAGCGCGTGCACCGCTCTTTGCCTTCCATCCGAACACACCACAACAATCTTGGCTGCTTTTTTATCCGGGAACCTCTTCTCCACCTCTGCGATAAAGTTCTCGTTTTTATGTTGGTTCTGAAACACCTTCCCGCCCGCGGTTGCGTCAAACCTGTACCCCGTGGACGTGACCAACGGAATATTTGCCACGCACTCTGGCCCAGAAACGACGACGACTTCAGACACGCCTCCAATAGTTCCTTTCGGTGGATTCGGAAGTTTCCCGAAAAACTCCCTCTCCTGGTCGTTGCGGATGTCAAGGAAAACCCATCCGTCGTCCCAGAGCACTCTCCCTTGTTCAAAGTTTGCCACGTACAACTCTCCGGAGTTGAAACCTTTCTTCGTCTCTTCGTCGAAAACTTTGTCCCCGTATTGCTGAATGACGACTCCTTCTTGAACCGCGGCGGCGGACGCGACGACGTTTAAACGACGATGAAACGACGACGAAAACGCAATCGACCGATGATTTTTGTTTTTGCTGACTCGGCAACATCTGTGTGATGATGATGATGATGATGAAATCCCTCTCGACGCTTTGATGAAAACCGCAGCAGCAGCAGTTCCGCGAGGAGTCGCGCAGGAGGATAAGGAGAGCGATGGTGATGATACTGACGTCGACGTGAGCAGCATGTTCACAGTAGTGCGTGTGATATGTGTGTAGAGAGGTGATAAAAAATTTCGGATTAGATACGGACAAAAACGGAAAAGAAGAGAGCGTTTGACTTAATCGCAGTGCGACACGTTTTCGATACAAATCTCTCTTTTTAATAACTGCCCTGTGTTCCTTTTTGTCCTTTTCGTCCTTTTTCTGGTTGTGTGAAACTCTCTCTCTCTCTCTCTTGTGAAAAAAAACGAGACACCACACAACAAAAAAAAAACAATTAAAAAAAAATGTTGATGATGCGCTTTTGCTTCGCAAGGTCTTCCTCTGCTGGGTGCACATCGTCGTCGTCGTCGTCGTTGAGGAGTGGTCTGAGGAGGAGGTTGATGAGATCGTCGACATCATCAACTTTTTCCCGAGGAGGAGGAGGACGACATTTGATTACGATGATGAATTGGCGAATGGACGACGGCGGCGACGTGAACAATAACGAGATGGGAGATTCGCAACAAAAGCAACGACAACAACAGCAAAAACGGACGAGTTCGGGTGGCGCCGCTTCAACATCAAGAAGAAGAGACTATTACGACGATTCAGACGACGAGAACAACTCGTACGACAACAGGAGAGGCAGAGGAGGAGGACGAGGAGGGAGGAAAAATTTTAACAACAACAACAACGGCGGCGGTCGAGGAGGAGGAGAAAGAGGACGAGGACGAGCGCAAACACAAACATCGACGAGGAATAATAACAACAACAGTTATTACGGAAACGACGAGTACGAGAATAGCTCTCCCTATTATTATAACAATCGCGACCGGCAAGGAGGAGGAGGAGGAAACTACAACGATAACAAGCCGGCGTATTTACAAAGAAAAGAGGAGCGGAAAGCGACGAGAGAACAACCAACCTTACGAGAGATGGCTCTCGGTGAAGTCATTTTTGGACAGAATCCCGTGAAAGAGGCGTTGTTGCAAAATAAGAGGGACGAGTTTTACAGACTGTGGATCCAAGAAGGCGACGGGGGAAGCTATTCGTCGGACGAGAAGATGATTGCCAGAGCGAAAGAGTTGGGATGTACGATTTCGTACGCCACGAAACACGATTTGAACATGCTGACAGAATCGAGACCGCACCAAGGCGTCGCTTTAGATTGCACGCCTTTGGAAATGGAAAACATCGAAAGTTTGTTGGAGGAAAATGGAAGTGGAAAGAACGCCGCGGAGACCGAAAGGAACCGCGAACATTCTCTCTGGCTCGCGCTCGACGAAATCATCGACCCGCAAAATTTCGGCGCCATTCTCCGAACGGCGCACTTTTTAAACATCGACGGCGTCGTCGTGTGCGCGAAGAATTCCGCGCCTCTCTCACCAGTCGTCTCCAAAGCCTCTTCTGGGGCAATGGAAACGATTAAAGTGTACCAAACGAACGCCATGCACAAGTTTCTCGCCAAGTGCGTCGACGACGGTTTCAACGTCATCGGTTTAGCCAACCAAAGCGGCGCGGAAAACGTCTCCAACTTATCTTTGAATCAACCAACGGTTTTAGTCGTAGGAAACGAAGGCTCTGGTTTACGAACGAACGTTCGCAGAGCGTGTTCGAGGATTGCTAAAATCGAAGGCGGCGGCGATGATGAAAACAACGCGACGACGAATACCAACAACAAAACCACCAGCGTCGAGTCGTTAAACGTCAGCGTGGCGACTGCAATCGCGCTCTTCCAGCTCACATCATCATCATCATCATCATCATCATCATCGGAGTAGTAGTGGTATAAGTAGTATAGGGCAACAAGAGTCATAATACATATAATAATACTAAAGCGACCAAACAACACGCACAACTCTTCTCTCTTTTTTTGCAACAAAATCGATTTTCTAAAAAAAAGGAAAAAAACCACAACCAGACCACGTCGACGAGTTTCTTCTTTTCCTTCTTTTCTCCCCAGAACACCTCGCAGCACCCGCTGCTGCTTATACTCACACTACTACTAATAAACGAATACTAATACTAATAATGTTCAACTTGTTGTTGTCGTCGAAATCGTCGTCGTTCATCGACCGCGCGTTCGCGACGAACATCAATCCACCCGCGACGACTTCTTATAAGCAAAGATGTTGTTGTGGGGTCACCTCCTCGAAATCGTGCACGTCGTCGTTTTTTGTTGGTGGGTCAGAACGAGGAAGGACGACGACGACGATAACGAAGAGCAGCAAAAGGAGTAGCCAAAGAAGCGAAATGAATTCGTTCGTTTCTGGGAGGAAAAGAACGACGAGGACGGAAACGAAGAGAGCGTCCTCGTCCTCGTCGTTCGACGAAGGAGAGATCCCGACGACGGAATCGTCCTCGTCGTCCTCGTCGTCCCCATTATCATCCTCGACTGAGACAACAACAGAGACAAAAGCAGTAACAGTAAAAAATGATGACGAAAAAGCGAACATGAATGAAGTCGCGCTGTGGGTCGGCGCTGCCTGCCTCTTTGGCGCTGGAATCGGCTTCGTCCAAGGCGTGGATAAAGCCTCGGAGTATTTCGCCGGGTATTTGTTAGAGCAAAGTTTATCGGTGGATAATCTTTTCGTTTTTATTTTGGTGTTTGATTACTTTAAAGTGCCGGAATCGACGCAACCGAAGGTTCTGAGCTACGGGATTGTCGGAGCGATGATCATGAGAGCGGCGATGATTCTCGCCGGCGCGACGGCTATCGAGGACTTTGAGCCGGTGTTGTTAGTCTTCGCCGGCATTTTGATTTTCTCGAGTTACAAGTTACTCGCGAACAACGAAGAGGAGGAAGAGGAGGACTTGAAAGATTCCGCCATCGTAAAGTTTTGCTCGAGCATGATTCAGGTATCGGACGAGTACGATGGGGATAATTTTTGGACGACTGCAAAAGACGGAGTGACGAAAATGGCGACGCCTTTGTTGTTAGTGGTGGCGGTCATTGAGCTTTCGGACGTGGTCTTTGCCGTGGACTCAATCCCGGCGGTATTTGGAGTCACAAAAGATCCGTTTATCGTGTACACGTCGAACATATTCGCAATTTGCGGCTTGCGATCGTTGTTTGGATTCGTTTCCGCGGTCGTATCGGAGTTGGAGTATTTAGAAACCTCCGTGGCTGTGGTTTTGGGATTTATTGGCGTGAAGATGGTTGCGGATTACGCCGGGTACCCCATGTCCACCGAAGCGAGTTTAGCGGTGGTCGCGACGTTGTTATCTGGAGGCGTTGCGGCGAGTTATCTGTTCCCGTCGGCGCCTGCTGAAGTGACTTCTTCCGTGGATGAATAATACGAGAGAGAGAGAGATTAAATATATTGTTATTGATTTTTAGAAAGAAAAAGTGTAATGCGACAACGAGCTTTTTGCGGCAATATAGATTATTATTTGCGTTGACGATTGTTTTTGTTTAAGAACTAAGTTATATAATAGTTATTATATATATATTCTACTAGTATAACCACACGTTCCGTGAACCGACCGACGAGATAAAGTCTAGACTAGGAAACCTTTTCGTTCGCACATCGGTTTTCAGGGCGGCGTCTCCGGTTCTCTTTTTAATCGAAGAGATCAAAGCCCATGTCTTCCTCTTCCTCTTCGACGACTTCTTCCTTCTTCGCCTCGCCACCGCCGTCGCCACCGCCGCCGCCACCGCCGCCGCCGCCGCCGCCACCACCGCCACCGCCGGACGGCACAGACGCGAGCTTCTCGTTACCTTCCGCGATCAAAGCGGCGACGTCTTTGCCTTCGATTTCGGACATGAAGCTGGAGAGCTTGGCGTCGTCAACTTCCGCAGACGCGGCGGCCAAAACCGCCTTGACGTCCGCGGCGGACGGAGATTCCTTACCGGAGAGTTGCGCCTGTAGTAGTTTAAGTAAAAGACAGTAAAAGAGAAGGATACATGTGAGTTTCTTTGTTCGAAGAAAATTCTGAGAAAAGGAGGAGGAGGAAAAGAAGAGGTCTTTTTCTCTCTCGAACGATGAAAATGAGGATGAGAAATGACAGTCCGCGCGCGAACGCGCGTCTTTTCTTTCTCTCTCTCTCTCTCTCTAAACTCTCTCCGAGTCGATCAAATACTCCTCCACGCGAATCCGAGCGAATCCGAGCGAATATATGCTCGCGAGTTCGTTTCCTTAAAGAAAACACGGCGAGAGCGTGAGAGAGAGAGAGACCCCAACAAAAGAAGAAAATCCCAATACGAATGAATGGCTCTAAGAGAAGAAAAACGTACCAACAAGAACGCGGCGACGTATTTCATTTGAAAGTTTAATTAATGCGCGTTAAGAATAAAAACTCGAAGCTGCGATGGGTGTATCGCCTTAGCCAACAAAAGAGGGGCAAACGTGTTTGTTAAAGTGAAGATTTTGATGATTTCTTCCGCTTAATAATAAATTTCCTTTTGAACAGCTCTTCACCAAAAAAAAGGACTGCCTTCTCGCGAGAAAAAAAAGACAAGAGAGAGACGAGTTCTCAAATTCACTTCCTCCTCCTCAGAAGAAAGAAGAGGAGTCGAAGCAGAAGGAGTCAAAAATAATGGCTGGATTTTGGACGACTTTCTTGCAACGAGAACCGATCGTGGTGTGGTCGTGCGCTTTGGGCGCGATTGGAGCGGCGTTACCGGTGTGCGTCCCACCGATTAGGAATATGCTCAGAGCAGATCAGGAACCGACGAGGCCACCGTCCGCGCAGAGCGTCGTGGAAGCGTTGCGAGGTGGGAAATCTTAATATAAGATGATGATGATTTTATGTATAAAATAGAAGAGTTTAGAGAGAGAGAGATGAATACGTTTTAATACCACCTAACGCATCACACGTGTTGTGTGCACGTATGATAAATAGCCTTCTTCGATGGAAATGATGATGCGCAGTAACCACAAAAGTTTCTCGTCCGCGCTCTTTGAGATGATTTCATCAGAAGCGAAATGTTGCTGCCGCTGCTGCTGAATTTTTCTTCATTCTTTTTTCCATTCCGAGAGAGAGTTTAGAGAGAACAACACAACCGAAGACAAACGCACTTTTGTGCGTGCGTTTTGCGCGTTTAAAAAGAAGAAGAAGAAGAGGAGAGTAATAACACCATCATCATGTCTTTTCCTTCTTCCTCTTTTCATTCTTCTTCTCGCAATCAACAGCAGCAGCAACGCGCGATGCCGTTTCAACTCTTTCTGGAGAAGATGCGACAGCCTTTAGCGGCAGAATTAGTCAGCGGAATCAAGCACTTCATAAACACTTTCGTTTTAGAAGAAGACAAAGAAGAAGGAAAAGAAGGAGGAGAAGAAGGAGGAGGAAAGAAGAAAAATAAACAAAGAGATTCGGCGAAAGATTCGGAGAAAATTCAACGGTTTCTGAGAGCGTACGAGGAGAAGTTTCGGAGACACTCGCTTTGGAGAAACTGCTCTCCGGAGGAAGTTGAGGTGGGTTCATTTTTTATTATTCATCGTCATCGATAATACATTAAATACTAAAACAACGCTTTTTCTTCAACAGGCATCCACGGAAGGATTGGAGAAATACGTGTGCACTAAGCTGTACTCGACGATATTCGACGCGTACGGGGAGGAAGACGACGCGATTAACGACGCTTTACAAAAGCGCGTCGAAGCGTTGCGAAATCTACCGCTCACGCCGGAAATGTTGGACGTTTCGAGGAAACAGTTTTTGCTGCTCGGCGAAGAAGAAGAAGAAGGAGGAGGAGCGGACGAAGGTAATGGTCAACCCGCCGTCGGAGATGGAATGCCAACGACCCCGACTTCTAGCAGCAGCAACGACGAGAATAATAATAATAATAATAATAAAAGTCCACATCAAAACAACAACATCCCGAAAAGTTTACGGCTGGCATCCATGGAGCTGGAGAAAATGAACACGTACAAAGCGCCGAGAGATAAGATGAATTGCGTATTGAACGCGTGCCGAATCATTAGTAACGCGGTGTTGCGATTTTCAGGCGGGGCGGATGCTTTCATACCGTCCCTCATATATTCTTTAGCGCACGCAAACGTCCAAAACTTATGGAAGAATATCAAATACATAGAAAGATTTAGACTTCGAGATAGACTAGAACAAGGCGAGGCGGCGTATTTCTTCATCAACGTCGAGAGTGGTGCGCGATTTCTAGGCACGTGTGGTAAAGAACAGCTGAACATATTCTCCGACGAAAAAGACGACGCGTTTCCGGAACCGGTCGATGGACTTTTAGTTTCTTTCAGCGCTTCGAGAGAATTAGAAGAAGAAGAAGAAGATAATGAAGAAGAAGAAGATAAAAAGCAAGTGGCGCGTAGTCCTCATCTCACCACCCCTGAACAACCGAGGACGCCACCATTCAATGGATTTGTTGTTTCCAATGGTGGTGGTGGTGGTGGTGGTGGTGGTGGTCAGAACGATGACGATACCGGTACTCCTCCTTTGGCGACGATGAACATACAAAACGAAATCGAGATAATAGAAACCATGGGCGCGTCGCTGAGTTTAAGCAACGAAAGCGATTATCACTTCATCAACGCCGACCACGAGCATTTAACCATTGGCGATATAAAAACGCTTCTGATATCGTACAAAAATTTAGCGAACAAGTACGAGGCTTTGAAGCGCGGGATAGAGATGAAGTTGCGGGAAACGCGGGAAAGCGGCGATTCGTATTCTTCTTTACTAACGGCTGCGGAGGAGGCAGATGATGAAAATGACGACGAGGAGGAGGAGGAGAAGGGTGATGTTGTTGTTGCGACTACAACATCGATAACAACATCACCTGCTGCACCACCGTCTTTGCTGTAGTAGTAGTAGTAGTAGTAGTAGTAGTAGTAGAGTAATCGAATGAGAGCGCGTTCGTTCGTTGTTCCTGTTCCAACAAAAAGAGCAAAAAAAGATATCGTTGATTCAACGACCTTCAATTACGAAGGGGGCGCTATTATGGCTGATAAGTTTCATGGAGTTATATTGAGTTATATTTGGAACGCACCAATACCACTCTAATTAAGAAGCAATAAGTTTCTATTCTTTTGACTTTTAGTTTTTAGACTCACATGCTAAGAAAGCTATTTCTTTCGAGAATTGCTCTCTTCGAGGATTGAACTCGAGACCTCCCCCTTACACGTTCGTGTAAGAGATTCTTGTGTGTGGGGTTGTGTTGCAACTAACTAGAGGTTAGGGTTGGGGATTACAATATATGAAAAGAAACATTTTTTTTTAGACCAAAAACAAAAAAAACTACTAAAAGACAAAGAACGAGACGACATAAAAAAAACACAACGACACACACAATGACCGGCGCTGCTCATGTTCTCGCTCGACACTCTCTTCACCTTTGTACCGCTTCTTCATCATCATCTTCATCATCATCATCGTCATCGTCATCTTTAAAAAAGAGTCGTTGTTCTCAATATCATCATCATCAATATCATCGACAACAAGGAAGAGAAGGAAAAGAAGGAGTCAATAATAGAAAAAAAAGAATGGTATTACTTTCTCTCGTGGAAACTTCTCTCCTCGTGTCGTCGCAATCGTCCATGGTATTCTCCGCCTTTGCGGCGCAAGAAGCTGCTGCCGCGGCGGGATCAGAAATATCCCCTTTCGCTGGCGTGGTCGATATCGCCGCGTTAGGTTTACTCGCCGTTTTCGCCTACCTCGGGAACAAAAAGAGTTCCGAAAACGTGCAATCGGAAAGACAAAAGACGATAACGAACATGCCGTCGAGGAGAAATCGAACGCCACCGAAGTCGTCGAAACCTCCTAAGTGATGCTAATAATAATAAATTGATTGTGATTGATATCTTTTTAATATATTCTTTCTTCTGCCTGTTGTAAACTACTAATTCTGAATGTTGCGTCACAAATTTCGTCGTCAATTCAATAAACAACTAACTACTACTAACGAGTACGATGATAACATTAGTAGTATTATAAAAAGATATCATCTACTGGTATTATAAATCGAAAGGCAAAATGGATGATGAGTTACAACAAAAACAGAATCAAAAACTACACCCAGACTCGTGCACTCTTTTGGAGGCGTTATCGTTGAACGATACGTTTTTAGCGGCGGAAATTGTCCAAAATCCCAACCAGAAACACAAAGGAACGCGATGTTATAAAGAGTACAAACCTTTAAATACTAATAATCAAATCATCACGCTCGAAGAGCTCCTCCTCTCGACGAAGAAGAAGACGAAAAACACCGCGTTACACATCGCCGCCTTTTCCGGGGAAGTGCAATTTTTGCAAACGTGTTTGGAAGCTTTGAAACAAAAAAACTACTCGAAAGAAAAAATACAATCGATAACGAATTGCGTGAACGCGTCGAACGATACGCCGTTGTTACACGCGGCATCGAAAGGTCACTACGAGTGCGTGAACTTGTTGTGCGAAATGGGACACGCAGATGTGAGACACAGAAACAGAGATGGATTGGACGCGCTGATGGCATCGTGCGCGATGGATACGACGACGACTATTAAATATTTATTCGAGAAAGGTGCGGATATAGAAACCACGGACGTGAGAGGAAGGAGGGCGTTGCATTACGCCGTGGCGAGTGAGAATGTGAGAGCGGTGGAGTTTTTGTTAAACGAAGCGAAAGTAAACGCGGCTTGGAAAGATTCGTACGGTCGAACCGCTTTGGACGAGTGCGTCAATTCAAACGGAAGTAGTAGTAATAGTGGTAACGCGGTGACGAATCCAGAGCTCATGGAAATGCTCAGGAAAGGCATGGAAAAGAGCAAGCAGTTGCAAGAGGAGTTGTTTTTGAAAATGCTCGAAGAGGAGGAAGAAAGAGAAGAGCAAGAGAAACGCAAGATGGAGAAGAAGAAGAACAAAAAGAAGAAGAAAAAGAACAAGGAAGAGGAAGATCTAAGAGAGAAAAAGCCGAACGGTGAGAGCGAGGATGAAGACAAAGAAGTAGAGGAATTCGAACAAGGTAAAGAAGAAGAAGAAGATACCAGCACAGAAACGACGAAAACTTCTTCCGCGTGGATGAAAAACGCCGCGAACGGAACCGCCGCTTCTCTGTTCGAAGACGATTCGTCCTTCGAGGTTGTCACGTCCAAAAAGAAAAAGCAGCAGCAACAACAACAACAACAACAAAAAGTGATACCGCAGAACGACCAGAATCATTCTCCGTCGTTATCATCATCCGTGTCGCCGCCGAATCATCATCGGTCTGTTGTCGAGGAGCCAACCTCGAAAAAGAAAAAGCAGCAACAAAAAGTGAAACCGCGCGATGACCAGAATAAAAATTCTCCTCCCGCTCTTCCTCTTCCTCCTTCTTCTCCACCATGGTTAGAACGCGCGATGATTGAATTCGAAGAGAAACACCCCGCATCTGTAGATCTCGACGTAACGATCGAACATCTGTTGGGTCTAAATCTAGAATCTTTAAGCGCGTCCCAATTAGACGTCGTCGCGGATGCGCACGTTGCTGCTTTGGAGGAAGTTCGTAAGCAGAGATTACGGTTGATTCAAAAACGCATCATCGAACAACGAGAAGAAGAAGAGAGTTCAATGGCGCAAACTCTTAACGACAGCGATAATTAACAACAACAAAACAATAATAATAATAATAGCCATATAGTTTTATATACTAGTTATTAGGTATCTTGTACAACGCATAGTACATGTAGAAAGAACGAGCTAATTAATCTCATCCGGACGTAAAACGCGGTCTCGGCCGAGAGCAAATTTAGGCATGTCTTTTCTCTCGACCGTTTCCGCTCTAACTTTTGGCACAGACAACCCTTTCTTCTCTTTTTTTGTCTTTTTCTTGTTCTTTCCGTTCGTGAAATCTCTCCAGCCACCCACTCGAGTCTCTCTCGCCTCTTCTTCGTTCCATCCTTTCTCCGCGTTGACTGTCTTTTTGCGCGCTTGATTTTCAATTTTTTCCTCGCTCACCACTCTCTTCTCTTCGTCCTTTAATCTCAACGTCATCTTTCGTCTTCTCCACTCTAAATCTACTATGTACTTCCGTCCTTCAAGTTTCCATCGCTCGTGAAACTCGTCCGAGGCGAGAAAGTGTTCCAATATTTTCCCTTTGTCTCCGTTGAATCGAACTCTCAACAGCGTGTCTCCTTTCATCTCTTTCTTATACTCTCCCACGACTTTCTTCTTCGCTTGGTCGAGATTAAAATCTATTTCTTTCTTGAAATCAATCGTCGTGAGTAGCTTTTGCGCCTGCCCGATGGCATCAAACGCGATCGATGCTTTCGGATGGTTGCATTTATCCGGGTGCACTAACAAGGACACCTTACGAAACGCCTTCGCGACTTCTTGTATAGTCGCGTCGAATCGAACGTTTAAATACTCGTAAGGATTCAACTTGAAACACGATAAGATTCTCTCCACCTCACTCGCGCGATCTGTTTGCGACACGTCTTTGAAAAACTCCTTCAAAAGCGTCTCGTCGTCCTTCAACTCTTCGATTTTTTCCACGACTCCTTTTTTACCTTCTCTTGTCACTCCCGTCGTCGTCGTCGCATTCTCTCTCGCAATCGCCGCCTTCTCTTCTTCTTCTTCTTTTTCTTCTCTGTCCTCCGCTACTTTCGCTACTTTGCTGCTTGGTTCTCCTATGTCTACTGCTCTCCCTGATGCGCCGTCGTTTTCTGCTTTCCTTTTCCTTCTCTCTTCTTCTTCTTCCGACGTCGTCGTCGTCTCTTTCTTCTTCTTAGAACAGTTCCCCGGTCGGAGAAAAATCTCCTCCTCTTTCTTCCTCTCTTCTTCTCCATCCAGGACAACGACACCGGAAAGAACTTTGACGTGGTATCGCTCTCGACTAGGAATATAATTCAGAACGATTCCATCCAATCCGTTTAAATCTGGTCGGGCGTTTAATCCGTGGATGGTAATCGAAGTGCCCGGTTCGATGTACTCCATGTCTTCTTCTTAATTATAAAGAAAGAAAGAAAGAAAAACGAGTTTTAAAGTGTGAGGTAAAATACGCCTTTACGCGCGGTGGTAAGTCTCTCTCTCTTATTCATTAGTATTAAAAAAGTGTATGTGTGTGTGTGATAGTTCTTTTCAGTGCTGCTCTTGGTGTTTTAGTGCTGTTCTTTCCTGTCTTTGACAAATTTAGCGTATTCTTCGTCCGTTGGTTCTGGGCACCCTTTTTCGAGCAAGTAGTTTTCGCACTCGGGGTGTTCGTGGTAACGAGCGTTAGCGATGAAATCCCAGCGGTTAAGAGGCGTTTTCACCTCTTCGACTAAGTATTTGATGCAATCGAGTCCGCCATACGTTGTAGCGTTTCCCACGCAGTCGAGCTTCAAATCATCCGATATCTTTCTT